>Ga0163111_10003017_pt1 | contig 10790 bp, 11 predicted proteins | sample CRUFie1St18metaG_FD_109645 | JGI IMG/M metagenome (GOLD analysis project Ga0163111, IMG submission 109645) | Marine microbial communities from the Costa Rica Dome - CRUD Field 142mm St18 metaG | ecosystem: Environmental > Aquatic > Marine > Oceanic > Photic zone | place: Costa Rica: the Eastern... | reverse complement strand
TAAAAAAAAGTGACTGGATGTAGATTAAATAATTGATATTTTAAACCTCATAAACTCCTGTTAAGTGGGTATAATATAAATATAACGGAATATTTACAAGAAATCATACGGTATTATAAATTTTTCGGGAGACTACTGCATATATGAGATATAAAAAACTAGGTAATACAGAATTAGAAGTAAGCCAAATCTGTCTAGGAACTATGACTTATGGAGAACAAAATACTGAGAAAGAAGCACACCAACAATTAGATTATTCCGTCTCTGAGGGAGTTAACTTTATAGACACTGCAGAAATGTATGCAATACCTCCAAGAGAAGAAACACAAGGGAGGACTGAGGAAATCATAGGAACATGGTTAGCAAAAAGAAAGGATAGGGATAAAATTTATATTGCAACAAAAGTTGCTGGCCCGGGGATGGATTATGTTAGAGAAGGTTCACGTCTGAATAAAAAACATATTTTTGAAGCCATAGATGATTCTCTAAAACGTCTGAGAACAGATTATATAGACCTTTATCAAACTCATTGGCCTGAGAGAAAATCAAACTATTTTGGAAGATTAGGTTATGATTACTCTGATGATATGGGGGTTCCAATAGAAGAAACATTAGATGCCATGTCTCAACTAGTGAAGTCTGGAAAGGTAAAAAATATTGGCATCTCAAATGAAACACCCTGGGGGACAAATAAATATTTAGAGTTACATAAGGACAAAGGGCTTGAAAAAATTATGAGCATCCAAAACCCATACTCGTTACTTAATAGAATATATGAAGTTGGCTTAGCAGAAATATCTCAACATGAAAGTGTGGGTCTTTTGGCATATTCACCGCTTGGTTTTGGGCAATTAACTGGAAAATATATACAGAAAACTGAGAAAAATTCTAGGCTTGGGTTATATGGGGATTGGTTTACTAGATATAGCAACAATCAGTGTCTAAATGCAGTAAAAAGATACGCAGATATTGCTAAAAAGCATAAGATGTCGCTAACCCACTTAGCTTTAGCGTTTGTAAACTCGAGACCATTTGTAACATCAAATATTATTGGAGCTACAACGATGGAACAGCTAAAAGAAAATATTAGCTCGATAAATATCAATTTAGATGATGAGATTATAGATGAGATTAATGAAATTCATGAATTACAACCTAATCCTGCTCCGTAATATCCTTATAGATTAAAATGATCTTCAATATTTTTTTTAAGCAAGTCTGAGTTATCAACATAGTTTAAATCAAGTGTAGTTATTTTTATAATGCCTGGTTTAATAAGGTATGAGCTTTTCTTCCAGTACTTTCCAGCATCATGATGTAACAAAAGTGAATTAATCTTCAAAGATTCCAAAATTTTAAGTATGCCTTTTTTGATTTTAGTTTTTGAGCCATATGGGAGTCTAGTTCCCTCGGGGAAGATAATTAATGTTTTATTATTCTTAATTTGATATTTACATGAACCCATAATTTTTTTTAATGATGAGATTCCGTCAGATCTATCAATTGAAATATTGTTTAATAAATGTAAACACCAACCGAAAATAGGAATTAGTATTAATTCTTTTTTCAATATAAAGATTGGATTATTAACATATGCTGCTAAAAATATAGTTTCCCAAGCAGATTGATGTTTAGATATAACAACTTTCTGTGAATTTAGAGTTACACCAGAGATTTCATAGGAGAGTGAGCAAATATATTTTAAAAAAAATAAATTATATCTACACCATGCTTTGCTTACTACAAGACATAGATTGTATGAAAAAACACCAAATAAAAATGCAATTGGGCCAATTAAAATAACAGATAGAACCAAATTAAGCCAAAACAAAAATGATTTAAATATTAAGAATATACTGTTTATCATAATCAATAACATATTGCACGGCATCAAGTAAATCACTAAACATTTCAATATTAGGCATCTTTTCTTGAATTTGTTTACCGTTACCTGTCATAACTCCCAATGGTTTACATCCTGAGGAGAGTGCAGCTTGCATATCACGTGGGGAATCACCAATTGCAAAAACACTTGAAAGGTCTATTCCAAGTCTAGATGCAAAGTCCAAATACATACCTGGCTTCGGCTTTCTATTAGCAGATTTAGAATCTGGATGATCGAAGCAGTAATAAGAAGAGAAAATTTCTCCACCATACTGAGATGATAGAGATATTAATTTAGAATGAATTTGAAGATGATTCTCATATTCAATTATTCCTCGACTTATGCCGGATTGATTTGATATTAATAATGTTTTGTAAGAGTTCTTAGTAAGGATTGATAGAGCCTCAAGACTTCTAGGTAATGGCTTCCACTCACTTGCACTTTTAATATAAGATGAAGAGTCATGATTTATGACACCATCTCTATCAAGTATGATAAATCGATTATCCTGCATCAGAGAAATAATTCATGAAATAAGCTTTTACATCATCAAGTGAAACGATTTTTTGCTCCATCGTATCTCTATCTCTAATAGTCACAGTATTTTTCTCGATAGTATCAAAATCAATTGTGATACATAAAGGTGTTCCAATCTCATCATGTTTACGATAACTTTTTCCAATATTACCAGTGTTTTCTACTACAACTCTGCCAATTTGAAATTTTTGTAATGATGATTTTAAAGAATGAGCAATTTTAACAAGTTCCTCATTGTTTCTTTTTAGAGGAATAACGGCTGTTTTTATAGGGGCTAAATGTTTTTTTAATTTTAGAACAGTCCTTTTTTTATTATCACCTAATTCCTCAATAGTATACGCTTCATTAATAACGGCTAGAACTCCTCTATCAACACCTGCGGACGGTTCTATTACATATGGTACAATCCAATTATTATCAATGTCTTGAATTGCTAATCTTGTATTAGATTCAGTATTATCTTTGCATCTAGCTTGTATATTTAATTCTTTTTGATTTTTTGTATGAGATCCAAGGTCAAAGTCAGTTCTATTTGCTATACCTTCAAGTTCTTCTTCGCCATGAGGAAATTGATACATTATATCAACGGTAGATTTAGAGTAATGAGCTAAATCATCCCCAGTGACTGTAAGAAGATTGAGCTTGTTAGAAGGTATTCCCTGTTCGTTCCACCACTCAAGTCTGTATTGAATCCATTTCTTATGCCACTCTTCATCCTCACCTGGCAGAACAAAAAATTCCAGTTCCATTTGTTCAAATTCACGTACTCTAAAAATAAAGTTTCTTGGAGTAATTTCATTTCTAAATGATTTCCCAATTTGTGCAATTCCAAAAGGAAGTGACCTAGATGTGGAATCAATTACATTTTTAAAGTTTATGTATATTTGTTGCGCAGTCTCAGGTCTTAAATATGCGACGGATGAGTCATCAATAACTGGGCCTACATTTGTTTCAAACATCAAATTGAAGTCCCTTGGCTCAGTTAATTCCTCGCCAATACATTCTTCTGGGATTTGATCTTCTCTAAATCTTAAACCACAACTTTTACAGTCGACTAACGGGTCTGTAAATGTATCCTTATGGCCAGAATATTTTAATACATTCGGATGGGTAATTATGGACGTATCCAAACCCTCTACATCATCACGATTGTATACGATTGATTTCCACCAAGATGATTTAAGGTTATTCTTTAATTCAACACCAAGAGGGCCATAGTCATATAAACCCTGCATGCCCCCATATATCTCGTTTGATTGAAAAATAAAGCCTCTCCTCTTACAAAGAGATACAATTTCTTCCATGCTGTGTTGTGCCAATTTAACTCCTAGTGAATAAAGAAATTATACTTTGATATTGCTTTATCACATAAGTTTTATTTATATTAATAATCACTAAATTGTGTAAAATAATGCATATTAATAGTGCAATTGCATTATTAATGAGCATATTATGCATAAATATTGTGCAAATAATGATATTATGATTAAATAATGTGCAGTATTACAAGAGTTTTAGATGGCACGATTAATGCATGTATATATGTGCAAAATAAAATACTAGTGAGGATACAATGAGCGCAGAAGATATAAAGAAATTAGTCGACGAAAAAGAGGCAAAGTTCATAGACTATAGATTTACCAATACACAAGGTAAAGAGCAACATGTTACTGTTACAGCAACTGAAGATGGAATAAAAACTGATTGCGAAGAAGGTAAAATGTTTGATGGTTCATCCATTGCAGGGTGGAAAGATATAAATGAATCAGACATGATTTTAATGCCAGATACCTCTACTGCATTCGCAGATCCATTTTTTGATGAGCCTACGATCAATGTTACATGTGATGTTATTGAGCCAGCTGATGGTTCAACATATGAAAAAGACCCGAGGGGCATTGCTAAAAAAGCTGAACAATTTTTAACAGATTCAGGTATTGCGGACACAGCTTACTTTGGACCAGAAAATGAGTTCTTTGTTTTTGATGATGTAAAGTTCGAAGATAAAATTGGAAGCTGCTTTTTTAAAGTTGATTCGACTGAAGCATGTTGGAATTCTGGGAAAGACTATGAAGATGGCAATATGGGACATAGACCAGTGGTCAAGGGTGGATACTTTCCTGTTCCACCAGTTGATGCATTACAAGATTGTAGATCAGCGATGATTACTACTCTCCACGAAGTCGGTGTGCAGTGTGAAGTTCATCATCACGAAGTAGCGACTGCGGGTCAGTGTGAAATAGGTACTCTTTTCAATACTCTAGTTAAGAAAGCTGATGAAGTTCAGAAATATAAGTACGTTGTTCAGAATGTTGCGCATGCTTTTGGTAAAACAGCGACATTCATGCCAAAACCAGTTGTTGGAGATAATGGTTCAGGTATGCATGTGCATCAATCGCTATCTAAGGACGGTAAAAATATATTTGCAGGAGATCTGTATGGAAACTTATCTCAAGAGGCGCTTTGGTACATTGGTGGTATTATAAAACATGCTCGAGCTTTAAATGCATTTACAAACGCTTCAACTAACAGCTATAAACGTCTGATACCTGGCTTTGAAGCACCTGTAATTCTTACATACTCTGCACGTAATAGGTCAGCATCAATTCGTATACCTTATGTCATGTCAGATAAAGCAAGGAGAATAGAAGTTAGATTCCCTGATTCTACGGCTAACCCATATCTATCGTTTTCAGCAATGATGATGGCTGGACTTGATGGTATTAAAAATAAAATTGATCCCGGTCCTGCGATGGATAAAGATTTATTTTCTATATCAGCTGAAGAAGAAAAGATGCTGCCTACAGTAGCAGAGGGTCTTTGGGTTGCATTAGATGCTCTCGATAAAGACAGAGAGTTTCTAAATACAGGAGATGTATTTACAAACAAAATGATTGACTCATACATAAATCTAAAAACCGAAGAGGTACAAAGATTGAGACAGTCTACACACCCATGTGAGTTTGAGATGTACTATAATCTTTAAAATTTATAATATGTGCTGCCCGAAAAGGCAGCATATAAAAAAATATGGAAGTACAAAATAATATATCACTCGATTCAAAATTCTTTCTAGATATTCTAGAGAATATGTCCTCAGGAGTTATAGCACTTCGTGGTGATGATACTTACTATTTTGTAAATATTGCTGGCCTTAACTTACTAGGAATAAGTAAAAAATTTCCTGAACTTGTTACGCTAAAACCTTGTATTGGACATCATTCACTTGCTCAGCATATTAAAAATGTTAGAGATGAAAATCATACAAAAATGATAAGAGATTTTAAATTTAAAAACTTTGAAGGGGATGAGAAAATTGTCGATTGTAATATATCTAATGTATGCGTGAATGATGAAGAAATAATATTAGTAGAAATGTCTGAAACTGGAAGACTTCATAGCATTTCACTCGAACAAAATCTCATAGAACAGGAAAGAGCGACTCGCGAAATGATAAAAGGGTTGTCTCATGAAATTAAAAACCCATTAGGCGGAATACTTGGTGCTGCTCAAATTCTAGAAAAATCATTAAGTGATAATTATCTCAAGTTTACTGAAATTATTAAAAAAGAGTCTAATCGCCTTGTTAATCTCCTTAATGATATGGCGCTTCCAATCACATCAGTAAAAAAGTCTAATATTAATATTCACGAAGCAACAGAACACGTTGTAGATTTATTCAAATTTGATTCAAAAAATAAAAGAGTTTTTTTCAAAAAAGATTATGATCCTAGTATTCCAGACGTTGCAACTAATAAAGAACAGCTAATTCAAGCGCTCATAAATCTTGTAAGGAACTCAATTCAAGCAATAGACCATAATGGTAGCGTCACTATAAGAACAAGAACTGAATCTAGTTACACTATAGGGAATGAGAAATACTCTCTTGTTGCTAAAATTGATGTAATAGATAATGGTCCAGGAATTCCAGAACATAAGCTTAAAGAAATTTTCTACCCTATGGTATCAACTAAAAATGATGGTATGGGGCTGGGCTTGACCATTGCACAATCAATAATCATGCAAAATTCAGGTTTAATAGAATGCTCAAGTAAACGTCAAGAAACTATTTTCACAATTGTACTTCCCATAAGGAGCTATGAAGATGACTGATGTCTGGATTATAGATGATGAAGAAAGTATAAGAACAATTTGCGCAAGCGCATTAGAGGATTTATTCAGCGTGGATACTTTTGCCAGTGCATCTGAAGCACTTCTTGCCCTTAACTCTAAAAAGCCAGACCTGATTATTACAGATATTAAAATGCCAGGAATGTCTGGTCTAGAATTTTTAGATAAAGTATCAGATAAATTCCCTGAAATTCCAACAATTATAATAACTGCACATGCAAATATTGATAATGCTTTATCAGCCTACAAAGGAGGGGCGTTTGAGTATCTTACAAAACCATTTGATATTAATGAAATTAGAAAATTAGCAATAAAAGCTACGAAAACTAAAAAGTTAAGTGGTGTTGACAATATACAAGAGTCAAATAATGAGATTGTAGGAAAAGCAGAGTCAATGCAAGATGTCTTTAAGGCAATAGGAAAAATCTCAACAACAGACATTACAGTTCTTATTAGAGGTGAATCTGGAACCGGCAAAGAACTAATTGCTCAATCTGTACATACTAATAGCCCAAGGGCAGGGGAACCATTCATAGCAATAAATGTTGCTGCTATTCCACATGAGTTATTAGAAAGTGAATTGTTTGGGCATGAAAAAGGGTCCTTTACAGGCGCTCAATCTCAACGCATTGGTAGGTTTGAACAAGCTTTAGGTGGCACTTTATTTCTCGATGAAATTGGTGATATGCATCCTGAATTACAAACTAGATTATTAAGAGTTTTATCAAGCCATGAGTTTTATAGAGTTGGTGGCCAAAAACCTATTAAATCTAATGTTAGGATAATTGCTGCTACGAATCAAAATATTGAAGATCTCATAAAAACTGGCAAGTTTAGAGAAGATTTATATCACCGTTTAAATGTATTTAGGATTGAATTGCCCCCACTCAGAGACAGGAAGGAGGACATATCTATTTTAGTAAAACATTTTCTTACCAAGAGTTCACAAGAAATTAAAAGTGATGTGAAAGATATAGACGATAATGCTATGAAAATTATGCAAACTTATAACTGGCCAGGAAATATCAGGCAGCTTGAAAATATTTGTAGATACATGACGGTAATGGCGCCATCATCTACTGTTACAATAGATGACATTCCAGATGAAGTAAAAAATGTTGATAGCAACGGAGATGACACAATAAAAATTAGCAAAAATGATTCAATAAGATGGGAAGATAGTCTTTCAAATCATATAAAAACTGTACTTATGGATAAGAATGATTTAAGTAATCTTTCAAAAGAACTAGAAAAAATTCTACTTCAAGAGGCCCTAAGCGCAAGCAATGGTAAAAGAATTGAAGCGGCAAAAATATTAGGGCTAGGCAGAAATACGATTACAAGGAAGATTAAAGATTTAGGATTGTAAAAAATCTTTGAGCAACTTCTCACGCTTATCAGTATTGCAGTTAATAATATTATAAAGTAAATTTGTTAAATCACCCTGCTTAAGGAGTGATTTTTCTACTAGAGTAATACAGCAATCATATCCTTCGACGGTACCAATTTTGTTCCTAGCATCCTCAATTTTAATATCAGATTGTGATATTAGATTCCCGAATTGATAATTTCTTGAATGACTTTGTTTGCAAGTTAAAATCATGTCTCCAATATACCCAGGAGAAGTCATAATTTTTTCTCTCTCTTTACTTAAATAATCATTAATGTTTTTCTCATCATTATCATCCTCAAACGGTAATATGTATAATTGTTGATGACTCATCTGCCAAGTTTCATCACAAGCTTTTTTGATAATAGAATTTGTATACTTTCCTTTACCAAAATAATTATCTGCCATTGCGCATACAATAGCAGCAATATTTTTTATAATTCCAGCTATTTCGATATGATAAATATGAGGTGTCGCTATCATTTCAAAATGGGAACTTTTGGTAGATTTAATCATAATATCAGTTAACTGTTTTTCATTACTCGCAAATGACACGCTCATTTTTTTTCTACTAGATAGATCTTTTGCAAAAGAAGGGCCAGAAATAAGACCATACTTTAGATTGACTCCAAAAGCTGCAGCAATCTTATCAGAAAATAACATTCCGCTTTCATGGTCAATTCCTTTAGTAAGTGAAACTAATTGATTAGCCCCATGAAAATAGTTTAGGTGTTTGTTCAGTAACGAATCAAAACCTTTGCTACTAGTAGCAATGATATTAATCACATCCTGCGCTTTATAGTCATCTAATGCATCAAGTGGTTTAATATCTATGTTTGACAGATTTGATAAATTAAGGCCATTTAGATTTTTATTACTTAGATTAACGTCTCTACAGAAGACTTCAACTTTGTGCCCAAGTTCTATAAGGTAATCTGAAAAAGACAGGCCCCAAACACCCGCGCCTAGTACTCTGAAATGAGATTTCATTAATTATCTTTTCTTTTGTCTAATTCGTTTTGGTAGATTGTATGAAAATCAATTGGTGAAATAAATAAAGGTGGGAATCCACCCTTTTGAATTATGTTTGAAATATTTTCCCTTGCATATGGATAGACTATTTCGGCACAGTGAACGTTAAGGAAACGTTTTTTTAAACTTTCATCATCGATAATTATAGAGAAAACTCCGCACTGTTTAAGTTCAAGTAAATATAAAATATCATTTTCTAGCTCGGCCTTAACTGTGAAATTTAGAGATAATTCGTGCGTTTCTTCGTTAAGTTTTGTAATATTTGATTCAAAATTAAAACCAATTTTTGGTGCTGATGCCATTTCGGTAAAGACATTTGGTGACATGGGTGATTCAAAAGAAACATCTTTAATGTAAACACGCTGAATATTAAACTGAACTTTATTATCTGCCATAACTAATCAACTAATGGTAAATTATTATCTATCCAAGATTCAACCCCGCCCTCTAAATAAAAAACTTGTGTAGAACTATTTTTTGAAATTTTCTCCGCACTGTTAATGCTTGCCGCTTCATCTTTATCGTATACGACTACTTCATCATGTTCTAACTTTTTTTCAACTAATGAATCAAAATTAATTGCATTTGTAATATGCCCTTTTTTGTATAATGATTTATCTCTTGTATCTAGAATAACAATATTGTCATCATTAATTCTAAGTACTAAATCGTTACAATTAATTGATTTATATTTTTTCGTTAGATTCTTAATCTCAAAAGATATGATTAAATAAATAAATATGAATAAAGCCACGGATAAAACTGGGTGGTTAGAAACAAATTCAATAGAGTGATCCATTATATGGATTAGTTGTGTTTAGAGCAGAACACTTCTCTCATCATGTCAATGAGTTTTAATGTTTTAAAATCACTAACCTTATAGAAAACTTTATTTGCATCTTTTCTTGCTGACAAGATTCCTTTATCCCTTAGAATAGCTAAATGCTGTGAGATATTGCTTTGTGATGTTCCAACATTATCTACTATGTCTTGAACACTAAATTCTCCTTCACCTAGCTTGCATAAAATCATTAATCTAAGTGGATGGGACATTGCTTTAAGAGATCTAGATGCAGTTTCTACATCTTTTTGTTGATCAGCACTTGAGTAATCAATTACCTCTTCAGTATGTATTTGCTCGTTTTCCATTTTATTATTATATACCTATATTAGACGAAACTAATAATAAATCTAGCAATAAAGTGTTATTATTAACCTAATTACTATGATTTATAACACATTAAAGAATCTTTCTTTTTTTATACTGCTATCGTTAGCTGGTATGCACATTAACGCGTACAGTACCGAAGTACCCACAGAAAAAATCCAGCAATTTGTGGATGTATATAAAAAAATTAAAGACCAATATGTAGATGATATTGACGATGAAAAATTATTTAATTACGCAATTGACGGAATGGTGACGAATTTAGATCCGTATTCAGATTATCTATCGAAAGACGATTTTTCTGAATTAAAAATTGGGACAACAGGGAGATTTGGTGGCATTGGTATAGAAATAACAATGGAGGATGGATTCGTTAAAATAATTTCACCTATAGATGATACGCCGGCAAAGCGTATTGGATTGAAATCAGGAGATTTAGTCATAGAAGTTCAAGATATATCTTTGAAAGACAAATCGTTAAATGATGCGGTAAAACTCATGAGAGGTGAGCCAGGTACCAAAGTAAAAGTTAAAATATTACGCAAAAAAGAAACTCAACCTTTAGATTTTGAAATCACGAGAGAAATAATCGTATCAAAAGGAATTAAAACTAACATTTTTAATGGTGAAATTGGCTACCTACGCTT
>Ga0163111_10003015_pt1 | contig 10793 bp, 12 predicted proteins | sample CRUFie1St18metaG_FD_109645 | JGI IMG/M metagenome (GOLD analysis project Ga0163111, IMG submission 109645) | Marine microbial communities from the Costa Rica Dome - CRUD Field 142mm St18 metaG | ecosystem: Environmental > Aquatic > Marine > Oceanic > Photic zone | place: Costa Rica: the Eastern... | reverse complement strand
GCAAGAGTAGTAGACAGAACCTATTTTGAGCATAATGCAAATATTAGAGCAGCACGTGCAGATAATTTTAGTACTATTGTAATAGCTCAAATGGCTCTTGATAGAGATTATAAAAGAGATATAGGATATGGGATAAAACACTTAGTAGATGACATTTTTTGTCGAGGAAAAGGGGCAGACCTTCGCCATCCTTCTAGTGAATCTATAGCCGCAAAAATAATATCAGCTCGTGATAAAGAGCAAAATAGCTCTGAACAAAGTTGGTGCAGATAATAATTACTTAGGCTTTTTACGTGGCGTTACTTGTATCATGTCGCAAGTAACTTGAGTGCGATAATGTTTTAGCTTTTGCAAACGATTAACCATATCACCTAAAGTTGGGTAGCCACTTTGGCCATCAAATAGTTTTGCATCGTCAATTAATACTATATGGCCTCTGCTTTTCATGTTGTCGCCCTGCTCTAATAAATTTAATATAGTTGCTAGCTCCTCATTAATTGGCGTGTGCTTATCACCCTTAGCAGTTTGTACACCTAAAAATTTACCAGAATAATGCCCATCCAACCAAAATAAAGTGGGTTTGGTAAATTTATCTATAATCTCTGGTAGCACCTTGCCGCTATCGCCGTGTATAAGCTCAATATTTTTATATTTAGCAAATTTACTCTTGGCTTGTTTATGTAAATCATCGCCCAGCTCCACGCTTGTACAACTTATGCCGGTATCAGCAACCTGCTTTAAGGTAAGCCCTAAATGGGTACCACTTTCATAAAAATTCTTAATTTTATAATGCTCAATAAAGTTTAAAATAATTCCGTATTTTATCCATTGCGGTACATTACTGATTTGTATTACAAATGGTTTGGTGAGTTTTTTATATATCCAACTGAATTTCATAGATTTTAGCGTATAATACATTTTAGCTAAAAACACAAAACTATTGCTGAGCCTAGATTACAGAGCTTTTTTAATATAATTTTCAACCTGTAAGTGTAAGTGCAAAAATACCACGAGCACACACCAAAAAATGTAAAATCTAGCCTTTCTGCGGGGTATAAATCGTCAAGAAAAATAATTTATTTTTTTGCAAATTTTTTACTTTACGGCAGGCATAAATTTCTCTTTATTGTGGTTCTTCTAGAAAAAAAGAAGAGGGGTAATTGGGTAGTGACTTTTGTTCCTTTTCTCTCACTTTTTAGTAGTTTTTTGAAAATGCGGTAATTCTGGCAACAGGGTTATTGCATGCAAAATTAATACAACTTAGGGATTTAAAAATTAATATAAACGCCACACATAACACAAACCAAGACAAGCTAAAAAACATAATGATTACAGCTTTTGGACAAACTAGTTACAATAGCTGGATCAAACCATTGCAGATTAGCAAAATTGATAATTTTACCGTACATTACACAGCTCCAACTAGTTTTATAAAAGATTGGGTAAATACTAATTACCGTAAAAAACTATTAAAATTATGGCGTCAGGTTGATGATACAATTTTAAGTATTGAAATTGCTGCAGAAAAAACACCTGCACAAGTTCAGGCTAATAACAGTGTTGTAAACTTACAAAAATACGATGCTAAACCTAGTGACAATATAGATAATCGTTTTAGCTTTGATAATTTTATAGTTAGCCAAGGTAATGAGCTAGCATTTTTAGCAGCTAAGCAGCTTGCTACTAATGATAAAGTTACCCCAGGTACTAACCCTCTTTATATCCATGGCGGGGTTGGCCTAGGCAAAACACATTTATTAAATGCTATAGCTAACCAGTATAAAGCTGAGTTTACTGGTAAAAAAGTGGTTTACCTAACTGCTGAAAAGTTTTTGTATAAATTTGTACGCTCATTAAAAGAGCAAAAAGTATTAGCTTTTAAAGATGAACTGCGTGATACAGACATTTTATTAATAGATGATGTACAGTTTATTAGTAGTAAAGCTGGTACACGTGAGGAGTTTTATCACACTATTAATGATTTAATAGACAATAACAAAAAAGTAGTAATAGCAGGTGACCGTTGCCCTCATAAGCTAGAAGGTTTTGAAGAGCGCCTACGCTCCCGCCTTGGTGGTGGCTTGGTTGTTAATATCGGTGATACCGATGAAGCACAACGCCTAGCAATACTACAAAGCAAAGCAAAGCAGTTTTGCATTAATATACCAAACGAGGTGCTAGAGTTTTTAGCCAACCGCATAACTAGCAATGTACGTGAGCTAGAGGGCGCACTTAATAGAGTAGCAGCCCATGCACAGCTAGTTGGGCGTGGTGTTACAATGCAATCTACCAAAGGTTTATTAGGTGATGTATTAAATAAAGCGGCCAAAATTATAGATGTTAAACTAATAAAAGCTGCAGTAGCTAATGAGTTTAATATTGGCATTACTGATTTAAGCAGTAAATCGAGGCAAAAATCAGTAGTAGAACCACGCCATATGGCGGTTTATTTATGCACTAAGCTTACCAGTATGAGCCTGCCAGAAATCGGTAAAAGCTTTGGCGGGCGTGACCATACAACTATATTACATAGCGTTAAAAAGATACAAGCTAAGCTAAAAGATGCTGACTTTGCAGAGCAGGTAGATGGGTTAGTGGATATAATTAAAGCTGGGTAAATTTACCTGTTTCTTCCACTTCCTCCTCCACCGCGAAGAAAATCAAGCCAGCCCCCCCCTCTATTATCATTATCAGGTGGGCCAATTTCTGTTATGTCTCCTGTATTTGGATCTCTATAGACACCACGATCATCATCTATACTTGCGATTATATCATCTAACTCATACTCTATATCAAATGCATCTTGTTTATCACCTTCATAACCTCTTTCTACCTCAGTTCCAATATCAGCCGATGAATTTATAGCACGTGTGCGAGCTGCATTTGCACCATCAATGTCCTCGACTGTAGCATAATCTACTATAGCAGCACTAAAAATAGACCATAATTTATTAATTTTGGCACCAATTTCTACAAGCGCTGCTATATTATGCTTAGCTTGCTCTAACATATTTGTGTATTTATTTTTTCCCATAGTTAAAAATAATATGATAGTGGTTAACAATTCACTAAAACCCTTGTGTACTCTCTATCACAAATAATGGCCTTTGCTTGGTTTCATTATATATACGGGCAATATATTCGCCAATTACGCCAAGGCTAATTAGTTGAATGCCACCTAAAAATAATACTGTTACCATTATAGATGGATAACCAGGTACATCTACCCCCCATACCAAAGTACGTAATATAAGTATTGAGCCATAAATAAATGCTATGATAGATATTAATGCACCTATATATGTCCATATTTTTAATGGCACTGCACTAAAAGAGAATATACCATCTAAAGCCAAACGCCATAACCCCCTAAAGCTCCAACTGGTTTTGCCAGCCTCTCTACTTGGGCGCTCGTACTCTATTACCTCTGGTTTATACCCAGTCCAGCTTAGTATACCTTTCATAAATCTTGTGCGCTCTTTTAACTGATTTATAGATTCCACTACTTGCGCATCCATTAACCTAAAATCACCAGTATTTTGGGGGATCTCATTTTCACTCAATCTACCTATAAGTTTATAAAATATCTTAGCGGACACACGCTTAAAAAAGCCGTCCTCCTGGCGGGATTTACGTTTTGCTAACACCACTTTTGCCCCTGCCTGCCATTTTTTTAGCATATCAGGTATTAGGCTTGGTGGATCTTGTAAATCTACATCTATAGGTATTACACAATCACCCTGTATATTTTGTAGGCCTGCTGTAAGGGCGGCCTCTTTACCAAAATTACGGCTAAAATTAATTAACTTAACTTTTTTATCTTTTTTACACAAGTCAGCCACCTTATCTGCGGTGTTATCTGTGCTGCCATCATTTATAAAAACTATCTCATAATCATCACCAATATGCTTGGTAGCCGCATTATAAAAGGCTTGTACGGACTCCGCCTCATTATAAACTGGCACTACTAAACTGATTTTGCTATTGCTTGGCATAAGGTATCTATATGAGTATTATTACAATTATTAGTTTAGTTATATCGCTGTGCGCGATATTTTCATTCATAAATTTTAAATTTTTTAAATTACCTCCCACAATTGGGGTAATGTTAGTATCAATTATATTTAGTGGGCTACTTATTGGCTCTAACTATGTAGGATATAACTTTACCAGCCATGCCGATAAAATACTCAATCAAATAGATTTTACAGAGACTGTGCTACATGGCATGCTAGGCTTATTACTATTTGCTGGTGCGTTACACGTTAATATTAATGAACTAGCCAAGCATAAAATTATAATATTTATACTAGCCTTTGGTGGCACTATATTTAGCACAATTGCGGTAGGGTTATTTACCTATTATTTACTACCACTTTTTGGGATAAGTATTAGCCTAATATATTGCCTTATATTTGGGGCATTGATCTCCCCTACGGATCCTATCGCTGTTATGTCTATTTTACGACGTGCAGGGGTTAGTAAATCGTTAGAAACAAAAGTAGTGGGGGAATCCTTATTTAACGATGGCATAGCTGTAGTAATATTTTTAACATTACTAGCTGTATTAAATACTGGCCAAATAGACGCAGAGCGTGAAATACTAACCTTTGTGCAAGAGTTTTTTGGCGGCCTAGGCATTGGCTTTGCTATTGGTTATATTGCATTTTTAGCTCTTAAAAGCATTGATAACTACCAGCTAGAGATATTAATAACCCTAGCCGTAGTAATGGGCGGGTACGAACTATCACGCCTATTGCATACATCCGGCCCTATTGCTATGGTTGTAGCTGGTTTACTAATAGGCAATGTAGGCAAACGCCTAGCAATGAGCGATAAAACCAAACAAAACCTAGATAATTTTTGGGAGCTAATAGATGAATTTTTAAATGTAGCCCTGTTTTTACTATTAGGGCTGGAGATATTAAGGCTAACTATTAATGAATCCGCCATATATAGCGCATTAATAATTATACCTGTATTGCTAATGATACGCTTATCGGCAGTATCACTACCAATAATATGTTTGCGTAAATATATACAATTTAGCCCTAATGCTATTAAAATACTTACCTGGGGTGGCCTACGTGGCGGGATATCTGTAGCACTAGTATTAAGCTTGCCTAACGGAGCCGAGCGAGACTTTTTAATGGTAATAACCTATATAATTGTATTATTTAGCATATTTGTACAAGGGCTGACTGTGGGTAAATTGGCTAAATAGTCCTGGGTATTTGATGTTTAATGGCTTTTATGGTATAATCCATGCATGGACCCAGCAATGATGCAACAACAATCGGCACAGACTGCCGCCCGAGTTTCTCATGAGCAAATGTCACAGCAAAGTGCGCAAGCTACCGGAGGGGCTCAAACATGGCAGGGCGTCTTTGCTTCAGCCTTTGGTAAATTTGGGTTTGGCCAAGGCCTAAGCCTAGGTAGTATGTCTATTTTTGGTATATTAGATGCAGGTACAAAAGCCGGTGGCATGATAGGCAATTTATTTGGCCTAAACCCTGGCGCAGTAGCAACCCTAACGCCTATGGCTAATACACAGCAAGTTCAGCAAGGTGCTGAAGGCACAGGGTTAGGTGTATTTGGCTGGTAATAAAAATGTTTAACATAATCCTTATAATTACCGCAATATTACTTTTTGCCACAGCTATTGTAATGACAATCGGTATAGTAAATATGATGCGTGGTGACAAAACTAACCAACAACGTGGTAACCGCCTAATGCAATGGCGTGTTACTTTGCAAGCTGCTAGCTTAGTAAGCGTGGCGCTACTGGCTTATTTAGGCTCATAACAATTACTGTTATTTCGACTAAGCGTAGCGCATGGAGAAATCTACTAGAGATCTTTCGACTAAGTTACACTACGCTCAAGATGACAAAAAATATAATACTGCTACCGCCGGTAGCACTATCATAAACCCATCTATTCTATCTAATACTCCGCCATGGCCGGGTATTATATTGCCACTATCTTTAACATTAAAATGGCGCTTTATGGCAGATTCTAGCAAATCCCCAGCTAGTGCTAATATAGCTATTGCAGATGCGTATAAAATATAAACACCCTGCCCTGTTAATAAATAGCCAGTAATAGCGCTGGCAATTACGCCACCTATTAGCCCCTCCCATGTTTTATTGGGGCTAATTTTGCTTAGTTTGGTTTTACCTATAACCTTACCAATAAAATAAGCAAATATATCATTAGCTACTACACATGCAGCTATAAATACTAATATTTGCAAACCTTGTGGCTGCTCACGCAAGTAAATAGCAGATAGCATAGGTAAAAATATGTATATGGCACCAAAACTTAGACACTCTATTTTTAAATCTATGTATTTTATTAGTAAAAACAGCATTAGCATTGATATTACAAATATTTGTATACCTAGCTGTGTATTTAAATAGCCTATTACTAATGGCAGTAATGTTAAATATAGCAATTTAAAGCCATCTTTGCGCATATTATCCAGCTCTAAGCTTGATAGTATTGTTATAACTAATATTAGGCCTAAAAAATAATACCCACCTAAGTAAAGCGCACCACCAGCTATTGGTGCTATTATTGCTGCCGATATAATACGTTTAACAAGGTTAGACATTACCATACCTACGCTCACGGCTTTTAAACTCATCTATGGCTTTATTTAAATCATCAGCTGTAAAATCTGGCCATAGAGTTTTTGTGAAATACAGCTCGGTATAAGCTAATTGCCATAATAAAAAGTTACTAATACGCAACTCTCCACCTGTACGGATTAGTAAATCTGGGTCTGGCACATTATTTGTATATAAATGCTTAGCAAAATTATCAGTTGTAAACCCTTGCTCTGATGCAGCTATTTTTTGTGCTGCGTTTACTATCTCTTGCCTTGCTCCATAGCTAATAGCTACTTGCAAGTGTAAGCCTGTGTTATTAGATGTTTTATTTTGCAAATCATTAACTGCCTTTTTAGTTTTATCATCTAGCTTTGATAAATCACCTATTACACTAAATTTTATATTATTTTTAGTTAAGGTAGTTACCTCACGCTTTATATATAAAAGCAGTAAATCCATTAAAAAGCCAACCTCCTGGGTTGGACGATTCCAATTTTCGGCACTAAAAGCAAATAGGGTTAAATATTTTACTCCTAGCTTTGCGCATTGGGTTATTACCTGCTTGGCAGCCTCGCCGCCCTTTTTATGCCCCTCAGTACGCTTTTTATCTTGCGCTAGTGCCCAGCGGCCATTGCCATCCATTATTATGGCTATGTGGTTTGGTAAGTTACTCATTTAGCTAAAAATAATAAGTAAAATTATTGGTAAAATTATCCAAGCTAAAAAATACCAATAATACATTATACTTGCATTATTTCTTCAGTCTTAGTTTTTAGCAACTCATCTATTTTGCTAACAAACTCATCGGTAAGTTTTTGCACCTCATCTGATTTTGTGTGCATTTCATCTTTACCTATATCGCCATCTTTTTCTTGTTTTTTTAAAGCATCCATACCATCACGACGTACGTTGCGCACAGCTATACGGGCATTTTCAGCATTACTGCCAGCTACTTTTGTTAAATCTTTACGGCGCTCCTCAGTAAGCTCTGGTAAAGGTATGCGTATTACATTACCCTCTAAAGCTGGGTTTAGGCCTAGGCCGCTTTCTCTAATAGCTTTTTCCGTTGGCCCCGCTAAGTTAGCATCCCATACCTGTACGCTTAACATGCGCGGCTCTGGTACATTAATATTACCAACTTGGTTAATTGGCATTTTACTGCCATAGGCATCTACTGCTATACTATTTAGTAAATCTGGGCTGGCACGGCCTGTGCGTAAGCCGCTTAAATCTTTATTTAAGTTATCTAACGCACCTTGCATGCGTTGTTGTAAATTATTTATATCAAAGTCACTCATTGTTATATTATCCTTAGAATATCAGTTAAAATTTAAGTTATTTGGATATGGGCGTAAACGAAAATATTTAAATTTATTATTTTAAAGCGGAATGTATTTAACATACCTGAGCATTGAAAATTATAAATTTAGATATTTGCAGTAAGCACAGATACAAATAAGTAAATTTTGGAGCGGGTGAAGGGAATCGAACCCTCATAACCAGCTTGGAAGGCTGGGGCTTTACCATTAAGCTACACCCGCTAATTAGGGTTGTAATCTGTATTATTTAGCTAAAAACTCAAGAAGTTTTTGCTTTAATTAAAAATCATCGTTAATTACGCTATCATGCGTCATGATAATAGAAGTAATAACCAATTACGTGAAATAAAACTAACCAAAAACTTTGCCAAAAATGCTGATGGCAGCTGCTTAGTAGAGTTTGGCAATACAAAAGTACTATGTACCGCCAGCTTAGAGGAGCGCATACCACCCTGGTTACGCAATACCGGCAAAGGCTGGGTAACGGCCGAATATGGTATGTTGCCACGTAGCACCCATAGCCGTATGGCACGTGAGGCTAAAAAAGGCCAAAGCGGCCGCACGCAAGAGATACAGCGCCTTATAGGCCGTGCTTTACGTGCTATTATAGATTTAGAGCTACTAGGTGAGCGCCAAATAACTATAGATTGCGATGTTATCCAAGCAGATGGCGGCACACGTACGGCAAGCATCACTGGCGGCTATGTTGCTCTTAAAGAGTGCATTAAAGATATAATGGCTACCCATGGTTTAAAGCGTAACCCGCTAACGGATAGTGTAAGTGCAATATCGTGCGGTATACTAAAAAATGAGGCTATTTTAGATTTAGACTATGAAGAAGATAGCGCAGCCCAAGTAGATGCTAATTTTGTAATTACTGGTAAGGGCCAATTAGTAGAGGTACAATGTACAGGCGAAGAAAATACTTTTACTGACAAGCAACTAATAGAGTTATTACAATTAGCTAAACAAGGCTGTGCTATATTAAAAGATTTACAATAAGTAATGCAAAAACTACCTATCTCTGTTTTTATTATTGCTAAAGATGAAGAGGATCGCATCCCCTACTCCATAAAAAGCGTTATAGATTGGGTAGATGAAGTAATAGTAATTGATAGTGGTAGTAGTGATGATACTGTAAAAGTAGCTAAATCTCTTGGTGCTAAAACTATTTTTAATAAATGGCCGGGTTACGGCCAACAAAAAATATTTGGTGAACAACAATGCAAAAATAATTGGTTACTAAATATTGATGCGGATGAGGAGATAACAAAGAGCTTACGTGATGAAATTATTACACTCTTTGCTAATGGCTCACCTGCCCCACAAAATGCCTACAAACTAAAGTGTAAACTGATGTTTATGCATCAAAACAAGCCTAGCAGATTTGCCCATATTAATGCGCCTATCCGCTTGTATAATAAAGCTACCGCTAGTTTTAGAGATAGTACAGTGCATGATGCAGTAATACCTACAGCAGATGTACAAGTACATAAACTTGTTAATATTATTAATCATCGTAGCTTTAGAGGGCTGCACCATATGATTGAAAAATCTAACAAATACACAACAATGCTAGCGCAGGATTTATATAAAAAAGGTAAAAAGCCTAGTATAATGCGGTTGCTTTTTGAGCCATTGACTATGTTCTTAAAAGCTTATTTTATCCGTCGTTTTTGCCTATATGGCAGTTATGGCTTTGTACACAGCATTACCCATGCATACTTCCGTACCGCACGATTAGCAAAAACGCGTGAACTATTTAAAAACTTATCTTAGTTGCTTACTGCTAGCAGCTTTCTTTTTTATTTTAGTTTTCTCTTTCTTTTCGGTTTTTTTGGCTTTTACGGCTTTTTTATCTTCCTTTACAGGAGTCACCTTACGCTTGACTAAAATTGGCTTTTTCTTTCCTTCTACCACGTCTTTATCAAGCTTTACCTCACCAATTTCTGGCTTATTTGGTAAATCATACATTGTTTCAAGGAGTATGCTTTCCATTATACTGCGCAAGCCACGTGCTCCTGTTTTACGTTTTATTGCCTCTTTAGCTATAGCTTGCAAGCCATCTTGAGTTACGGTTAACTGCACACCCTCAAACTCAAACAAAGCCTGGTACTGCTTTAAAATTGCGTTTTTAGGGCCTACTAGTATTTCTACTAAGCTATCTTCGTCTAAATCCTCTAAGGTTGCAATCACAGGTAAACGCCCTACAAACTCTGGTATTAAACCGTATTTTATTAAATCTTCTGGGTCTATATCACCTAATATTTCACCAGTACGGCGCTTATCCTCTTGCTTAACTTCAGCACCAAAACCTATGGAGCTATCTTTACCACGGGTAGAGATTAGCTTTTCAACCCCAGCAAATGCACCACCACAAATAAATAATATATCTTTAGTATCTACTTGTAAAAACTCTTGCTGTGGATGCTTACGCCCACCTTGTGGAGGAACACTAGCAACAGTGCCCTCAATAAGTTTTAGTAAAGCCTGCTGCACCCCCTCTCCTGATACATCACGGGTAATAGATGGATTGTCTGACTTACGAGAGATTTTATCAATCTCATCTATATAAACTATACCTTTTTGCGCTTTATCTACATTATAATCGCAAGATTGTAATAGGCGTAAAACTATATTTTCTACATCTTCACCTACATAGCCGGCCTCGGTTAATGTAGTAGCATCTGCCATAGCAAATGGTACATCTAATAAACGTGCTAGGGTTTGCGCAAGTAATGTTTTACCACAACCAGATGGCCCAACTAGTAATATATTAGATTTTGATAGCTCTACATCACTACCTTTTTCAACCGCAGCTAAGCGTTTGTAGTGGTTATGTACCGCTACAGCTAAAACCT
>Ga0163111_10003012_pt1 | contig 10795 bp, 9 predicted proteins | sample CRUFie1St18metaG_FD_109645 | JGI IMG/M metagenome (GOLD analysis project Ga0163111, IMG submission 109645) | Marine microbial communities from the Costa Rica Dome - CRUD Field 142mm St18 metaG | ecosystem: Environmental > Aquatic > Marine > Oceanic > Photic zone | place: Costa Rica: the Eastern... | reverse complement strand
TCAGAGTAGCTACTTTATTTATGTTTACACTTAGCTTAGTCATAAAATTAATTTTAGAATACAAAAATACAAAGTAGATAGCTTATTATATCTTATTTTTGATTATTTTGCATAACAAAATAACCTCAATAATGCCTTTAAATCAATACATTATAAACGACTTAAATCCTTTCGAGGTTGATGCAACTATTTCGGAGTTACAAGAAGTTTTTAATCAATTGACTTACTCACATGTCCCAATACAAAAAGATGGTGTATTTTTAGGTTGCTTATCAGAAACTGATATATATTGTTTCGATTCTAATCTAAAAATAAATGATATACTTTACGCAATTGAAGAGTTTTTTGTAAAAAGTAACTCAACATGGTTAAATGTTCTTGGAGAGTTTGCATCAAATGATTGTAATATAATGCCTGTTTTAGGCGAAAAAAATAATTATCTAGGTTATTATCAACTAATTGATGTTATATCACTTTTTAATAAAACTCCATTTTTTTCTGAAGCAGGGGGCACTATTATCGTTGAAAAGGCTTATAATGATTATTCTATAAGTGAAATAAGTCAGATTATTGAATCTAATAATATTAAATTATTAGGTCTTTTTGTATCGGCTCAGAATGATGGCATGACACAAATCACTGTAAAAATTGAAAATTCAGGATTAAGCGCTGTTTTTGAAGCTCTTAGACGTTACGGATATAATATTATTTCTAGCCATGAAGATGATGAGTTTCTCAAGACACTCAAGGAACGTTCAAGTTATCTCGCCCGCTATTTAAATTTGTAATTAAAATACTATGAAAATTGCAATTTTTGTACTCAAATACAATGAAAAGGTTAAATCTGCTTTAGTAACACTAACTAATTTCCTTAAAAATAAAAATGCTGAAATTTTCCTTGAGGATAGGCTACAAAAAAAAATAATTTATTTATCAGAATTCAAATTAACTAAAACTAAGCTTTTTTCTTATAAAAAATTAGATAAATCTTTTGATTTCCTAATAAGTATTGGGGGAGATGGTTCAATTTTAAGAGCTATTACTCAAGTAAAGGATTTAGACATCCCAATAGTAGGCATAAATACCGGTAATCTTGGATTTTTGTCAACTATTAAAATTGATAATATTGAAATTGCACTTAATAAAATATTTGATGGAGAATATAAGATCTCCAATAGATGTTTGCTTTCTATTGAGACAGATTCAAATCAAGATAAATTTGATTTAAATTTTGCTTTGAATGAAATTGCTGTTGGTAGAAAAAATACCACCTCAATGATAAGTATTAAAACGTGGCTTGATGATGAATACTTAACATCTTATTGGGCCGATGGATTAATTATTTCGACTCCAACAGGTTCAACAGGATATTCGCTAAGTTGTGGTGGCCCAGTTATTATGCCGGAGTCTGAAAGTTTAGTTTTAACTCCAATTGCTCCACATAACTTAAACGCTCGCCCTCTTGTTATTCCTGCAAAACACAAGATTTCTTTGAAAATTAATGGAAGAGAAGATGAGTTTTTAGTTTCATTAGACTCAAGAATTAATTCTTTAGATAATTCTACTACAATTACCATAAAAAAAGCGCCATATAACATAAAAATGATTGAGCTGGACGGATGTTCTTTTATTGAAACTTTGCGCAAAAAATTACTTTGGGGTATTGATCAAAGAAATTAGACAATAAATTTAGATAATTTTTGTTTGTACTGCATACTATGTATTCATTTTTAAGAGAATTCAATTTTATTATATTTGCAATCATCAAAATAGCATGAAACTAATATTTTTTATTTTCACTTTATTGTTGAGTATTCAAAATCTTAATTCACAAATATATGAGTTAGGAATTTTCACAGGGGGATCAAATTTTATTGGAGATGTTGGTTCAACAACTTATGTCTCCCCTAATAAATTTGTTTTTGGAGGATTGTTTAGGTGGAATAGAAGTCCGAGGCATTCATATCGTTTAAGTTTAATTCATACATCAATCCATGCTAATGATAAACTATCAAGTGACCCCAGAAGAAATCAAAGAGGTTATTTTTTTAATTTTAAATCAATTGAAATTTCTGCTGGAATGGAATTTACTTTTTTAGAATTTGATTTACATAAAAGAAAATTTAACTTTTCTCCTTACATATATACTGGATTTAGCTTATTAAATCATCCAAATTTTTTCTATGGGGATAATTCCCTTAAAAATGAAAATACAAGATCCAATGCATTTGGTATTCCGATCACTTTAGGTGCTAAAATAACCCTAAACGAGCATATGATCCTTGGCGCAGAAGTTGGTGCTAGATATACTTTCTCAGATGAAATTGACGGAAGTGTTCCAGATGCAAGAGAATTGAATTATTTGAAATTTGGAAATATAAATAATAATGATTGGTATGTGTTTAGCGGATTTACACTTACTTACACCTTTGGAAAAAATCCATGTTTTTGCAGTTATTAAATGTCCTTAGAAAAAGAAATATCATATCATCCATACCCTAGGCACATTGCAATTATAATGGACGGTAATGGAAGATGGGCTAAGAAATTAGGCAGACTTAGAGATTATGGCCACAAAAGTGGGACTAAAGCTGTTCGTTTAACTGTTGAAACATGTGCTAAACTTGGAATTCAATATCTAACTTTATATGCATTTTCTACTGAAAATTGGAACAGACCAAAATATGAAGTCAAAACTTTGATGCAACTTTTAATTTCTTCATTAAAAAAAGAGGTTAATACATTGTTAGACAACAATGTGCGTCTTACAACTATTGGTAATATTTCTCTATTACCAAAAAAAGTTTATGACGAACTAAAACATGTTATAGAAATTACAAAATCAAATACAGGACTGAATTTAAATCTTGCCCTTAGTTATGGTTCTAGAGACGAATTAACTAACTGTATGATTAAAATTGGTAAAAAAATCAAAAATAACATAATTTCCTTTGAAAAAATTGATGAATCGGTAATTAATCAGCATCTTTACACCCGAAATTTACCAGACGTTGATTTGTTGATAAGGACAAGTGGAGAAAAACGTTTGAGTAACTTTCTTTTATGGCAAATTGCATACTCTGAGTTATATTTTACAAATGTACTATGGCCAGATTTTACAGAGCAAGATTTATATGAAGCTATAAAAAATTACCAAAAAAGAGAAAGAAGATTTGGAAAAACGAGTGAACAAGTTAAGTAGTAGAAGCACAAAGCTAATTTTAATTATTGGGTGCTTAATTTGTTTTAATATATCCCTAAATGGTCAGATTTTAAACTCAAAGAAAACCAAAGAATACCAAATAAGTGATATTTCTATAAAAGGAGAAACAGTTTACAGTGCAGAAACAATAATTACTTACTCTGGCTTAAGTAAAGGAGATGTGCTGACGATTCCAGGAAGTGTAAAAATCAGTAATGCAATAAAAAAATTATGGGATTCAAATCTATTTAATAACATTGATGTTTACATAGTTAAAATTGAAGAAAAAAATATTTATTTACAAATCCATTTGGATGATCTACCAGAACTAAAAAATATAAAAGTAGAAGGACTTAAAAAAAATAAAATTAATGGTGTAATTGAAGAAAACAAATTGACCCCTGGAATTAAAGTAACTGAAAATTTAATCACAACAACAAAAAATTATTTGGAAAGTAAATATAGAAAAGAAGGATACCTAAAAGCTAAGGCTACTATAACAACAAATAAAGTAATTGACTCAGTTAAAAAATCAAGGGTTGATATGACTATTTATATAGACCGGGGTAATAAAATTAAAATTAATAATATTGAATTTTCTGGAAATGATAAAATAAGTAACCTCCGTTTACTTAAATCAATGAAAAAAACTAAAAGAAAGAATCCTGTGAGGTTTCTTAAAAGATCAAAATTTATTGAATCTGACTACAATGAAGATTTAAAAAAACTAATAGACAAATTAAAAGAAAAAGGATTCAGAGATGCTAGAATAATTTCTGACTCTTTAATATTTGATAAAAATGGTGATATAAGTTTAAAAATTGACATTGAAGAGGGTGAAAAGTACACTTATGGAAATATTGATTTCTTAGGAAACACTATATACAGCGATGAACAATTAAACCAAGTCTTGAAAATAAAAAAAGGTGAAACATATAATGGCGTTGAACTTGAAAAACGAATTGCTGATACATCAAATCCCGATGCTTTTGATTTAACGAATTTATACCAAAATAATGGTTACTTATTTTCAACAATAACTCCTGTAGAAGTTAATGCTGATGGAAATATTATCGATTTAGAAATTAGAATTAGTGAAGGCAAACCAGCTTATTTTAAGGAAGTTTCTGTTAAAGGGAATGATCAAACTAATGACCACGTTGTATATAGAGAATTAAGGACAAGACCTGGTCAACTTTACAGCAAGAGTAACATTGTTAGAACCATTAGAGAACTTGGCCAAAAAGGATTTTTTGATGCTCAGCAAATTTCACCAGATTTAAAGAATGTTAATCCAAATGATGGCACCCTAGATATTGAATATACTGTAGTTGAAAAAGGAACTGGCCAATTTCAACTTCAAGGAGGTTATGGCGGAGGAGGGTTTATAGGCACTGTTGGAGCTTCGTTTACTAATTTTTCAATCGAAAATATTTTTAAAAAAGAGGCTTGGCAACCAGTCCCTAGAGGAGATGGTCAAACCTTATCGTTAAGGCTTCAAACAAGTAGATTTTTCTCAACTTATAGTGCCTCATTTTCAGAACCATGGCTAGGTGGAGAGAAACCTGTACAATTTTCTACCTCTATTTCACAAACTAAACAATATTTGTTCAATCAAATAACACGAAATGCTGATAAAAATAGGAGTTTTAATATAACAGGAGTTACACTGGGAATAGCAAAAAAACTAAACGCCCCTGATGATTATTTTGTTCTTTCACAAAGTTTTCAATTTCAATATTATGATTTAAAAAATTACAACACTGGTTTATTTACATTTGGAAATGGTAGTTCTAATAATTTAGCTTATACAATCGGATTAAGCAGGAATAGTACATACAATGATCCTATTTATCCAATTGGAGGATCTAATTTCAGTATTTCAGCAAAATTAACCCTCCCGTATTCGGCATTTAGCAACGTAGATTATTCTGAATTAAAGCAGGAAAGAGATTATAATTCTGATCTTATTCAAGAATTAAGCAACTCAACTGACGATAATGAAATTATTCAAAGAAATGAAGCTAGTCAAAGGATAACTGAAATTGACCAAGAAAGATACAAATGGTTAGAATTTTACAAAATTAAATTTACTGGTGATTGGTATACTAAAATAAAAGGAAATTTAGTTTTAAGGCCTAGATTTGAGTTTGGTTTTCTAGGAGCATATAATAACGATAGGGGTGTAATCCCATTCGAGCGATTCTTTGTTGGAGGCGATGGAATGCAACAATTTGGCAGACTTGACGGTCGTGAAATGATCCCACTTAGAGGATATCCAAATCAATCTATCTCTGACAATGATGGGGGAACTATTTACAATAAATTTTCACTTGAACTTAGACATCCTATAACACTAAAAGGGCAAACTAAAATATTTGCAATGGCTTTTTTGGAAGGTGGTGAGTCTTATAATAATTTCAAGGATTTTAACCCATTTCAAATTAAACGCGCTGCTGGAGTAGGAATTAGGTTATTTATGCCTGCCTTTGGTTTACTTGGAATTGATTTCGGGCATGGTTTTGATCCAATTCCAGGAGATATAGTCAAAAGTGGATGGCAAACCCATTTTGTTCTTGGCCAACAATTTTAAAAACTAATGTTGAATACCATTATAATTCATAATATTTTTAAAATAATTTCGTTTATTTGGGGATTAAATTTTTTATTTAGCATATAGTACTATGATAAATCATAAATTATTTGACTTTAAAAAAAACTGGATATTAATAATTTGTTTTTACTTACTATCAATTATTAGTATTAATGCTCAAAGAGGTGTGAGAGTAGGCTATATTGACACTGAATATATTTTACAAAACCTTTCTGATTACCAAGACGCTAAAAAACAATTAGATAATAAAGCACAAAAATGGAAAGCGGAAATAGATAAAAGAAAAGCTGACTTGGAAACAAAGAAACAACAGTTAAATAATGAAAGAGTCTTATTAACTGCTGATCTTATTGATGAAAGAGAAGAAGAATTAGAAATAATAGAAAATGAACTATTGGAATATCAACAGAAAAGATTCGGCCCAAACGGAGATCTAGTTATTCAAAAAAAACAACTTACTCAACCCATACAAGATCAGATTTTTACTGCAATTCAAGAAATTGCAGAATCAAAAAAATTTGATTTTATTTTTGATAAATCTGCTGATGTGGTTATGTTATATTCATCAGATCGTTATAATGTAAGCGAGCAGATTCTAAAAACTATTGATAGAACTAACAAACGTAATCAAATCAAAAATAAAAAAGAACGCAGAGAGCTAGATGAAGAAGACAATATTGTTAAAATTGATAATAATCAAGATGAACGACAAAAATTAATTGATGAAAGAAACGCTAAAAGAGAAAAAGAATTAGCTAAGAGAAAAGCAGAATTAGAAGCTAAAAGAGAGGCTCGTAGGAAGGAAAATCAAGAGAGAAAACAAAAGAAAGAAGATAATATTGATAACAATAAAGAAAATAATAATATTAATGATAGTGAAGATTCAGAAAGTGAAACTTCAAATACAGATTTAAATAATACCTCAGAAAATAATGATGACAAAAAAAATACTGAAACTCCAATGTTAAGCGATAGAGAATTAAGAAAAAAAGCATTAGAAGAAAAGAAAAAACGTATTTTAGCAGAAAGAAAAGAGAGAATTGAGGCATTAAAAAGAAAGAGAGATAGTATAAGAAACAATAGAAATAACTTTTAATTATATAATTTAATAAAAATGAAACATTCAAGAAATTTTACCCTAATATTTATAATTTTTATATCAAGTAGTTTTGCTGCATTTGCACAGTCTAAGGTTGCTCACATAAATACTCAAGAATTAATTCAATCCATGCCAAAAACTATAAGTGCACAATCTGATCTTAATAAATTAATTAAATCTTACCAAACAGATATAGAAGCAATGCGAGCTGAAGCTAAGACAAAGGAAGATAAGTTTAAGTCAGAGTTCTCCGAATATCAAAGCAAAATAAAACAATATCAGAGTGAAGCTCCAAACAAATCAGAAGCTGAAAATTTAAAACGAGAACAAGAAGTGGACAAAGACGGTGAAGAACTTCAAAAACAACAAGAGGAGCTTCAAGGCTTTGCAGCTAGTATTAATCAATACGAAGCACAAGCTCAACAAGAGATTCAAAAAAAACAGATTGAACTCTTTAAGCCAATAGCAGAAGAGGCTAAAAAAGCAATACTAAAAATTGGTAAAGAAAAAGGCTATGATTATGTGTTAGATTCTAGCGAAAACTCAGGTGTTATTATGGCTGAAGGTAAGGATTTAATGGCGGACGTTAAAGCTGAACTAGGATTTTAAAAATTGAAAAATATTACTTTTTAAGCTACTCATTTTTGAGTAGCTTTTTTATTTTTGTTACAATATGAGTTCAAAACCAATTGGTATTTTTGATTCGGGGGCTGGTGGTCTTTCAATTTGGAAAGAAATTAATGCCTTAATGCCTAATGAATCAACTTTATATATTTCTGACTCAAAATATGCTCCATATGGACCAAAAGGTTCAGAATTTATAATAAAAAGAGCTAAATCAAGTACAGAAATTTTACTTAAAATGGGAGCTAAAATTATAGTTGTAGCGTGCAATACAGCTACAACCAATGCAATAACATATTTAAGAAAAAATTATCCAATTCCTTTTGTAGGAATTGAACCTGCTATTAAGCCAGCATCATTTCTGACAAATTCAAATTCAATCGGAATTTTAGCAACAAAAGGGACATTAAGTAGTGATTTATTTCACGAAACTTGTAAGAAATATACTAAAAATAAAACTGTTATAGAACAGGAAGGCAATGGTATTGTTGAATTAATTGAATCTGGTGGTCTTCATTCATTAGAAATGATAAATCTTCTTAAAGGATATCTTTCCCCAATGATTAAAAAAAATGTTGATTGCATAGTTCTAGGTTGTACCCACTATCATTTTCTAATTCCTATAATCCAAAAAATTACACCAAAAAAAATAAAGATAATTGACTCAGGGAAGGCAATAGCATTACAAACTAAAAACATCCTGAAAAAAAAATTGATGGCCAACAGTTCTGCTAACAATGTATATAATAGGTTTTACACGAATGGCAAAATCAAAACTATTGCCGAACTTATGAACTGGAACAAATCAAAAATAGAACTTTTGAAAAATTAATTTAATTAACACTTGGGCATTCGCAGTCATATTTTTCTCTTCTACAACCAAAATTGAAACCTAAAGTTAATTGATGATACCCCCCGTTATCAAGCACAATTGAATTGGATTGATATGAATAAGTATACGCAAACATGATATTATTATATTCAATCCCAATAAGTGGAGTAATGTACTGTAATTTTTGACTGCTTATAGAGTTTCCACTACTAAATTCGGCTCCATCAAAGCTTCGCCTATATGAAATCCCAGCATAAATACTTCCAAAATCAAAATCTCGATATGCTTTAAAGTTGTAATCCATAAAAGATTCTTCTGTGCCATCTTTGTAAGAAAATAAAATGGATGGCTCAAAACTCCAGTCACTTCCAAATCGTGAAAAAACATTCCCAACAGAAAATAAATAATTAGTTAAATTATTATATGCAACTCCTTGCTCGTTGATATTTACACCTTCATTCTTTAAAAGATTTTTAATAGTTCCATGAGCATAAAAATTTATAAAATGATAAGAAAATCCAAAATCTACATTAAACTCTGAAGCACTTTGCTCAATTCCTGCAATTATTGGATCAAACTCAACAAATGCGGTTTCATCAAGCTTATACTGAATCATCCCAGCACTTAGCCCAAAAGAAAGCATATTTAAATCAATGGTATTTCTTGAAAACATCAAATGATGAGCATAAGTGAGATAAGCTCCTGTTTGAGAATGATATCCATTTTGGTCATTATATATTATTGCACCGACAGCTGAAGGAGAATCACCTACTCTGCCATTTATACTAAAAGTTTGTAAACTTGGCGCATTGTCCTGGCCAAACCACTGCTGTCTTGCAGTCAACCTGGCCTTATTACAATTTGCCACTCCAGCCATAGAAGGATGTATTAAATAATAATTGTCTGTTAAATAATCAGAATATATTGGCAACCCCTCCTGTGATTGCATTTTAAAAGAATACATAAACAATAAAAGTAAAATGGATATTTTTGTGATTAATTTCATTTAATTATTTATTTCACACACATTCAAATATATAAATTTTTGTGTTAGCTTTTTGTAGTTTAACGTACTATTATCATGCAAAATGAAAATTTCCCTATAATATTATTCCATAACACCTTTTACCTTTTAAGAGTAAAGTGTGCTCTTAATTGTTTTGGTTCTCCTGTATTAAAGTCGTTATATTCTAATAAAAACCAATAATCTGAAGTCGGCATCATTTGTCCATTATAAGTCCCATCCCATCCATCACCAGCTGGACTTATCTGTTTAAGAAGCTTCCCATAACGATCAAATATGTAAATCTTAGAAGCCATTTGTCCTGACAATGCCGATATGTTCCATATATCATTATATCCATCTCCATTTGGCGTAAAGTATGGAGGAAAATCTATTACAAATAATACGTAAGTAGTCACCCCGCATCCGTTCACGTCTCGTACATTAACACTATGCTCACCAGCACTGATTCCTATGAAAGTACCACTGTCTTGCCATGGCCCCTGGTCTAAACTAAACTCGTAAACACCTGTCCCTGACGCTGTAGCTACAATTACGTGAGTATCTGCAAAAGGTGCTGAAGTCACTTCTGCTGTAACAGCAGGATTACCACTTTCATTTACTGTAAAAATCTCTAAAGGAGCTGTACAACCACTGCCATCTGTATAACTTACCTCTAAGCTATAAATACCCGGGTCTTCTGCTGTATAAGTTGGAGTAGTGCTAATTAATGTTCCGGATTCGTCACGCCATATAAAACTATAATTTGTTGGAGAAAGCCCTGGATCAATAATAGCAAAGTCTAATCCACCTCCGGAAGCGCTTTCACATATTACATAGCTATCTTCTAAATCCACTACAGGTAAAGAGTTTACCACTAAATCAATAGTACTAACTGCATAACAGCCTGTCACAGTATTCTCCAAACGAATGAAGATTGTCTGCAAGTTCGGTGTAGTCGTTGTAATATTATTCCCTAAGGCATTAACATCTGACTCGGCATCTGACTGAGTCAGGTGATATGTAACATCCATATCCAACTGAGACCCCATAACCTGAGATGCTACACTACTTAAATCAAAAGTCTGTAAACCGTCCGTATCATCATCACAAAGCGGATCTATACTAGCTGGCTCTGGAAGAGGTAAAGGATTAACAACCAAATCTAATGGCATTACACTAAAACAACCTGCAGCAATATTTGTAAGTCGAATCCAAACTTGCTGCGTGTCAGAAGTTACATTAGTATAAACAGGCCCTATCTCCGGAGTGCCAGCCTCGGCATCTGACTGAGTTAAATAATAACTCACCGAAAGACCTGTCTGACCATTTAAAGCCTCGGTATCCTTATCCGTTAATGTAAACAACGTTAAACCATCAGAATCGTCATCACACTCCTCTAAAGGAGTTAGTACTGTGGT
>Ga0163111_10003011_pt1 | contig 10797 bp, 10 predicted proteins | sample CRUFie1St18metaG_FD_109645 | JGI IMG/M metagenome (GOLD analysis project Ga0163111, IMG submission 109645) | Marine microbial communities from the Costa Rica Dome - CRUD Field 142mm St18 metaG | ecosystem: Environmental > Aquatic > Marine > Oceanic > Photic zone | place: Costa Rica: the Eastern... | reverse complement strand
TCTGAAAATGAATTAAAAAATTTAAAAATCTCTTTCATGGTTGAGAAATTGTACGTAGAAGTTGTTTGTACTAATTGGGAAGAAACTGGTAATTCTCGCGGGGGCACTATGAAAAAATTAATATCAAAACAAATCAGAACAAACCCTTGTGAAAAACCTTTAAGAGAATTTGTCATTTCATATGATGGATCTATTCAACTTTGTTGTCACTCATATCAAAATAAAGAAATAGATAATGGGATTACCAAATTAGATAAAAAGGATAAAAATTCTATTTTCAAAGTTTATACGAACAAAGTTCTTACTGATGCTAGAAAAGATTTGTTTTCTTATTCAAAAAAAAGTGGAATATGCGAAACATGCAACCATTATGAAAATAATATAAGGACAGGGCCAGAGTTTTTTCTTGAAAAAGAAGATAAAGATAAAAGAGATAAGATACTTAAAAAATTATAATTATATTTTACTTGATCATGCTAGAAATTATTAAAGATCTTTTCAATATGCCTAGAAGCATTACAGGAGAACCCATAAGGAAAACAATTAAGTATATTAAAAATAAAATCCCTGAACTCAATATACTGAAATTTGAGAGTGGAGCAAAAGTTTTTGATTGGATAGTCCCAGAGGAGTGGAATATTCGAGACGCTTATATTAAAAATGAAAAAGGAGAAAAAATACTAGACTTTAAAAAAAATTTTTTAAGCATTGTCTATCACTCTATACCGGTAAAAAAATGGATTTCAAAAAAAGAGCTTGTTAAAAAACTTCATTACGATGAAACTATTCCATCGGCTGTTCCCTATGTAACTTCGTACTATAAAAAATATTGGGGTTTTTGTATGTCTAAAAACAATATAAAAAAACTAAACAAAAAGAAATATTTTGTTCACATTGACTCAAGTTTTAAAAAAGGACATCTTGAGATTGGTGAATATTTAAAGACAGGCAAAAAAAAGCAAGAAATTTTCTTCTCGACTTATATTTGCCATCCATCAATGGCCAATGATAATATAGCAAGTACTGCTTTATTAATAGAAGTTATCAATTACTTGAAAAAGAAATATGGTAACAGCAAATATTCATATAGGTTCGTTTTTTTACCGGAAACAATTGGATCAATAAGTTATTTATCAAAAAGATTTAAAATGCTTAAAAAAAAAATGTTGCTTGGATTTGCAATCAGTTGTGTTGGCGATAACAAACAATACAGCGTTATAAAATCTCGTAATGGTGATAAATTATCCGATGCAGCATTATTTTCTGCCTTAAAAAATAAAAAGAATTTAAAAATATATAGCTATCTAGAAAGAGGCTCGGACGAGAGACAATATTGTTACCCTGGTATAGATTTACCTGTTAGTGGTTTCTGCAGGTCGAGGTTTCATACTTTTAAAGAGTACCATACAGACCAAGACAATCTAGACTATATTTCAAAAGATGGATTAAATACCTCTTTTAAAGTTTTTAAAAATATTATTGATGCCTTAGAAAGTAAAAATTTTTATCCAAAAAATAATTACTTATGTGAACCGAATTTGGGCAAAAGAGGGTTAATGTCTACTTTAGGCATGAAGTTCAAAGGTAAAAATAAAGTAACAAAAAATTTTTTAGCATATTCTGACGGAAAGAAAAATTTGTTTGAAATCTGTGATATTATTAATATTAATTTGGAGGATGCTCTTAATATAAGTTCTGAATTAAATAAACATAAATTAATTTAATCTATTTTTTTATCAAAATTGCATCTGGTTGATAATTAGGATTTAATTTAATTAACTTATACTTGTATTTATTTTTCTTAAAAAACTTAATCATGGCTTTACCTTCATCCTTGTTGAACTTATTTCTAGCTTCATCAAAAGCAATAATACCACCTCTTTGTAATTTTTTATTTGTTTCGTTAAGTATTTTTTCAACTACTTCGTAGACATTACAATCAATATATATAAAAGATATTTTTTTAAATTTTCCCATGTATTTAGACAAGTTCATTATGTCATCATTTATTATGAAAATTTTTTTTAATTTAAAAAAAGATATAATCTTTTTAATTAACAACGGCCTACCAACATATTTACCTTTTGACTTTTTTTTTAATTTTTGTGGATTAGGAAAACCACTGAAGTTATCAAAACCATAAACTCTTTTTTTTAAATCATAATAATCAACTATTTTCTTAATCGTGAACAAATTATTTCCATTCCAAATACCAAATTCAATAATATCCCCCGAAACTTTTTTTGTTTTATATAAAATTTCAGAAATTTTTAGGAATCTATGCATAGATTTATTACCCATTATCATTCCAAAATTTTCTAAAATAAATTTTTTAGAAAAATTATTTTTAAGAATTTTAAAATAATTTTTACTTGGTAATTTTTTTTTAAAAAATGACATTTCGAATATAAAAATTTATGATTTCTGTAGTACTCTTAGCACATAATTATGGAAAATACTTATCTGATTGTTTAAATAGCATTATAAATAATAACCTTTCTTTAATTGGAGAAATAATAATTATTAACGATAAAAGCACTGATAATACTAAAGAAATTGTAGAAAAATACATGTTAGTAAATTCCAAAATAAGATATTTTGAAACTAATTTTTTATCGCTCGCTAGGTCTTATAATTTTGCAGTCTCTAAATCAAATTTTGAATTTATTACAAAAGTTGATGCCGATGATACCTTAGAAAAAGATTTTGTTAGTAGTTTCTTTAACGAGTTAAAAAAAAACGATTATGATTTAATTTTCGGCGATTTAAATTTAATTAATAAATCTGGAAAATTGATATCAAGAAAAAAACAAAAAAAAAATTACATCAGCTCCTATATTAAATATCCTCATGGAAGCGGTACAATTTATAAAAAAGATTTATGGAAAAGAATAAACGGATTTGATGAAAATCTAACATATCAAGATGATTACGATTTTTGGCTAAAACTTAAAAAGTTAAAAAATATAAAAATTGGCTACTTTTCAAAACAAGGATACAACTATAGAATTCATGATAATAATATGTCCAGAAGTAAATTTAAAAAAAACTTAACCAAGATTTTTGTCTTATTAAGGAGCTTAGTATGAGCTTACTTATAACAGGTAGTTCTGGATTTATAGGAACAAATTTAATTAAATATTTGAATAAAAAAAATGTAAAATACTTTGGAGTTGATAAAAAAGTAAATAATTATATTAAATTAAAAAATTTTTATAAACTTGACTTGAAAAACAAATTAAAACTTGAAAAAATTTTTAGAAAAAGAAAATTTAAATATATTATTCATTTAGCGGCACTTCCAGGTTTTGTTAGCTGTCATATAAACCCAAATAAAGCATTTAATGATAATATTCTTGCAACATTTAATTTACTCGAGTTGGCAAAAAAAAATAAAGTAAGAAAAATTCTTTTAGCCTCTTCAATGGGAGTTGATAACTTTAAAAAAAATCCAAGTATTTATGGTTTAACAAAATACTTTTGTGAGCAATTAAGTCATACTTATGTCAAAACTAAAAAAATGAATATTACTATTTGTAAAATAGCTAATGTTTTTGGCCCATACTCTGACCATAAAACAAGTGTAGTTCATAGCTTTATAAAGAAAATTTTAAAAAAAAAACCCGTTAATATTCACAAAAATGGATTACAAGAAAGAGATTTTATTTTTGTAGAGGATGTTTGTGAGTCTTTATACAAAAACCTCTTTCAAAAAACGAAAAAAAAAGAGATTAAATTAAATACGAATAAGTATTTGAGAGTAATAGATATTAAAAATTTATTAGATAAAATTTCATATAAAAAAAATAAATTAAGATTTATTTCTACTCCTCAAGGTTACGATGATGTTGTTTATGATAAACCAATACATGTAGCGAATAAAAATTTTATTAAAAAATTGCAAATAACTTTTAATTGGTATAAGCATACTTTCAAAAAGTATAATTAATTCATTTATTATGAGAGTTTTAATATTAGGAGGCGATGGCTATTTAGGTTGGCCTACTGCAATGCATTTTGCAAATGAAGGTTTTGAAGTTTATGCAATAGATAATTTATCTAAAAGAAAAATCGAGTCAGAACATGGTGTTGAACCTTTAAATATAATTAAACCTTTTAATGAGCGTGTAAAAGCCTGGAATTTAAATCAAAAAAATAAGATCAAACACTACATTTCTGACTTGCTAAATTATAAAGTACTTTGCGAAATATTAGAGGAGTTTAATCCAGAGGTAATTATCCATTATGCAGAGCAGCCATCTGCTCCTTATTCTATGGCTTCTAGAGAAAAAGCAGTTTTTACCCAGCACAATAATGTTATCGGAAATTTAAATTTACTATTTGCAATGAAAAAACTCTGCCCAGATGCTCATTTAATAAAATTAGGAACCATGGGTGAATATGGAACTCCCAATCTTGATATCGAGGAGGGTTGGTTAAACATAGAACACAACGGTCGAAAAGATAGAGTTTTATACCCAAAAAAACCAGGCAGTTTTTACCATCTATCTAAAGTCCATGATAGCGCAAACATTGAATTTGCTTGTAGAATTTGGGGTTTAAAATGCACTGACTTAAACCAAGGTTTTGTTTATGGGATTTCAACTAAAGAGATTGATTTAGATTATGAAAATTTAGCAACTTCTTTTCATTACGACTCAATTTTTGGGACTGTTATCAATAGATTTATAAGTCAGTTAGCTTGCAATTTAGAAATGAGTGTCTATGGAAAGGGAACTCAAAAAAGGGCATATTTAAATTTAATTGATACAATAAATTGCGTAAAAATTTCTACTAAGAATCCCCCTCAAAAAGGTGAATTCAGGGTTTTTAATCAATTTACAGAATTTAGTTCGCTCAATGAAATGGCAAATAAAATAAAACTATATGCAGATAAAAATAACATCAAAGCTAAGATAAAACATATGAACAATCCTAGGATTGAGCAAGAAGATCATTATTATAATCCCAAAAATACATCTTTAATTTCTTTAGGTTTGAAGCCTGTAGTTTTTGACAATAAAGAAATTGAGAAAATTTATCGAGTGGTTAAAAAAAATATTAATAGAATAAATTTAGACTCGTTAGAACCAAATATTAAGTGGAAATCTTAAAATAATCTGATGTATAAAAAACCTTACGTAATTGCTGAGGTCGGTAGCAATCATTTAGGAAACAAAAATCTTTGTATTGCCTCGATAAAACAAGCAAAAAAAGCAGGGGCAGATTGTGTAAAATTTCAGCTTTTCGATGAAAATAATTTGGTTAATAAAAAAATGAAAATTTATAAACATGTTAAAGATTATAAACTTAAATATCAGTATCAAAGGTTTAAAAAGGTTAAAATTTCTTTTCAATTAATTCAAAAACTATTTAAAGAGTCAAAAAAAAATAAAATTGATTTTTGTGTCACACCATTTGATGTTAAATATATTAAGCAATTAAAAAGATATGTTAAATTTTTCAAAGTTGCCTCAGGTGATTTGAATAATATTGATTTATTAAAAGAAATAGCTAGTACAAAAAAAAAGGTAGTAATTTCTACTGGCATGTCAAACTTGAAAGAAATAAAAAAAGCAATTAGTTTTTTTCCAAAAAAAAATGTTGTGCTACTACATTGTATTTCTTGTTATCCGACTAAAAATATCGATGCAAATTTAATAAATATAAAAACTTTAAAAGATAAATTCAGATTGGAAGTTGGTTATTCAGACCATACAACCGGTATAGACGCAGCAGCGAATTCAGTTTTTTTCGGGGCTACAATAATCGAAAAACATTTTATGCCAAAAAAAACCAAACTTGCTGGTGATTTTAAACTTTCAATTGATCAACATGAGTTGAAAAAATTAATTTTAAAAATAAAACAAAATTATGAAATGATAGGTAAGAGAAGAATAGGACCATTTAAAAGTGAAGCATATTATAAAAAAACTTTAAGACGTAGTGTTTATTACTCAGATAATATTCAAAAATTCAAAAGTATAAGAAAAAACCATTTTAATATATTGAGACCTTATACAAAAAAAGGAATTAAAATTGAGGAACTAAAAAAGTTTCTGAATTCTAAATTGAAAATAAATGTTAAAAAAAATCAATTAGTTAAAAAAAACCATTTTTTTTAAGTGAAAAATATCAAATGTACTATTGAAGCCAGGATGGGTTCAACAAGATTGCCTGGTAAATCTATGAAATTTTTGAATAAGAACTTTAGGTTAATTGATTTTGTAATTATTAATGCGCTTAATTCTAAGTACATTAATAAAAAAAACATTTATTTATTAACTTCAAGAAAAAAAAACAATCTATCACTTATTAAACATGTTAAAAAAAAATATGGAATAAAAGTTATTATTGGATCAGATTCTAATGTTTTCAGTAGATATCTTTACTTTAAAAAATTTGAAAATTTTCCTTTACTAAGACTCACTGCAGACAATCCCTTAGTTGACCCATTATTAGTAGATAAATTTGTCACATATTTTAGAAAAACTAAAACTGACTATTTGACAACGAGAGCAATGGCTCACACCGAAAATTGGTCAGTAAAGAGTGACTTTCCCAGAGGTTTATCAGCTGAAATATTTTTTTCTAAAAAATTATTTGAAAATGAAAAAAGATTTACTATTAAAAATCAACAATCTCCAACTTGGTTTTTTTTTAATAAATTATTTAACGCTAAAATTAATAAGTTTAAATCGTTTGGAGTTTATAAAAAATTGAATTTAAATAATACTTATACAATTGATAGCAAAAATGATTACATAAAGGTTAAAAATTTCATTAAAGTTAATAATTGTAAACCTGGATTAAGCAATATTTGTAATTTTTATAAAAAAAAAGTAAAATAATGTAATGACTAGCAAAACCTCTGAAATTATTAGATCTCTCGCAAATCAATCAAATTTTGACGACAAAAATTGGCAAAAGTTACTTGATCAAGAGGGGTATATAGTAATTAAAAATTCACAATATATGAAAGATAACTTAGAAAATCTTCAAAAAAAATCTTCAGAACTGATCATGAAAGAAGGCGACAAAGGAGGATGGGAGGGTAAAGAACAATATTTTAAACAAGGAAAAAAATTTGAAAATGGAGCTCAAAGACTTGGAGGGTTAATCAATAAGGACAAATCATTTTTAGGTTTAATAACTATTCCAGAAATATTGATGAGCGCTTATCATGTGATTAACGATGAAATAAAAATTTGCGGATTAAATTTAAGAAACCCAATTGCTGGTGCTGGTCAACAAAGCATTCATTTTGATGGTTTTCCAAGAAACAAGAAAAATGAGAATTTTGCAGGCATTGTGGCTTTTATTTATTTAGATGACACTTCAATAGAAAACGGAGCAATGAGACTTATACCTAAAACACACAAGAACTTGGGTTGGCCAGATGATCACATTAATATTGAAGAAAAGCAACCGGATGAAATTAGAGTAGTTGTAAGTGCTGGAACTATAGTCGTAGCTAATTTAAATTTATGGCATGCCGGAGCCAAAAATTTAAATGGAAAGTCAAGAAGAGTGATCATGATGAACATTAAAAATAGAAAATATGACCAACTACTTAATTATAAAAAATATTTAGGTCATAAATTTATAGAAAATTTAACTGACAATGAAAAATATCTATTAGCAGTTAGACAAAAAGACAAGAATCAAATCATAAGCTCAGGTGGAAGTGCCAATCAATTGAGAAGAGAATATTTTAAAAATAAAAGTAAAAAATTTACAAGCGTAGCCAATAACAAATAAAATAAGTAACAGCTCAAAGTGTCGGAAATTATCAATTACAAAAATTTTGTAAAAAAAATTGGAATAAAAAGATCAGATAAAATTTTAATCAATTCAAATTTTTTAAGGATCATGATTTCTGCTAAGAAGCAGAATAAAAATTTTGATTTAATAAAGTTTATCGAAGCTTTCTTAAGTTTTTTAGGTAAAAACGGAACTTTACTTATACCAGCATATAGTTGGGATTTTATTAAAAATCAAAAATTTTATTATAATAAAACTAAATCAATTAGTGGGAGCCTAGCAAACAAAATTATTAATCATAAAAAATTTAAAAGAACACAAAATCCAATTTATTCTTTTTTAGTTGCTGGGAAAGATCAAAAATATTTATGTTCAATGAGGCACAAAGATAGTTTTAGTATGAACTCTCCATTTGGATATTTAATAAAAAACAATGGTAAAAACATTTTTTTAGACATTGATTATAAGGATAGCTTTACGTTTGTTCATCTAGCAGAACAAAAAATTAGAGTAAATTATAGATTTAAAAAAAAATTTGAGGGATATATTTTTAAAAATTCTTTAAGAAAAAAAAATAATACTGTTATGTATTCTAGAAAATTAAATACAGGCGTTAAAGGCACTAAGATTGATAGTAAATTTGACGATGAACTTAAAAAAAACAACTCTTTTTACTCGAAAGAAATATTAGGCATTAAGTGTCAAGTTATAAATATTAAAAAGGCTTATAATCTTATGTTACAAAATTTGAAATCTAAAAAAAAACTTATCTATCCAATATTTTAACATGAAGTTATTTACTAAATTTTCACAAATAAATAATAAAATAGCTTTAATTCAGAATGAAAAAAATTTTAGATATAGTGATTTTGAAATATTTTCAGAACGAGTATCCAAAATAATAAAAAAAAATTCTATTGTAATTTTGATAGCTAAAAATCAAATAGAATCATTAGCTTTTTATGTTGCCTCTATAAAAAATGGATATTGTTTAATAATTCTTGATGAAAATTCTGAACAGGATTTTATACTAAAAACTATAAAAAACTTCAAAAGTAATTATATTTTTTATCCAAAAAAAAACAATTTTTTTAGAAAAAATTTAAACAAAAAATTTTCTTTTTCTACTTATTATCTTGAACAAATTGATTCTAAAATAAAAAAATACAACAATTCTAATTCGATAATTTTAACTACTTCAGGGACGACATCAAATCCAAAATTTGTTAGATTATCAAATAAAAATCTTTATATTAATTCAAAACAAATTATTAATTATTTAAAGATTAAAAAAAATAATAACACTATTACTACATTGCCAATGGCATATTCTTATGGTTTATCAATCATAAATTCCCATTTAGAATGTGGTTCAACTATTGTGCTGAACAATGAACCTGCATTTAGTAAACTATTTTGGGAAAAATTAAGAAATTTTAATATTACGTCGTTTGGAACAGTCCCAGCAGTTTATGATTATTTAAAGAGAATAAAATTTGAAAATTTTATTCATCCTTCATTAAAATATCTTACAGTTGCAGGAGGTAAATTAGGTAATGATACACTTAATTATTTACTTAAGGTATGTAGAATTAAAAAAATTAAATTTTTTGTGATGTATGGACAAACAGAAGCAAGTCCTAGAATGTCATACTATGAATTAACAAAATATCCAAAAAAAATTGGAAGTATTGGAAAGCCGATAAAAGGGACTAAATTTAAAATCCTTAAAAATGAATTAATTTTCCATGGTAAAAATGTTTCTTTAGGGTACGCAAAAAAATTTGAAGATTTGAGGAAAAATGATTTTAATAAGGGTAAAATCAATACTGGCGACCTTGGTTTTAAAGATAAAGACGGTTTTTACTATCTAATTGGAAGAAAAAAAAAAATTTCTAAACTTTTTGGCCTTAGAATTGATCTAAAAGATATTGAACAGACACTTAAGCAAAATAATTTTAATGTTAAAGCTTTAGTTGACGACAAAAAGATTAAAATTCAAATTTATAGAAATAGTCGACCTGAAAAGATTAAAGAAATTATTTTCAATAAATTTAAGATAAATAAAAATTTTATAGAAATTGTTAATAAGAAAAATTTGAAGGAAAGAGTATTCTTTAAAACTTAATTTATATGAAAAATTTAAATCATTTTGAAAAGAGGACAGATATCTTTTCATACTCTCAAAAAACAAAAGAAACTTTTTTTAATAAAAAGATAATTGAATTAATAAAATTTCATTATTATAATTGTAAAAATTATAAAAAAATATTAAAAAAATTAAATTATAAAATTCAAAATAAAAATATTTTAAGCATACCTTTTTTACCTGTTTCACTTTTTAAAAAATTTGATCTTTATAGTGTAAAATTAGAGAAAATTAGCAAAATATTAAAATCTTCTGGAACATCTTCTTCGGTGCCCTCTAAAGTTTATTTAGATTCTTTAAATGCCCAAAATCAAACTTGGGTACTATCTAAAATTATTGAAAGTTTATTAGGAAAAAAAAGACTTCCGATGCTGATAATCGACCAAGACCCAAAAGGAGTTAGTAGATATAGTTATAGCGCAAGGATTGCAGCAATAAATGGTTTTTCTTTATTTGGAAAAAATATTACTTATTTATTAGATAAAGAAGGTAAGGTTAATATTGCGGAGTTGAAATCATTTTTAAATAGATACAGCAATGAGAAATTTTTTATATTTGGATTCACAAATTTTATTTTTGAAAATTTGGTAGAAAAACAATTAGATATAGAAAATAAAAAAATTTTAGCTAACGGAATTATAATTCACGGTGGGGGTTGGAAAAAATTAGAGAAAAAGTCAGTAAGTAATAAAACTTTTAAAAATAAAATTAAATCTATTTATAATATTGAAAAGATTTATAATTATTATGGATTAATTGAACAAACTGGCTCGATATTTATAGAATGCCCAAAGTGTTCATGTTTTAAATGCTCAATTTATTCAGATATTTTAATAAGAGACACAAATTTAGAAATAATAAAAAAAGATAAAAAAAAAGGTTTT
>Ga0163111_10003010_pt1 | contig 10797 bp, 9 predicted proteins | sample CRUFie1St18metaG_FD_109645 | JGI IMG/M metagenome (GOLD analysis project Ga0163111, IMG submission 109645) | Marine microbial communities from the Costa Rica Dome - CRUD Field 142mm St18 metaG | ecosystem: Environmental > Aquatic > Marine > Oceanic > Photic zone | place: Costa Rica: the Eastern... | reverse complement strand
GTCTCACCAGCAAGCGTTATTTGGTAATATTCCTCACCTTTTTTCTGCATACCCAGTAAACCAATATCAGCTATGTGGTGGTGGGCACATGAATTCTCGCAACCAGAAATATTAATTTTTAAATCTCCGATATCTAGGAGCTTATTCATATCGTTAAATCGCTCTTGAACTCTTGTTGCAATTGGAATGGAGACAGCTTTTGCGAGATCACAATAATCTCTACCTGGACAAGCCACAATTTGTGCCAGCGTCCCTTCATGTGGACTAGCTAAGTCATTTTCTTCTAATGCTTTCCACAAATCAAAAACTTGGTCTTTCCTAACAAAAGGAAAAACCATTGTTTGTCTTTTGGTTGTTCTGATCTCACTTGAGCTATATTGATCAGCTAGCTTTGCGAGGATTCTCATCTGCGCTGATGTTGCGTCACCAGGAGCTGATCCTAGTTTTGTTAGAGAAATATTTACAATACTAAAACCAGGAGTTTTATGATTTCGAACGTTATTTTTCTTCCAAATACTGTAATTGAAATCAGTCTTATCTTTAAACCCTTTTAGATTAATAGGCTCGATTGGTAATGCAAAGTCTTCTTTCAAACTCTCAAGCTCTTTAAGGTTCAATTTAAGATCCGGATCATTCTTAGTTTGCTGCCAATCCTCATCGACTAGTCGAGAAAACTCTTCAGCTCCTAGTTCACGAACTAAAAACTTAATTCGTAGTTTTTTTTGATGATCGCGACGACCCTTCAAATTATAAATTCTCAATGCAGATTCAAGATAGCTAAGTATGTCCTCGATTGGAACAAATGAAGCTGTTTCCGGAGCAACCATTGCTGCAGCACCTAGCCCACCACCAACATAAACGCTAAATCCCAACTCTCCTTTTGTATTTTTTACAAGCCTAAGACCAAGGTCATGAATTCTTAAAGCAGTTTCATCAAGTTTTGCGCCATTGATTGCAATTTTAAATTTTCCAGGCAGCCATGAGAACTCCGGATGAAGATTAAACCAGCGCCTGATTAGTTCACAGTATGGCCTTGCATCCTCAATCTCTCCTTCAGTGAGGCCAGATAAAGGATCAGCAGTGATATTTCGAGTTGCCTTGCCACTAGTTTGAATAGCATGAAGCCCTGCATCTGTTAAATCTCTTAATAAGTTCGCAATCTCAGGTAACTGAATCCAGTTAAATTGTATGTTTTGTCTTGTTGTGAAGTGGCCAAATCCTCTGTCATACTTATCTGCAACATCTGCCAGGGCTCTGAGCTGACTGGAGCTCAAGATTCCATAGGGGATAGCAATTCGCAACATGTGAGCATGTAACTCCATGTAAAGTCCGTTTCTAAGCCTCAAACTTCTAAACTTGTCTTCATCTAATTCACCAGATAAATAGCGGTTTAGTTGCTTTTCAAATTGGTCAACTCTTTCTACTAAAAACTGCTTATCTTTTTCGCTATATTTGTACATTTCAGAAACTATTTAAAATATGATGGAAATTATAGTAAAATATTCTAAATAAATTATATTTAAGTAATAAAAAAGCAATTTTTTCTATTATAATATCTATTAAAAGAAAAATATTATATTATTACCCTTTTTCTTATAACATTATGGATGCTATTGACATTAAACTACTGAAGCTGCTCCAAAATAATGCAGAGCTTACAATTCAGGAGTTATCTGCTGAAGTTCACTTATCAACCACCCCTTGCTGGAAAAGAATCAATCAACTAAAGGATAATGGCTACATCAGCAAAACGGTGGCTTTAGTTGATAGAAAAAGGGTCGGATCAAATGTTACTGCAATGGTAGCGGTGACTGTAACCAATCATAATCAAGAAAGAATCAGTCTTTTTGCAGAAATCATCAAAGAGATTCCAGAAGTAATCGAATGCTATCGAATGAGTGGTGAGACTGATTACCTTCTCAAGGTTGTTGTCAAAGACATTGAGAGCTATGATAATTTTTATAAAAACTTGATTGAAAAAGTTCAATTTCTCAAAGTGACTTCAAATTTTGCAATTGAAGAAATTAAAAGCACTACCGAAATCCCGTTAACTGCTATGGAAAAACTCGCCTAACTTTGAGTTCAAGTTAAAACTTTTGTTAACCCCACCATACATATTAATACTAAAGCACCGCCCATCCATCTTTTAAATATAGTGTCATTTTCAATGACTCGATCGTGGACCTTTAAGCCGACAAAATGCCCAAGTGCAGCAACAGGAATCAACATCAAAGAAAACTGCCAGTTGATATAAACATCAACTATTACAAAAGCACTCATCTTAATCATAACTAGAAGAAACCATAGAACGAAAAGGGTATTTCGAAGTTTTTTGATATCAATGTTCTGCATGTAAACTGCTACTAGCAGTGGTGCACCATTTAACGATGTTCCTGAGATATACCCTCCTAAAATCAGTAGTAGGCGACTGGCCCAACCTCCACTGGATGCAATTTGAAAATTCATAACCCACGTTAGGGCGTAAATGAAAGTGATCAAATATACAATAATAGTCATTACTGTTGGAGGAAGACTAATAAGCCCAATCACTCCAACAACTTTAGCTGGCAATATCCAAGGAAGTGACTTTTTGAAATATTTCCAGTCAACAGTATCTAATGAATTAGCTAGAGCGATTGCAGAAAAAAAGAGTAAATGAATACCGATGATGGGTAGCCAGTCTATTGGTGATCCTTTGACAAGCATTAGGAGTGGAAGTCCTAGAACTGCTCCACCAAATCCGAGTCCTGTCCTTACAAACCCAATCCACACGAAAATGAGAGAAATAAATGCTATTTCAATTGTTGTAAGTACCATAATATTGAATGATGCCTTGTGGCATAAAATATTGTAATTACTTTGTAATTACATTAATTCAATGATCTTTGCTAATTCCTCTGCTGATTCCTTGGCAAGCTCATAATTAGAACTCTCTACCATAACTCTAATTAAAGGCTCAGTTCCTGATTCTCTGACTAAGACACGTCCCGTCTTTGATAATTTTGACTCAACTGAATTGATTGCTTGAGATAACTTTGACCCCCCCTGAAGATTGACTTTTGCATCTGTTTTAACATTGATGAGTACTTGAGGGTATTTCGTCATTTTACTTTTAAGATCAAATAGATTTTTACCAGACTTGGACATCACCTCTAGCACCTGTAATGCAGCAATAATGCCATCACCAGAGGTTGATTTGTTTAAACAAATAATGTGACCTGAGCCCTCACCACCAAGAACTGCTTTATGCTTAATCAATTGATCCATAACATGTCGATCACCAACATCTGCCTCAACAAAGCTAACACCGATGTCAGCAAAAGCCAACTGGATTCCTAAATTAGTCATTTTTGTACCAACGACTGTATTTGATTCTAAATCACTGCCGTCTTTCCACGCATTCGCAATAATATAAACTAATTCATCGCCATCGACTTTTTGTCCTTTATGGTCCACCATAATGAGTCGATCTCCATCACCATCAAAGGCTATACCAAGATCAGCATTATTTTCTAAAACCTCTTTTTGAAGTTGTTTTGTATCTGTTGCCCCGCAATCACGGTTAATGTTGTAACCATCTGGAGTATTATTAATCATTGATACTGTTGCACCTAGCTCACTAAAGACATCCTCAGCAACGTGATATGTCGCTCCGTTAGCGCAGTCAATAATAATTTTTAAGTTTGATAGATCACAGGACTTATCAAATGTGGACTTACAAAATTCAATATACCTTCCTAAAGCTTGTTCGTAGCGCCTTGCCTTGCCAATTGATGCAGAACCAACACTAGACATTGGCATGGATATCTTTTGTTCGATTGCTTTTTGAGTTTCATCACTGAGTTTTACACCCTTGCTTGAAAAAAACTTAACACCATTATCTTGGTAGGGGTTATGTGATGCACTAATAACAACTCCTGCAGTAGCACCAAATGCCTGAGTTAGGTAGGCAATAGCTGGAGATGGCATGGGTCCAAGCATTCCTACATTGACACCAGCAGACAAAAAACCAGCTTCAAGGGCTGATTCAAAAAGATAACCCGAAACTCGAGTATCCTTACCAATAATGACGCTCGCATTTTCATTTTGTTCTTTCAAAACTGAGCCAACTGCCCACCCAACCTTTAGTAAGATATCGGCCGTGATTGGAGCCTTACCCACTTCACCGCGAATGCCATCAGTTCCAAAAAAATTACTCAAAACTACCCCCTAAAATTTTTAATTTGTTGCCACACCTTTAAAGCGTCATTTGTTTCTGCAACATCATGCACTCGTATAATGTTTGCTCCGTTCTCAACAGCAATCAATGCCGCTGTCACACTTCCAATCATCCTTGAGTCAACGTCTTTATCTCCAAGCAAGGCCCCTATCATTGATTTTCTTGAGAGTCCAGCTAGAATTGAAACACCGAACTCATGAAACTCTGAGAGATTCTTGAGCAAAGCTATATTATGTCCTAAATTCTTTCCAAAACCAAATCCAGGATCCAAAGTTATAGAGCTTAGCTCTATTCCTGCTTTTTCACACGCATCAATTCTTTCTTTAAAAAAACTCTTAATATCGCCAACTACATCGGCATAACTTGGATTGCTTTGCATTGTTCGAGGGTTACCCTGCATATGCATAAGACAAACATCTACTTTAAGCTTAGCTGCCATGTCCAATGCGCCTTCTGCCCTGAGCGCATTAACGTCATTAATAATTTTTGCACCCGATGAAATAGCTTGCTCCATTACCTCTGGCTTTGAAGTATCTATTGATATAGGGACATTAATTTCCCTTGTAAGGGCTTCAATGACTGGGATAACCCTTTCAAGCTCATCATTAAGACTGACAGCTGAAGCTCCAGGTCTGGTAGATTCACCACCAATATCGATTATACCAGCACCATTTTCAACCATCAATTTAGCTTGCTTTATCGCTAAATCTGAATCAAAAAATTTACCACCATCAGAAAAAGAATCGGGTGTTACATTGAGAACACCCATAATGATTGGCTGGTTGTCATTCATTGTTAGAACAATTTATGCAAACTGCTCTGTACCACCATCAGCATCTGTTTTTGTGTCAGATGAAGATTTAGAGCCCTTTGAGTCTTTGCCTCCAGTGCCTAGTTCAGATGAGACCTCATCAGAGTCTACAACTTCTGCCGCCTCCCTCATCGGGACTCTAGCCATTAAGTCATCGATCTGGTTAGTATCAATTGTTTCAAACTCAACTAATGCAGCAGCCATTGCATCAAGGATATCTCTGTTATCTTCAATGATCTTGTAGGCTGCAGAATAGTTCGTGTCGATAATTTTTCGAATTTCACTATCAACTTTAGTAAATGTTTCGTCTGAAATATGCTTATGCTTTGTAACTTGACGGCCAAGGAAAACCTCGCCCTCATCCTCCCCATAAGCCATTGGCCCCATAACGCTGGACATCCCCCAGAGTTTGACCATTTTGTGTGCAATTTCCGTAGCACGCTCAATGTCATTGCTTGCACCAGTGGTCACCGCATCCTCTCCATAAACTAATTCCTCTGCAATTCGACCACCAAATAGTGATGCAACCTGTGAATTAAGTTTACGTTTTGAAATACTATAGCTGTCCTTTTCAGGAAGAAACATTGTTACCCCTAGAGCCCTTCCCCTTGGAATAATACTAACTTTGTATACTGGATCATGCTCAGGCACTAAACGCCCAACAATAGCGTGACCAGCTTCATGGTATGCCGTCATTTCCTTCTCAGCTGCATCCATCACCATTCCCTTGCGCTCAGCGCCCATCATGATTTTATCCTTAGCCTTCTCAAACTCTCGCATACCAACAAGCTTCTTACTAGAGCGTGCAGCAATTAATGCTGCCTCATTGGCAAGGTTAGCTAAATCTGCGCCCGAGAATCCTGGTGTTCCCCTCGCAATATCCATTGATTTAACATTTTTTGCAATAGGAAGTTTTCTCATGTGAACTTTTAATATTGCATCACGACCATTAATATCAGGAAGCCCAACAGTCACTGTCCTGTCAAATCTTCCAGGTCTAAGTAGTGCTGGATCAAGAACATCGGGACGGTTAGTCGCAGCAACAACAATAATCCCCTCTGACCCTTCAAAACCATCCATTTCAACAAGCATCTGATTGAGTGTTTGTTCGCGCTCATCATGGCCACCCCCCATTCCAGCTCCACGCTGTCGTCCAACAGCATCAATCTCATCTATAAAAATAATGCAAGGTGCGTTTTTCTTAGCCTGGTCAAACATGTCTCTGACACGTGAGGCTCCCACGCCTACAAACATTTCCACAAAATCTGAACCAGAAATGAAAAAGAATGGAACATCCGCCTCTCCCGCAACTGCTTTAGCAAGAAGAGTTTTACCTGTTCCTGGAGGACCAACCATCAATACGCCTTTAGGAATTTTTCCGCCAACCTTAGTGAATTTACTTGGGTCAGATAGAAAGTCTACAAGCTCCCCAACCTCTTCTTTTGCCTCTTCAACTCCAGCAACATCATCAAAGGTGACGTGAGATTCATCTTTAGTAATTAAGCGCGCTTTAGATTTACCAAATGACATTGGGTTTTTACCACCCATTGCGCCTCCAGCACCGCGCATCGTATACATAATGACTCCAATTAGGAGCAGAATTGGCGCTAATGAAATAATTAGTTGTTTTACAAAGCTCTCTTTGGCCGGAGGCGTAGCTTGGACTGAAACACCATTATTCAAGAGGTCTCCCATTAAGCCAAGATCACCTGGGCTATATGTCTCAAACTTTTCACCTAGTGCTGTAACACCGCTAATGTTACTCCCAGCTATTGTTACACTTGAAACGTTACCTTGTTTAACATTTTGAATGAATTGCGAGTAGCTAATGTCATTAGATTCGTTTGTTACATTGAACTGCCCAAAAAGTGAGGCAAGCACACTTCCTAAGACCAACCATAGTAAAATATTCTTATACATAAATTTAAATTTTTCCTAAATTAGAAAGGTAAATATACCCTATAGATTTTATATATAAGGGTTTGATGGCATTTTTCAAGGTTAAATTACTATTTTTTTTAACTATGACATAATGAGATACATGAATATAAAAACTCATACTCGATACTTTCATAAATTTTAAATGCATGAATATTAAGCCTGAACAACTTCAAAATTCTCTCTCCAAGCAAATAGTAACTATTTATTTTGCTTTTGGCGCAGAAATTCTTCTGGTTGAGCAGTCTTTATCAATGATTAAAGAAGTCGCCAAGCAAGATGGCTTTAATGAGCGATTTAGGTTTGATATTGATGGAAATTTTTCTTGGGACAATATCATTAGTTTAATTTCTAGTCCATCACTCTTTGCAGAAAAAAGAATAATAGAATGCCGACTGACCTCTGGAAAGATTGGTGTCAAAGGCTCTAAAGCGCTTACTGAAATAGTGGAAACCCTTCCAGAAGATATTTTGCTCATCATTTCTTCAGGCAAATTAGAGATGGCGCAACAAAAAAGCAAGTGGTTTAAAGCGCTAGATAAAAATGGAGTTATCATTCAGCATTGGGAGGTTCAAAGTAGTCAATTGGTTGGATGGATTACCAGGAACATGTCTCAACTTGGTCTTGAATCAAACACTGAAGTTGCTAATGCAATAGCCTACTGCACCGAAGGCAACCTTTTGGCAACAATGCAAGAAATTCAGAAACTAAAAATTGCCTACCCTGATGGCAAGATCAATCTTCAGCAATACCTTAATCAGATCGATCAGCAATCACAATATACTGTCTTTGGAATGATTGATTCAGCGCTTCAAGGTGACACTGACAAAGTAAACAAAATTTTTAGATCTCTTAAAGATGACTCTACGCCTCCAGTTATCTTAATATCTTCACTTTACAGAGAATTAAAAAATTTAGTGACGATGTCTATTGAGCTCAAAACTAATCAAACTATTGAGTCGATTCTTAATAATCATCGAGTATGGCAAAAACGTAAACCACTCATCTCCAATGCGCTTAAAAAACATAGCTACCAAAAGCTTCAAAAGCTCCTTTTAAAGCTGGGTCGTATTGACCGCTCTCTCAAAGGTATGGATAATCTTGACGTTTATGATGAGCTGCAAAACGTAGTGATCTCTTTATCTGGAAAAAGCAATGGACTCAATAGCTGAATTAATCAAGCAAACAGGTGAAAAGGCTAGGTCTGCCAGTAATTCATTAAGAATTGCAAGCACTGCTCAAAAAAATAATGCATTAATCAGTATTGCATGCCAAATTCGAGAGAGCAAGCAATTTATCCTAGATGCAAATCATATAGACTTATATGCTTCAAAGAAAAATGACATTGATGATGCATTGTTAGATCGCTTAATGCTTAACGATGATAGACTCAACAGCGTGATTGAAGGGCTTCATCAAATTTCAACTCTGGATGACCCTATAGGTCAAATTTCTGACTTCAAGGAGAGGCCAAGCGGAATCAAAATTGGAAAAATGATGGTTCCTTTGGGAGTGATAGGGATGATTTATGAGTCTCGCCCAAACGTGACAGTCGATGCCGCTGGTCTGTGCATTAAATCTGGGAATGCCATCATTCTTAGGGGTGGCTCAGAAGCGATTAACTCAAATATAGCTTTTTACTCTTGCATTGAGAAAGGTCTTGAGGACGCTGGACTTGATCCAAACGCCGTTCAGCTCATTAAGATAACAGACCGTGAAGCAGTGACTCATCTCGTTAGTGCTAGTGACCATGTTGATGCTATCATTCCAAGAGGTGGCAAAGGCCTCATCAAAAATATTAGTAAAAATGCCAGAGTACCCGTTATCAAACATCTTGATGGTGTATGTCACACTTATTTGGATAAAGATGCAGACCCTCAAAAAGGAGTTGCTATTGCCTTCAATGGTAAAACTCGGCGATACGGAGTTTGTAATGCTACAGAAACACTTCTAGTTCACAAAGATTTTGATTCAAAAGCACTCTCTAAACTAATCAAGCTCTTGAATGAAAAACAGGTTGAAATAAGAGGCTGTGATAAGTCACAAATGCTTTCAAATGTTATCAAAAAAGCATCCGAGGATGACTGGAGTGAAGAATACCTAGCACCGATTCTTTCAATGAAAATCGTTGACTCAGTCGACGAAGCGATATCCCATATCAACACCTATGGGTCAGCCCATACCGATGCAATTGTGACTGAGAATGAGGAGAATTCTAATAAATTCTTATCTGAAGTTGATTCATCTTCTGTTATGGTTAATGCTTCGACAGGTTTTGCGGATGGATTTGAGTACGGGTTTGGCGCCGAGATTGGAATTAGTACTGGGAAATTTCATGTTAGAGGCCCTGTTGGACTTGAGGGATTAACATCACAAAAATACATCGTCATGGGTGACGGACAAATTAGGCCATAGGGAATATTTATAATGACAATTGATGAACAATTAGCAATCATTGAGAGAGGCACAGATGAGATACTTCCCCTTGATGAGCTCAAGACTAAACTTGAAAAAAACAAACCCTTAAGAATCAAATTAGGCATGGATCCTACTGCTCCAGACCTGCATCTTGGTCATACTGTAGTCATCAACAAAATGAAGCAGCTTCAAGACCTAGGACACGAAATAATTTTCCTTATTGGTGACTTTACAGGCATGATTGGAGATCCCACAGGAAAAAATGTAACTCGTAAGCCTTTGACAAAACAGGATGTTCTAGAGAACGCCAAGACTTATCAAGATCAAATCTTTAAAATCCTAGATAAAGAAAAAACTACGATTGCTTTTAACTCAGCATGGATGGGCAAGATGAGCTCAACAGAAATGATTTCTCTTGCATCTAAGCATACTGTAGCAAGAATGCTAGAGCGTGATGACTTTTCAAAACGCTATAAAGGTGGTCAAGCAATCTCAATACACGAATTTTTATATCCATTAGTTCAGGGCTATGACTCTGTAGCGCTTAGAGCTGACATGGAACTAGGTGGCTCAGATCAAAAATTCAATCTATTAGTTGGAAGGGAGCTCCAAAAACAAGCCGATATGGAGCCTCAAGTCATTCTGACCATGCCAATATTAGAGGGCTTGGACGGTGTTCAAAAAATGAGCAAGTCTTTAGATAACTATATCGGAATTGATGAAGATCCGGACAGCATGTTTGGTAAGGTTATGTCGATTTCAGATGAACTGATGTGGCGGTACCTTGAATTATTAAGTTTTGAGTCACTTGAAACTATTGAATCTTGGAAAAAAGAAGTGGAGAATGGTGAAAATCCAAGAAACATAAAGTTTCGTTTAGCTGAAGAAATCATAACTCGCTTTCATAATAATCCAGCTGCAAAAAAAGCTCAACAAAACTTTATTGATCGATTTGCAAAAAATCAAATTCCTGAGGAAATGGATGAATACACATTTCCGAAAGGTCTTAAAATTGCAAACCTTCTCAAAGACTCTAATCTTGTTAACTCAACATCAGAGGCTTTTCGAATGATTAAGCAAGGTGCTGTGAAAATGGATGGGGAGAAGATCAATGATAAAGATCTGATTCCAAACGAAGGCACCTCTGTCTACCAAGTTGGCAAAAGAAAGTTTGCTAGAGTCACAATTAGCTAAATTTAATTAATCAAGCGTATAATATAACCATCTGGGGATGACATGGCTTCGACGAGGAGTTGGATTTCAAGGATGCATGTCGAGGATAAAGATTGCTCGTAAAAACGTTCTTTAAATAATAGTTGCAAACGAAGACAACTACGCTTTAGCAGCATAATGCTAACCGTTACTTAGGAGTTGTCTGTACTTTTAGGATAACGGTCGCTAACAGACTCGC
>Ga0163111_10003009_pt1 | contig 10798 bp, 2 predicted proteins | sample CRUFie1St18metaG_FD_109645 | JGI IMG/M metagenome (GOLD analysis project Ga0163111, IMG submission 109645) | Marine microbial communities from the Costa Rica Dome - CRUD Field 142mm St18 metaG | ecosystem: Environmental > Aquatic > Marine > Oceanic > Photic zone | place: Costa Rica: the Eastern... | reverse complement strand
GTATTATCTTACGGCCTATGGCTCCGTCGCCGCGGGCGAAGACCGGATGGAATCGCCCCGCACGCAACTCAGAGCCAGCAGTGGGAGAGCAGGCTCTCGGGCGGCGATGGACGCCTTGCACGAAGAGTTCAAAGCCTGCGACACGCGGATCGCGCAACTAAAGCGTAAGAAGCACGAGCTCGCCGTCGAAATCGAGCGCCGCCGCGTGAAGGCCAAGCTAGAGGCAAGGGCCCTCCAGCAGGGTGAGCCGCCGGCGGCGGCTGCCCCGGACGACGACGCGTCTGGGGTAGCGGAGGCGGCAGCGGCGGATGCTGCCCCGCCGCCGCCGCCGCCCGCTGCCTCTGACGACGCCGACGCGCCGGATGCCGCGGACCCGCGCGCCACGGTGCCCGCGGCGATGGACTACGCCGAGACGTACGACGAGATGGCGACGTTCCAGCGGCTAAAGAACACGATCTCGGGACAGCCCAACGAGGGCGCCTGGCCGGAGCGGCCGCGCCGCGGTCAGGAAGAAGTGCTCAAGGCGCTTGACGAAGGCAAGGACTGCCTAGCCGTGCTACCCACGGGCTACGGCAAATCGTTGATTTTCGAGCTACACGCACGGCACCGCTACGTGACGGCGCGGAAGCTCACCGTGGTGCTCAGTCCCCTGCGGGCGCTCATCCATCAACAGACCGGGCGCCTCCAAGATAGATATGGCCTTGAGTATGCCGTGAACACGCTGCGTGAGTTCACAAATGACGACGGCGACGTCGACTACGAGGAGGACTACGGCGACGTGGAGGAAGTGAATGATGAGGAAGACGCCGGCGTCGTCGTCGTCGGCGGGCTCCTCGGCGACCTGCCAAATGGCAGCATCGAAAAGAGGATGCTCGACCGGGCATCTAGGCCAGCCATCGTGTTCACGACGCCCGAGCGGCTCGTCGCTTCGGACGACGCGCCGGGCCCGTGGAAACGAGCGGCCCAGCGCTTCAAGCTCGTGCTGCGGCGCCTGGCGCAGCGCGACGAACTCGCCATGATCGCGTTCGACGAGGCCCACACGAGTGTGGACTGGGTGAAGTGGCGCGAGGCGATGGGGTGCGTCGGGCGGGAGATCGAAGACGTGCTGGAGCGCGACTGCCTCGAGAACCCCGTGCCGATACTCGCTTTGACAGGGACATTGACTCGCGAAGCCGAGTCGGAGGTCAAGGCGGCGCTTTGTATGAAGGAGGACGCGTTGATAGTTCGAAAGTGTCTCGACCGCCCCGAGCTGAAGTACGCCGTCGAGGACATCAGCGCCTGCCGGGAACGACCCAAGGAGATCTTTGAGGCGGGCATCGATCGAGTGTTCCTCCACGTCGATAGGAGTCAGGTTAGACACCACAAGACTATTATTTTTGTCGCGACGAAACGGGACACTGAGACTGTCGCGGCGCTACTGGTCGAGCGCGGTGCCCGGGCCTTTGCGTATCACGCGGGCCTCGCACACGAAGAACGGCAAAATCGCATGGACGCCTTCGAGAAAACAAGTGGGGCCTTTCTCGTGGCGACTTTGGCGGCGGGCCTGGGCCTCGACAACCCGAACGTGACGCTCACGGCGCACTTTACAGTTCGGTGCAACGCTAACACGTTGATGCAGGAGATGGGCCGCGCGGGCCGGGCGAAAACGAACTCTACCTGCCTTCAGATTTATCACCCGCACATGCTTTCTGTTCTGGGCGTGTTCGAGGATTTCGGTGGGGACTCCTCGGCCGCCGGAGTGCTGCGGACGATGCTGGACATGATCGATTCCGGCACGTGCCGCCGCCGCGCCCTGCTTCGGATGATTGGTGAAAAAGATGAGGCGCTCGAGTGCGCGGGCTGCGACGTGTGCGAGCCCTCGCTGGCGCGGGGACCGGGACACGCCTCCGGCTACGTCGATGCGACGGCCGCTGCGAGGAGGCTCCTGCTCTTGGTGTTGCGCGCGGAGCGCGAGGGCGCGCCGTTGTCGTTTGTCCAAGGGCTCTACAAACGGAGACAGGACTGGGGTAGAGAATTGAGCGTGTCGGTGGCGAACGCCCTCGTCACGAAGCTCTTGGTCCAAGGCAAGCTTCGTCTGGGTAACGGCGAGGGCGTCAAGGGCGGGCGCTACACGACTCTCGCGACTGACACCGTCGCCGCGCACGGGATCCTATCGCGGACGGAGACCGTGCTAGTCCGACCCGTCCGTGACCCCCCGCCTCGGCCCCGGCAGCAGCGCGCTGCGGCGCAGCACGCCGAGTAGTAGTGTATGTACAAAAATGTTAAAATAAAAATGCACGCCCACGGCGTGAAGCGCGCCCGCGCACGCCTCGCTGGGACGCGGCAATGGCGGCGCCTGGATCAGTCTTGGTCGTCGAAGGCGGTGCTGACGAGGACCGCGGCGCCGAACGCGGCGCGCGTCGCTTCGACGTCGTCGTCCGAGTCGTTGGTCTCAGTGGGCGCCCCCTCCGGCGCCTCTGGGGAGTCTCGAACATCGGCGTCGGCGTCGGCGTCGTCCTCGTCCTCGTCCTCGTCGTCCTCGTCGTCCTCGTCGCTCGCGGCGTCGTCTTCGCCGCGGTCGCCACGTCCTGCACCGTCGCCCTCGTCGTGGCCGGAGTCCGCCCCATCTCCTTGCGCCGCAAGATGAAGGGCAACCTTCAAGCCGAGGACGGATTGAAAGATCTTGGAGTCGTGCTGGCGAAGCTCATCCTCGGCAGCCTCGAGGTCAGGTAAGAGACTCGTCTCAATTGTAGCAGCGAAGTCGAGCTGGATAGCTCGCATATCCTCGAGCAATTCATCGTTTGCCCTGCTGTAGCGCGCCGCCGAATAGTACATGGTCTGAAACGCGCCATGATCGCGATTGTAGTGCTCCTCGACCTTCAGCGACAATGCTTCCCTGGCGCGCCGGACTTTTGCGACGCAATCGACGCGCTCGTTTTGCAGCCCCTCGAGCACTGCGAGGCCATGTAGTAACCTATCGTCCGGTTCTTCGATATTGCGCAATCTCGCGATGGTCTGGGGCGCGTCGGTGACTACTGGCTTCGTCTTCCCAGAGCAGACGTCCTGCATGTACGACTGCCAGTCGTACGCCTCCCTGGCACGCTTCCGGAATTTTTCTCCGCCAGGGCTAACGCTAAAGTCGGGTAAATCTAGGGCGCCGTAGCTCGTATCGAGCTCCTCGCGGGTGTGCTCTCGCGGGTACTTGGACGCCGCCTTCCTCGACGCCCTCGAGGCGGCGGCCTTGGCATCTTTAATGATCTTCCGAGCCGCACCTTTGACGGCGATCGAATCCACTAGCGCCGCCACGCCTTCGGGCACCTGGTAGAACTTCTCGATCTCCGCAGCGACGTCCGGGCCGCCTGGAGCGTCAGCCACGATGTCGTCGCCGCCGCCCTCCTCGACGCGAGGCCGGAGCCGTGCCCTTCGCCTCGACGACGCCCTCCCGATGTGCGTCAGAAGTTCTGGTGCCCACACTTCGAGAAAGACATCCTCGCCTTCGTCCGGCATCGTGACGCCCTCGCGCCCGTAGAGCGAGTCCAGGTTCCACGGCCCGCCGCGACTGCAGTACCGCAGGCGATGCTCTTCTCCCTTTGGCCTCGCCGGGGGCGGTCGTGGGGGCGCCTCCTGCTCGGACGATGCGTCGGCGCTCGACGCGTCGTCGCCCGCGCCGTCGCCCGGCGGATCGCCCGGCGGATCGCCCGGCGAATCGCCGCCGCCCGCGTCCGCGCCCGCCTCGCCGCCCGCCTCGCCGCCCGCCTCGCCGAGCGCAGCCTCGGCCGCCGCCGTCTCGGCCACCGCGTCGTCGTGCGCGACGACTGGCTCCATCACCTCGTCTTCCGGGGCCTTGCCGCCCGCGTCGCCGCCCGCATCGGCATCGCCGCCCTCCTCGGCGCCGGCGCCGGCGTCGTCCGCCATCTCCTCGTCCGCCGGCTCGCCTTCTGCCTCGGCTTCGCCCGCGGGCGCCGCTCCGTAAATGGCGAGAACGACGGCGCCCTTTTGTAGAGCCGGCGTCTTCTGGCTCGCCTCCGCGGCGAGCACGTTCGAACTAAGTACCGTCAGGCCTTGAGTAGGGCCGGCGCCTTTGATGAAGAGGTTCTCCTCGCGCGACATGTGCTGGTCGATCTTGACGAGCACGCAGCCGGCCGCCGCCCGCATGGGCGAGTAGCTGGTGGACCTCTCGACGCTCGACCCCGCTTCGAAGTAGCCGGCCTTCTTCAAGAGCTTGTAGACGATCCTCACGTCGGGAGCGATCGCGCGCCTCCGGCCGCCGCCTCTTTTACTCACGCCCGCGCCCGTCAACGCGTCCTGACACGTTGTCTTCAAAGTCTCGAGGAAGTTGGCGTTGATCGACGCGATGCGCACTTGTTTTCCACGGTCCTTCGCGGCGGCGAACGCGCGGATCGCAGTCTTGAGCACGCGGACGACCTCCTCCTGCCAGCCGTCGAGGACCGTCCCGCGCCCGAAGACGCCCGTCCTGAAGATGGCCGCGTGCGCGTCGACGAGCCTCGACCGGTGCGAGGACCGGAAGTACCTGTCGAAGCACAGCCGCGCGTCGCTGTGCGCGTACTTGGTCCTATTGTACGGATACCACAACTTCAGGAAGCGCTTGTGGATGACGTCCATGACCTCGGAGTCGCCGCACGCGCACGCCACGCGGTAAATCTCGTAGTCGGTCAGGAGGCGCCGCAGCACCAACAATAGCTTCACGTCGCGATCACCCGACTCGCTCAGCTCAGCGAGGTAGCTCTCGAAGCCGGCCATGTACTTCACATCATTAAAGCGGTCCAGCGGAGAGTCCGTGCGGGGCCGCTTCGCCCGCCGCGCCTCCTCTTCCGCAGCGGCGCCGACGTCGTCGCCGCCGTCTGCACTGCGGTCGTCGTCGGCGCCGGTCTCGGCTTCTCCATCGGAGCCCTCGAACTCGTCGTCGACGCCGCACCCGGCGTCGGGGTCGGCCGGGTCCGGCGTCTCCTCCGCGTCCGAGTCGCCATCTCCTTTGTCGTTCCACACGTCACTAGGATAATGCTCGCTCTCGTGGTAGGCGCGCGTAAATCCAATAGAAATGGCGCGCCGCACGATGTGCAAGACCGTCTCCTTCATCTTAAACTCCTGCTGCTCTTGCGTCGGGTCAAAGTTCTTCCTTCCCAAAACTTCTTTCACGACCTGAAAAAAGTCGCGCCAAAACGGTTTCGAAGACTTGGCCTTTGAGCCGCACAGGATGGTCAGAACCATATAAAACTTTCTGTGGAGGCACGCACCACTAAAGTCCACTTGGGCGCACCGCTTCACGAGATCGACCCATTCATCGACTTCTTCCTCGCTCACAAAGTGCTTTTCCCGCCCGTGCTCGACGAGTGCCTTCATGAACGGCTCGTGCCGGTCCGATGACGCGATGTCGCACGGAAAGATTGGCCGCGCGCGGTCCGACGGGCCCACGGGCACCTCCAAGTTTCCGAGCTTCTCCATTTCCGTCGACTTGGTGCCGCAGTAGTCGCCCACGCCGACCTTGTAGATCAGTTCTGTATTCACTTTAGAGTAGCCCGTCGTCGTTGTCTCATCGGCCTCCATGGCAGGCGTAGGCACGGTCTGCGGCAGCTTCGGCGTCCGGTTGTTGTCGTTTCCTTCCCAGATTTCCGGATAATGCCGTTCGCTCCGCGCCTGGTGCCAGTTGTAGATGGGCGGCGTCGGAGGCTTTCGGTGGCGCAAGCTGTCGTCCCCGTACTTGGCCTTCAAGCCGGCGAGCGTGTCAGGGTAGTGGCGCGCCGCCGCCGCAAGATCTCTCCAGGCATACGCGTGTAGAACTGCTTCGTACAACTCCTCTTCCGTCGGCCGGTGGTCGAAAAGGTGCCCGAAGTTGTCCGTGGCCTTTGGAGTGTAGGCGACGCACCGCGACGGCGACACGTCGGTTATCTTGAGCCCGAACTTGTGGTCGATCTCCGCCAGGTCGCGCATGGTTTCAAAGTGCGCGTACTTGTGCCCCGTGCTCGACGTGTACACGTAGAGGCCCGTCTCAGCAAGCGGCTCGACGCTCTTCGTCCACGTCGCCTCCGGCATCTTAAGATTGGCGATGCTCGTGAAGCGCGTGCCCGCCTTGAGCGAGGGCACGGTCTGCGAGAAGTAGACGTTCTCTTCGTCGCCTGAAGGCCTCGGCTCGACGTTGATGTAGCAGGGGACGCGGTGGTCGACCTCGCCGTCGGGCGGAGACCGCGGCAGCATGACAGCGGCGGCCGTGAACCGCAATTGCGACGCGCCGAGCGTGCTTCCCGCGCGCTGCTCCGTCTCCGGGTCGGCGAGGTTCGCGTTGTCGAAACAGCAAAACTTGACCTCGTTTTTGTGCTTCGCGTACCAGCCCTCGAGCCCTCCGATCATGCGCCGCGCCCGCGCCTTTAGGAAATTTTGCGCCGTCCGCTCGTTCATCTGCAGGCCGGTCTTGCTGTGGCGCTCCGAGGCGCGCCGCGGCACCTGCCGCCCGAGGTCGATGAGCGCGCCGAGAAACGCAAACGACGGGGCGTTGGCGCGCGACTGGATGCGCGCCTGCCACACGATCGAGAGGGTCGCGAGCGCGACGCGCCGGTTCACTTCCAGCACGCGCGCCTCGCCGCGGTGGCGCCGGTACTGGCTCTGCGTCGCCACCCATTGCAACTGCTCGTAGATGTTCGGCGCGTGCTCCTCTAACAATTGTCTCAGGTTCTCGAGCTGGAGCTTGTCGACGGGCATGGGCACGCCGTCGGTCTCGAGCCACAGGAGAACCGACTCGCAGACGTCCTCGGTCGCAGCTGCGAAGGCCTTTATTTCCTTCCTTAACACGTCGGCCGTCGGCTTCGTGCTAGATTGCGCAGGCCCACGCGCCAGCGCCTGCTCGTACAATTTCTGGCGCAGCTCCACGAAGAGCTTGAGCAGGAGCTTGTCGCGCTCCGCTTCGCCCGAGCACGAGGTCAGCAGTTTATCGAGCAGAGAACCGACGTCCTCGCGCACCAAATTATCACAGGTCTCCGCGTTGAGCCGCCCCGTGCCGAGCGTGGTCTCGCTCGTCTTCGTCGACTCCTGGGCGACCAAGAGCGTCCCCATCGAGCCGCCCGGAAGCGACATACGCGTCGCCGCGCGCTGGCCCACGCGCTTGATGGACTTCGGCTTTTCATGTAGCCCGAGCTTACATTCGACGACGTACAGCGCAGCGTGTATCCGTCTATCGAGCCTCAGCCCCGGGTACCGGTTAGCGTGTTTGTCGGCGAGCAACACCTCCACCGACGCCAAAGGGTCCTTCATGTTAAAAGATATCGCTTTTGGATTGTCCGTGTCGTCGTCGGGCGAGCAACCGTGGTACGAGCCGTACGAAGTTCTTCTGGTCGACGGCACGGCCGCGGCGACGTTCTGGCCCCCCGCGGCCGTGTCCTCCATCGCGTCATCTTCTTCATCAGCATCATCTTCGTCGACGGCCGGGGCGCCGGCCTCTCCAGCATCCTGGCCTACGATCTCCTCCTCGTCCGTACTGCCCAGTTCGACGAACTCGTCGGGATCGTACGGACCTCGTCCAGGCGTACGTCTCGGGCGCGCCGACCTCGCAGGCACTTCGTCGGAACCGACTGCCTCGGCGGCGACGCGCTCGATCGGTGGAGCTCGTGTTTTCTGCAGGCGCGCGACGCGCTGCTTCAGCGCGTGGCTCGTGGCGGCGACGCCCTGGACAACCGCCCTCCCGCGCACGTCCACTGCCTCTAGTACTCGTGTTGCCTTGTCCTCCACGCCGTTCAACCAGTAGCGCTTCGTGACGACAAAGGCAGCTTCTCGATGATTAATCGTATCGAGCGCGAGATCTAGAGCGCGGTCGTAGAGCGCCGCGCGCTCGGCGCCCTCGCTCGCGTCCTTGCGCATGCGGTCCGCAAGAATAGAAAACTCTATGCGCTTCTTCTCGCCGTTCGGCACGAGCGCTGTGAACACGTCGTCGAGCATCGTGTTGACCAGTCGTTTTGGTCCCGTTCTAAGTCGAGACGACGACGCACTCGGTTTGTAGGCCTCGGGCAGGTCTTCCGCACTGTCGCGGAGGAGGTCGCGCAGCCACCGGTCGTCGCCTTCGCCGAAGCCCTCAGGGTACCGATTCTCCTCCTTCACTGCATCTAAACGCGACGGCGCGAGGCCGGCGACGGCGCTGACCGGCACGTCGCGTCTTGACAAATTAGCTAGCCACACGCTTACCTTTGTGCCGTCGCCGCCGCCGCTGGTGGCGAGGCCGCGGCTCGTCAAGAGCGTCGCGCGCGCAAAGCCGGCGCGGCCTGGCTTAATATCATACGCTTGCACCCAGACGTCCGTCCCTTTACTAATTTTTCCGGGCGTCGCGACGCGCGGCGGCCGCGCGGCCGCCGGAGGCGGGGCGCCTTCCGGCGCCGCGGGCTGCGCGTCGGCCGCGCCCGTCGTGCCGCCGGCGCCCACCGACGCGTCCGACCCCCAACCGCTTCCGCCGCTGTTTCGTGCTGCCATCGAGTCCGCGACGGCCACGCGAGGGCTGCTCGAAGCCGCCAAGGGGACAAAATCGCTCACTGCGCGGCGCGCGAGCAATCCCGGTCGCTCTAAAAATGCTCGCCGGACTGGTTCTGAATTATCAAATTATGTGGCACCGCCTGCACAGCCTTTCGCAGCGGTTCCCGAATCTGCGGTCGGCCGCCAATGCCATTTCTCGGGACTGTAGAATACAGTCCAAAACGGGTTTTTGCAAAAAACCCGGTGCAGCTTGCCGTGGGACTGGGTAAAAGCAAGAGCTTTGGGGGCGGCACAGGTTCGAAAATTAGCCAAAAAGCATCAGTCCCAGTGGTGCTCCAAGGAGCGCGAACCGTCGTGCCAAAGCAGAGTGGGCCCGGCACCTCAAAGAGCTGCAGAGCATACATGGCCGACGACGACGCGGAGGCCTTCCGGCGCGAGGTCTACGGGGATGATGGAGGCCGAGAGCGGGACGACGCCGCAGAACAAACGATGCGGGGCCGGCGGCTCTTTGTGAGAGGCCTGCCCTACGACTGGGACCGCGATAGGGTAAAGAGGGAACTCGCAAAATTCGGAGAGGTCGAGCGGTTGGAGCTGCCGAAAGCGAGGAGGGGCTGTGGCTTCGTGGACTACGCGACGGAGCGGAGCGCGTCGAGGGCCTTCGTGGCGTTGGATGGCCGGCCCCTCGGGCATCGGAGGGACGTGCTCTGCCAGATGCGCGTCGAGCCGGCCTTCTCGCCGCCGCTGCAGGATCTCGAGGAGGAGGAGGAGCTGGTCTGTCCCATCGAATTTTCTGGGAGGGGCTCGAAGGCCGAGCGGCAGCGGGAAAAAAGGATTGATCAATTACACCGAAGGTCGCTCTTCTGCAGTCTGTGTGGGAGCGTCGACCACTTCGACCAGGGCTGCCGGTTGCGAGATACGTCGTATCATCGCGCGGTCGCCCAGGGCGAGGTCGATCCCGTCGAGGCCTTCGCTCCTGTCGTAGAGGCACCCGCGCCCGCGCCGGCGCCTTCTACAGTACAAGCCCCGCTCGGCCGCGGCCGCGGCGTCTCCGTGCCGTCGTGGATGGCCGACAAAAGGTTAGCTGCGGAGGCCGCGGCTCGACCGGCGCCCGCGCCGCCGCCGCCGCCGCGCGCGCCCTCGCCCAGAAAACGGTCGCGGTCCCGGTCCCGGTCGCCCGAGCGCCGCAAGCAGCGCGGCGGCCGCCGCCGCGCGGAGCCGGCGCGGGACGCCGCGGCCGAGATGCGGGCCCTTGACCCGTACGCCGACCAAAACGTCCAGCAGCCGCGGGGCTTCGCCTGCGCGCTCGCGGGCGACGGGTTGCATGCGGTCTCCGACGGTACGCGGCTTGAATTAAGGCGCGCGTTTCCCAGTGGATTGGTTTTAGCGATTGACGCGACGCCGCCGAGCGGGCTGTCGCCGAGCGATGTCGACGCGGCGACGGCATCTGCAGATAGACACGCCGCGGCGAACGTGGTGTTAAGGGCCGCGATGGCCGCGGCGCCGTTCTCCCTTGATGTGAACGTGCAGGAGGGGCTCAAGCGGGCCGGCGCGCCGATCAAAACGTCGGCGGCCTCGGTCGGCGAGGCCGTCTCGCTCCTCGCGGCCTGCGGCGACGGCGCTTCACCGAACCTGCCCGCCGGCGCGCGCTGCCTCTGGTCCCCCGACCACTGCGCGTTCTACTACGTGAGTGCGGAGGGCGCGATGTCGTGGGAGCCGCCCGCCGCGCGGGCGCCGCCTTCATCGGTGCGCCGGGAGCCGTCGCCGCCGTGGCGGCCGCCGGTCCGCGTCGGCGGCCGGCACCAGGACCGGCGGCGCGGCCACCAGCGCGACCGGCCCTACTCTTCGTCGTCGAGGGACTCGCGGCGGGGGCGGTACGCGTATTAAGTTTGTGGTTTTTTTGTTAAAAAAGACTCCCACGTCCGTGCGGTGGGATCTTCGAGCTCGACAGCGTCCAAATAAACTGTTCAAGTGCGGGTTTTTCAGTGCACGCATGAAACACACCTCACGTTCACTTGGAGGTCTGAAGCTTACTCCGAGACGTGCGTTTGCGCGTATTACGTGAGGTTGCATAGTTGATGAGACGGCGAGAGCGCTGACCTAATTGCACCCTGTAAAAACCACCCGCGACGTAGCCGCAGCACACGCGGCGAATCCGGAGCACCTCTAAACGCTCCGCAGGCCTCCGCTCCCAAGTTTCACGCGCCGCCGAGACCATGCGCGTCATTGCGGTAATTGCGTCGGCATCAGCCCTGCTGGCCCCCGCGCCCGCCCCGCGCCAGACCTGCCTCGCGGCGCGGAGCGGCATCAAGACGGGCACGATCATGGCCGAGTTCGAGGCGCGGCAGCTCGC
>Ga0163111_10003007_pt1 | contig 10800 bp, 9 predicted proteins | sample CRUFie1St18metaG_FD_109645 | JGI IMG/M metagenome (GOLD analysis project Ga0163111, IMG submission 109645) | Marine microbial communities from the Costa Rica Dome - CRUD Field 142mm St18 metaG | ecosystem: Environmental > Aquatic > Marine > Oceanic > Photic zone | place: Costa Rica: the Eastern... | reverse complement strand
TCCGCGCCGATGCCAGTGGAAGCGCGTGGTATCGACTTCTCCCATGTAGGTAAAAGACGCTTTGCCCGAGGCATCCCATAGGTCGAGGTCTGTGGGCACCCGGGACTCATCCGGTGTGGTGGAATCGCCTTCCTGACGCACTCCGGTACAGCCGGTGACCAGTAATACGCTGAGCAGGACGCAGCAGGGGGCAAGTAATCCGGGCCCGTGACCTGCGCGCCGCGCCTTGGGGATCACGGCAGCTCGGCGCCCAGCCGATCTGCCGCTTCAAGGATGATGGGGTGGTCAGGCACTCTGCTCAGGCCATCGCGCCAAATATCTCTCGCTTCAATTTGCCGGCCTTGAATCCACAATACCTCGCCAAGATGAGCCGCGACTTCAGGATCGGGAAATGCGTTGTGTGCCCTTCGCAGCAAGGCTTCAGATGCGCTGTATTGGCCCAGCTTGTAATACACCCATCCCAGACTGTCGAGAATGGCGGGGTCACCGGGTGACAGAGCGAGCGCTCTTTCTATCAGGTCGGCTGCTTCCTCATAACGCTGGGTATGGTTTGTCAGTGTGTATCCCAGAGCATTTAAGGTGGCGGCATGATTTGGGTCCTGGGCAAGAATGCTGCGCAGGTCATTTTCCATCGCATCCAGCTCGCCCTCGGATTCGTGCACCATCGCCCGGCCATAGAGCAGAGAAAATGATTGTGGGAATGCCGTGAGACCTCGGTCATAGGCTTTGAGGGCTTCACCTTCCCAGTCACGAAGCGAGTCCGCCTCTAAAAGAAAGAGCTGCTCCGCCGCGCTGGGATACAGGCGTCGCTGGTTATCAAAAAACGTTTTGATGTCACTCGCAAAAGCGGTATCGCTCAATAATTGCGCAGCTTGGGCTTTGGCATCGCGGAACTCGCGCGAGGGGCCGACCGCGGCGAAGGCCTCGATGGCTTCAGTGTAGCGATCCCGGCCCATTTCGATGCGACCGACGTAATAGTGGGCTTCATCAAGCCGCTCTTGCAGGGCGATCAGTTGCTCGAACTTTGCCAACGCCTCATCGAAGTACTCCAATTCAAAATCGAGAAGGGCGGCTGTTGACAGGAGTTCAGGATTATCGGGTTCGCGCTCTAGCAAAATGGCAAATTGCGCGCGAGCTCCCGCGTAGTCGCCCTCGGCACCCAGTAGTCTCGCGTACTGCCGCCGGAGCTCTTGATTTTCAGGGTAGGCGGAGACGGTCTCTGCGAGCAGCTCAAAAGGAGAATCGGAAGACTGATCGAGCATCAACTGTGTCCACAACATGATCGCACGGGTATCGTCAGGAGAGCGCGCTAGCACCGGGCGGATCAAAGACTCAGCGAGACTGAAGTCTCCCTCGAGTCGCGCGAGCAGGCTCGCGGCGATGGCGACCTGATCGTCCTCCGGCCATCGGGTGGCAAGGACACCGATGGCTTCTGCGATTTCGGCTCGACCGTCGCTATCGAGGGATTCATAGGTGCCAAGACTGGAAGCAATGTTGACAGCGTGTCCCAGCTCAAGGGCCAACCCCGCGTAGCGAAGGGCCTCTGCGGGTTGGCCTGTTCTGGTCAGCCAGCCCGAGGCAGCCGCCGCCGCGGCGCCATCATTGGGGTCCAGTTCCACCAGCCGGACCGCCATTGCGGTGGCTTTCTCTGAGTCGTTGACGAATTCGGCCAAGCGAAGCGCCCGGCGGGTCAGTGCAGGATCCGCGAGCACCGCGGCCTGTTCGGACAGTAAGGCGAGCCCCTGATCAAAATCTCGCTGACGCAAGGCGAATTCGGCGTGTAACAGCGGCAACAGGCTGTCGCTGGGGATCGGCGTCTCTGGCACGTCTGCCGGCACCTCGACGGCTTCCGGAGCTGCGGCGACATCTGTGGTCTCGACCGCAGGGGGCGCGGTCGCGCACCCGGCGAGGAAAATAGTCAGAGCGAGTGCTGTTGTGCGGTGGGTCATCATGGGCAGACATAGTGCCACAAAGGCTCTGTGCCTCTGCGGCAAGTTCGTAGGTTGTAAGTGGTATAATAGCAACTTGGGATGAATGGCGAGGGCATTGACCGAAGCCATGTTGCAAAAGCTGGTGGTAGTGGGTGTCAACCATGACTCGGCCTCGGTAGAGCTGCGCGAGCAAATAGCTTTTGCGCCCGAAAAAGTGCACGAGTCGCTCGGCGCCCTAATACGCGATACGCAAATCAGCGAATCGGTCATTTTGTCCACCTGCAACCGCACAGAGCTCTACGGTGTGCTGCCTGACGGTGCTGATGGTGTCAGTGCAAGTGATCAGTTATCGCAATGGCTCGCTGGTCACCACGGTCTGGACGTCAATCAGCTATTACCCTCTATTTATAGTAACCACGGTGTTGCTGCGGCTTCTCACTTGGTGAGGGTGGCTGCCGGCTTGAATTCGATGGTGCTGGGCGAGCCCCAGATATTTGGCCAGATGAAATCGGCTTTTGCTGTAGCGCAAGAGGCGGGTGCGGTGGGTTTTCATCTGAATCTCATTTTCCCTGAGGCGTTTCGTATCGCCAAAAAAGTCCGCACCGACACGGCGATTGGAGAGAACCCGGTTTCCGTTGCCTATGCAGCGGTCGATCTGGCGCGTCAGATCTTTAGCGATATGGAACGCAGCACGGCGCTCTTGCTGGGTGCAGGAGAAACCATTGAACTGGTTGCCAGACATTTACGGGATGCCGGTCTGGGTAAGCTCATCATTGCAAACAGAACTCTAGAGCGTGCCGAGCAGCTAGCGGTGCAGTTTGACGCTGAGGCGATACTGCTAGCGGACGTGACGGAGCGCCTGCCAGACGCCGACATTGTGATCAGTTCGACAGGGAGCCAGCTCCCGATTCTGGGTAAGGGCGCGGCGGAAGATGCTGTGAAGGCGCGTCGTTGGCGGCCAATGCTCATGATTGATTTGGCGGTGCCGAGAGATATCGAACCTCAGGTCGCTGAGATTCCAGATATTTACCTCTACACCGTCGATGACATGCGCGAAGTCATCGAAGAGAATTTGCGATTGCGTGCATCTGAGGCGAGTAAGGCTGACGAAATTGTCGCCTCGGGAATCGAGGCACTCAAAGACGGTTTATTAGAGCGGCGGTCAGCCGACGTCGTCAAAACCTATCGGGACTCTGCCCTGGCGCTACAGCAGGCCGAACTCGAAAAAGCCCTCAGAATGTTGGAAAAAGGTGCTGACCCGGAAGAAGTACTGAGTCGCCTAGCCAGAGATCTGACCAATAAGCTGATTCATGCGCCCACAGCCGGTTTACGACAGCTCGCTAAAGAGGGTGGTAAGCGCGATGTCTCCAAGATGGCCGCGATGCTGGGACTCACCGACTTCGATGACGAGCGGGACGAGGGCGCGACCCTTCAATAAGCTCGCCTCGGCGCCCTACCAGTGAAAGCATCCCTTTTTAGCAAACTCGAGACATTGGCCGACCGCCATCAGGAGGTGGAGGCGTTGTTGGGTGATGCTGAGGTCATCAACGACCAGAATCGCTTCCGCGACCTCTCGGTTGAGTTCGCTCAGTTAAATGAAGTGGTGGCGCAGTATCAACGCTGGCAGCAGCTTCAGAACGAGCTGGAGGATGCCAAGCAAATGCTCGAGGACTCCGATGCGGAAATCAGAGCCCTGGCTACTGAGGAAATCTCCGGGGCCACGGAAGCGCTGGAGCAGATTGAGTCGGCGCTGCAGGTTCTGCTGTTACCGCGGGACCCCAATGACGGTAGCAATGTTTTCCTCGAGATCCGTGCAGGAACGGGTGGTGATGAGGCTGCCATTTTTTCAGGGGACCTTTTCAGGATGTACCACCGCTACGCCGAGCAAAAGGGCTGGTCGGTGGAGATTCTGTCAGAGCGATCAGGGGAGCACGGCGGCTACAAAGAATTAATCAGCAGAGTGGTCGGTCAGGATGTTTACAGCCATCTTAAATTCGAATCGGGCGCCCACCGTGTGCAACGCGTACCCGAGACCGAATCTCAAGGCCGAATCCATACTTCAGCGTGCACGGTTGCGGTGCTACCCGAGCTGGAAGAGGTCGATAGCATTGACATTAAAAAGGAGGATTTGCGCGTAGACACGTTTCGCTCCTCCGGGGCAGGTGGCCAGCATGTCAATACGACGGACTCGGCGGTGCGTCTGACTCATCTACCGACAGGCATTGTCGTCGAGTGTCAGGACGAGCGCTCGCAACACAAGAATCGCGCCAGAGCGATGTCCCTACTGCAGGCGAAACTGCTGTCTGCAGAGCAAGAGAGCCAGCGAGCCTCTCAGGCGTCAGAGCGCCGTTCACTGGTGGGTTCGGGAGATCGCTCAGAACGCATCCGCACCTACAATTTCCCCCAGGGGAGAATTACCGACCACCGCATCAATCTGACACTCTACAAATTGGATGAGGTGGTCAGTGGTGATCTGGACCCGCTGATTTTGCCTCTCAGGCAAGAGCATCAGGCCGATTTGTTGGCTGCAATGGCAGAGGAATGACAATCCGCGAGCTGTTACAGCAATCTCCTATTGATCGGGCAGAGACTGAGATATTGCTCACTCATATTCTCGAGGTTGATCGCGCCTGGTTATTCGCTCACGACAACGACCGCGTGGATGACGCGGCGTTGCATAGCTTTGAAAGCCTTGTTGAGGCACGTCGCGGTGGGGAACCGCTGGCCTATTTGGTGGGGTATCGTGACTTCCGGACGCTCCGCTTGAGCGTGAACCAGCACGTTTTGATTCCCCGTCGGGAGACCGAGCATCTCGTAGAGTGGGCGGTCGAATGTATTGACGCGGGCGCGCAACGGGTGCTGGACTTGGGGACGGGCAGCGGCGCAGTGGCGTTGGCTTGCAAATTTGAGCGGCCCACGGTCGAACTGTCAGCCGTGGACATTAGCGTTGACGCACTGGATTGCGCCAAAGCCAATGCGCGCTCCCTTGGTTTGCAGGTGGCATGGTTTCACAGTGACTGGTTTAAGGAGTTACCTGAAGCTCGTTGGGATCTGGTCGTGTCCAATCCGCCTTACATAGCGACAACTGATGCACACCTCAAACAGGGCGATCTTCCCGCAGAGCCTGACAGTGCTCTGGTCGGCGGGCATACCGGTCTGGAAGCGATCCAGCATATCGTTGAACACACGCCAAATTATCTCGAGCCGGGCGGTTGGCTACTACTTGAGCATGGTTTTGATCAGGCCGATGTGGTTGCGCAGTGCCTTCGAGACAGGGGGTTTAAGTACATCGAAACGCGACAAGACTGGTCCGGTCATGCGCGAATGACAGGTGGGCAATGGCTGGATTAAGTGACAATGAGTTGAAGCGTTATGCGCGCCAACTGATCTTGCCGCAGGTGGATCTCGAGGGGCAGGCCCGGTTGAAACAGAGCTGCGTGCTGATTGTTGGAGCGGGTGGGCTGGGTACCCCATCGGCGCAGTATCTGGCAGGTGCGGGTGTGGGGTCGATACGTATAGCCGATGACGACCGCATTGAGCTCAGTAATCTGCCGCGTCAATTAGCCTTCACCGAGCAGGACATCGGACAGTCCAAGGCAGACGTGCTCGCGCAGAGACTGAGGGCAGCTAATGGGGAAATCTCGGTGGACGCCAGGATGGCCCGATTCGATGAGGCTTCCGCATCACAACTGCTGCAGGGCGTAGATCTGGTTCTCGATGCCACCGATTCGTTGCAAGCGCGGCTGGATATCGACCGGGCGACCTTCGCGTTGGGCCGACCCTGGATTATGGGCGCTGCCCTTCGTACATCCGGGCAGTGGGCTTTTTTTGATGGTCGGCGCGAGCAGGGCTGTTACCACTGCCTGATGGATAATGAACATCAGCCGCAGGGTCAGGGTTGTGCCGAGCTTGGGATCCTCGGGCCGGTTGTCGGTTTGGTGGCACTGCAACAAAGCCTGTTGGCGATTCAACACCTGCTTGGTGCGGGAATATCGTCCGGCCAGCTCCATATGATGGATGCCTGGACAGCTGAGTACCGACAAGTTGCGCTCGCTATCCGGCCCGAATGTTCACTCTGCCAGGAGCAGCACTAGCCGGACAGATCGATCAGTCCAGCGTCTGCAGAATGCGTCTGACGCGCCAGGTGATCAACGCGGCCGCTACTGCAATGCCCAATATCGTGGTGTACCAGAAGTCCACCGTGCCATCCGGGGTGCTGTCGCCCCATTGGATAGCTAACAAGTACCCCAGTGGCAGTGCCAGTCCCCAGTACGAAAATGTGACCACGATGAAAGGGAAGCGAGTTTCTTTATAGGCACGCAGCACAAAGGATCCGACGATCTGAATCACATCGATCATGATGAACAGCGCTGCTAGCCGTAACAGTCTGAGGGCAAGATCGCGAATATCCTCAGATTGGGTGTAGGCACCAATGATCGCGTCGGGGAACAGGAGCAATAGCGACATGGCCGTCAAGCCGATCAGGGTCGACAGTGCGGCCCCCACTCGTAGCGCCATGCGAACGCCTTGCGCATTGCCCGCGCCGATGGCGTGGCCCATACGCGTTGCCATGGCGCTACCGATGCTCACCATGGGGATATAAAAAACGTCCCATACATTGATTGCGATTTGATGCGCGGCGACTGCCGCGTCACCGAGCGTGGCGATCAGCAAGGTGATGGCTGAAAAGACACCCGTCTCCAGAAAAAATGTCAGTCCCACCGGGAAGCCGACGATCAGAATTTCGGAAATGCGACCCCAATCGGGACCCTCGAGCCAACGATCAGGCAGATAGGGTCGCAGCGAGCGGGCTGTCAGGACATACAACAATATGATCAGGGTGCTGATCCACATTGAAGCAGCGGTTGCGAGACCGCATCCTTCCGCCCCCAGTTCGGGCGCGCCCCAGGCGCCAAAAATGAGCATGTAGTTCAGTGGCACGTTGGCGATAAAGCCAACGACGCTAGCGAAAGCGAAAGGCGCCGTGATGCCCAGCCCCTGCGTGTGATAGCGCAGCGCCATAAAGATACCGAGTGCGGGGAAACCGAGCCCAACGCGGCTGACATACGCGCTGGTCTTAACGGCCGTCTCGGTGGGAAGACCCAAAAGACCGATGAAGATATCGCTGTTGAGGCACAGTGGCGTCATCACTGCGCTCAGTGCCACCGCCACCCATAAACCTTGGGGCAGAAAGCTCCGGACGCGCTCGATGCGCCCGGCACCATAATCCTGGGCGACGATAGCGGAGCAGGCGAAAAGCGTACCCAGAATGATGAGATAGAGCGGCAGCCAGATATTGAAGCCCACCGCGATGGCGGCCAGATCGACATCGCCGTAGTTGCCCGCCATGAGCGTATCGACCACTCCGGTGCCGATTTGGGCGGTCTGCGCAATCAGCAGCGGCCAAGCGATGCGCCACAGTGGACCAAGCTCAGCCATCATCTGTGGCGCGAACCGGGGTGGAACGGTGTTATTCATGACCAATCATCAGGGTGTTGCCATAGCAGAACGGTGCCACATTTTAACGCGCTTCCCTGTGCTAGACTTCGCGCTCATTTTTTCCGGCTCAAGATTGTTGTGCAAGATAACGCCGCCACGCAGAGCGACATAGTAGAACCCACTCAAGCCGCGCCAACCGAAAAGGTTAAATTCGATACGCTGGATCTCGATAGCGTTGTCCAGCAGGGCATCGATGCCCTGGGATTCGAATTCTGCTCGCCAATACAGGGCCAGATCCTGCCTCATACGCTTGCGGGGAATGACGCCATCGGTAAGGCGCAAACGGGCACCGGCAAAACGGCCGCATTCCTCATCACTATTTTCAACGATTTACTCAGTCACCCGATAGAAGGTGAGCGCTACTTGGGCGAGCCGCGGGCCGTCATTATTGCGCCAACACGCGAATTGGTGATGCAGATCGCCGCCGATGCTGAAGAGTTGGGACGGTTTACCGGCCTTAAAACAGTGACGTTAATCGGTGGGGCGGATTATCAGAAGCAGCTCAACAAGGTAAACCGGTCTCCTGTAGACATGATTGTTGCGACTCCGGGACGGCTGATCGATTTTATGGAGCGGCGTGATCTGGCGCTGGATCGGGTGGAAATTCTGGTGCTCGACGAGGCGGACAGAATGCTGGATATGGGTTTCATCCCGCAGGTGAAACGCATTGTCCGGGCGACACCCCGCAAGGAGGATCGACAGACTTTATTGTTCTCGGCGACCTTCACGCAGGACATCATGAATCTGGCGAGGCAGTGGACCTTCGACCCCATCACCGTCGAAATTGAACCTGAGCGTGTGGCGACTGCCTCGGTCGATCAAAGGGTGTATCTGGTCTCCAGTCGCGAGCGCTTCCCTGTTCTCATGGATTTGCTCAATGATCCCGCCGTGGAGAGCGTCATTATTTTTGCCAACCGACGCGATCAGGTGAGAAGGCTCTACGAAAAATTACGTAAAGAAGGTGTGCAATGCGGCATGCTCTCTGGAGAGATCACTCAGGCCAAGCGAACCAAAACGCTTGAGAACTTCAAATCAGGGCGCTCGAAAGTCATGGTCGCCACAGATGTGGCGGGGCGCGGGATTCACGTTGAAGGCATCTCCCACGTGGTGAACTACAACTTGCCAGAGGATCCAGAGGATTACGTCCATCGCATTGGCCGCACCGGCCGCGCGGGCGCCACAGGGGTGTCGATCAGCTTTGCAAGCGAAGATGACGCCTTTTTATTGCCCGACATAGAGGCGCTACTGGGACATTCTCTGGCTTGTATGGCGCCGCCAGCGCCCGGTGGCAACGCCTAACGTCGCGACCGCAGCTCCTCGCACCACAATAGTGTTGCACCAATCACCGCCGCGGGAATCACGACCAGATTCAAGAGCGGGATGCCGGTGAAAAATGCCACCGTGCCGCCAAAGCCGATTGTCGATAATCTCCGCTCTGCGCAGGCGTCACGCACTTCCCGAAACGGCAATCTGTGGTTATCCATTGGATAGTCGACAAATTGCAGGCTCATCATCCATGCCCCCAGCAGAAACCATCCCAGTGGGGCGAAAGCGTTGAAAACCGGAATAATGGTGAGCAATAGCACTGCCAGTGCCATGGGCACGTAATACAGGAACTTGCGAATCTCTCGGAATAAGGCGCGCGGGACTTCCAGGAGCGCCGCAGTAATACCCTCCAAAGCCGGCACTGGCTCTCCGGTGATCGATTCTTCGACTTTTTCCGCGAGCAAGGCGTGAAAGGGGGACGTTAGCATCAATACCAACAAGGTCGACACGTAGCCCGTCATCAAGCCCCCGACCAGCCATAGTAGGGGTGTGATAATCCATGACAAAAATTGCAGCCATTCGGGCACAGTGAGCATTGCCGCCTCGTAAAAGTCTGTGATGACCTCATAAAGAAGCCAGCCCATCAGACTGAACAGGACGACATTGGCAATCAGCGGCACGATCACAAAGCGGCGCAAGCCTGGCTGAAAGGTCATCGCCAAACCTCGCAGAAAATAACCCGCGCCCGTTACGAAATTGCCACTCATGGAGTCCCCCAGCAATCGATGCGAGCACTATACTGTCCCAATCGCGGAGCAGAGTGCAAACACAGGTGAGCGACGAGGATCTCTTTGCCGAGGAAATGGCCGGGGTGAAGCCCCTGGGCCGAGAGGCCCGTGTGCGTCTGGTCAAGGAGCGGCTGTCCGAGGAGCAACAAAAAGGTCGTCAACGTTCTGCGGTGGGGGAAGACACAACCCTTAACCCGCTGGCCGATGACGGAATCATGCCCCTCGATGCATGGCATGTTCTGGAATTCAAAAGACCCGGGATTCAGCATGGTGTTTATCGAAAGCTGCGACTGGGTCAATACCAAGTCGACGCGCGTCTGGACCTGCATCGCATGTTGGTGAAGCAGGCGAGAGAAGAGGTTTTTTCCTTTATTGGAGAGGCGACTGAACTAGGTTTGCGCACATTGCTGATCGTGCACGGTAAGGGACAGTCCAAAACTCAGGGCGAGCGCTCAGCGATCCTCAAGGGTTATGTTGATCACTGGTTGCGTGAACTGGAGTCGGTACAGGCCTTTCACTCGGCTCGGCCTGAGCATGGTGGCACCGGCGCGGTCTATGTCTTGCTGCGTAAAAGTGCTGAGCAGAAGCGAGAAAATCGCCTGAAGTACTTAAAGGGCCGGGTTCAGGATTGATCGCTCAGTTTCTTGAGCAGTAACTCGTTGACCATTTGGGGATTAGCCTGCCCCTTGGATGCCTTCATGATCTGGCCGACAAAGAAACCGCTCAGCTTTTTCTGTTTGGTTTCATCCGCGGCAAGATACTGTGCGACTTGGTCGGGATTCTGCGCAATGACCTCGTCAACCATGGCCTCCAGCGCGCCCGAGTCGCTCACCTGTTTCAGTCCTCGTGCGGCGATGATGTCGTCGGTATCGCCTTCGCCCGCCCACAGTGCGTCAAATACCTGTTTTGCCAGTTTGCTCGATAACGTGCCGTCTTCGATGCGCACAATCAGCCCAGCGAGCTGTTCCGCCGAAATGGGGCAAGCTGTGATGTCCAACTCGGCGCGATTGAGTGCTCCCGACAGGTCGCCAAGAATCCAGTTCGCAGCGGGTTTCGCAGCACCTCCAGCCTTGACAGTGGACTCAAAATAATCCGCCACCGAATGATTGGGGACGAGCAAGGTGGCGTCATAGTCAGTGAGGCCATATTGACTGATGAACCGCTCGCGTTTGGCTGCGGGTAGTTCGGGGAGTGTTGCCCGGATGCTCTCTATATAGTCCTCGTCTATGACGATGGGCAGCAGATCAGGCTCTGGGAAGTAGCGGTAGTCATTGGCGACTTCCTTGGAGCGCATTGAGCGCGTGACGTTTTGCTCC
>Ga0163111_10003005_pt1 | contig 10804 bp, 12 predicted proteins | sample CRUFie1St18metaG_FD_109645 | JGI IMG/M metagenome (GOLD analysis project Ga0163111, IMG submission 109645) | Marine microbial communities from the Costa Rica Dome - CRUD Field 142mm St18 metaG | ecosystem: Environmental > Aquatic > Marine > Oceanic > Photic zone | place: Costa Rica: the Eastern... | reverse complement strand
TTTCCTCGAAATCGATTATGACCTGATTACCAGGCGAAATCGAGAGAATTATTCCTTCGTCGACCTCCCTCCAACCTTCTTGTAAAGACTTAGAATCATTTCCTAACTCTGGAAATTTTTCTCCATCATCGTATCTAACACCCAAAACAGAGGTTTTCGAATTAATAATTATACTCCCGGGAACTTTCCAGAGAGAATCAGTAGAATCACTTAATTCCAAACTAATGGAAGAATTTGTTGAATTAACAGAAATCCTTGAACTGGATAAATTATGATTATACCATTCGCCCCAGGTCGTATACCATACATCTTGATTTTCCAACAACTCAATTGCAGGCTTATCCTCCCTAACTTTTAGATCAAATATTCTCGCTTCCCAATAAATTGAGATAAGACTATCTCTTTCAGCAGATTCTAATAAACTAATATTAGCCATATTTTTTTCTAAACTACCACCATTTCTTTGAATAATGAAAAAATCATTTGTATTTGTTTTCAAATTATCGCCAAGAATCAAAAATCCGGAACTTAACAATGAAGAAATTGTATCGTTGGAAATATAATCAGGGACGCCAAAAGAAATAGCCTCTGACCCCCACCTTGATGAATTTGTATGTCCCAATAAGTAATCTTTACAAGATTTAATTACAGAATTATCATCATTTATGTCAACTCCTTCATAACCATGACAGGCGAATTCATCACCATGCTCGAGCCTCTCAGGTCCTATAAGATTCCACAACCAGTTATCATCATCCCAATCAGCAACCACTGTTGGAGTTAGTAGCGGAGTAACAAAAATTAGGAGGAGGAACACACCCGTGGGACGCACTCTCATGGCATTGCGTGTTAGAAATACAAGATTAAACCTTGTAATGTAAGTAGAAAGCAATAAGTCCAATCTACTTTCCCGTATGATATTGATGATATCAGATAAATGTCTGGAAATGATTTCTAGGGAGGTGGGTTTAGAAGGAGGGAAATCGAATTTTAAGACTCCTTGGATGTATAAGTTTTTACTATTTATATTACCAGTTCCATTTCGAGCAATTACTAATGTTCATTACAAAAGATTAGACAGGATACCTCTGGAATCCCCAGTAATATTCGTGGCTAACCATACATCACATGTAGACCCTTTTTTGAAAATTATTGCTGCGAAAAGGCCGGTTCTATACCTAGCCAAAAAGGAACACTTTGAGTCACACGCCACAAAGGCACTAATGGAAAGTACAGGGCAAATAAGCACAGCAAGGGAAAACGGATCTACAGATGCATTAGAAAGAGCAGTAGATGTTTTACAATCCGGATGTTCAATGGGAATTTTTCCTGAAGGAACTAGGTCAAGAAAAACACATGCACCATTTTTACAAGAAGGGAAAACCGGAGCAGCTAGATTAGCAGCAAAGTTTCCAAAAATTCCAATCGTTCCGATTTCAATAAATGGGGCACGTGATTTCATGAAGCCAGGAAGCTTGATAATTAAACCTTGGAAAAAAATTGACGTATACATAGGCGAACCAATTACATTTTCAGAATGGCTTTCAGATATTTCGGGTGGTAATTACAATGAAATGGACATTGAAAAAATTCTATCGAAAAATGAGGATGAAAGAAGGGAAGATATGAAGAATATATTTAGGAAATTTACAGATCAAATTATCGAAACTTTACGAATTAATGGAGCACCTTGAGTGAATAATAGAGAGTATTATTCAAAGACTGCCACACTAACCGCTGATACTAATATGGAGCAGTATCTAGATTTCCTTAGACGAATCCTCGATGAAGGAGGAAGCAAAGAGGACAGGACGGGGACAGGAACTAAGTCGGTTTTTGGTCATCAAATGCGATTTGACTTGTCAGATGGATTTCCTGCAGTGACAACAAAGAAAATTCATTGGCCGAGTGTTATACATGAATTATTATGGATGATTTCCGGAGAAACTAATGTTCGTTACTTACAAGAAAATAAAGTTAGAATTTGGAATGAATGGGCAGATGAAAATGGCGATCTTGGGCCAGTGTACGGGAAACAATGGAGGAAATGGGTTTCTAATGAAGGAGAAGTGATTGACCAGATCAATGGTGCTATTAATTTGATTAAAAATAATCCTGAATCAAGGAGAATTATTGTTTCTGCCTGGAATGTTGGAGAATTAGGAAAAATGGCATTAATGCCGTGTCACGCATTTTTCCAGTTTTACGTTCGTGATGGTAAATTATCATGCCAGTTGTATCAAAGAAGTGCAGATGCATTTTTAGGCGTTCCATTTAATATTTCATCATACAGTTTACTAACATGTATGATAGCACAAATTTGTGATTTAGAACCTGGAGAATTTATCTGGACTGGTGGCGACTGCCATTTATACAGCAATCATTTAGATCAAGCAAAACTTCAAGTTTCAAGAGAACCAATGAAACTACCAAAGTTAATACTAAATTCTAATATCAAGAATATTGATGACTTCAAAGCGGAAGATATTCAGATTCTAGGATATGAACATCATCCACATATATCTGCACCAATTTCAGTTTAGGCGATTTAAATGAAGATAATGATGATTGTAGCAATGGATGAAGATGAAATAATTGGAGAAAATGAAAAACTACCATGGAAATTATCAAGTGATTTAAAGAGATTCAAACAATTGACAATTGGGGATGGTTTCAACGCTGTTGTAATGGGTAGAAAAACTTGGGAATCATTGCCTGAAAAATATAGACCTCTTCCAGAACGGCTGAATATCGTGATGTCAAGAGATACAAGTTGGTACAACCAAGGAACAGAAGTGGCTTTGTATCCCGGACGAGCTATAGAAATTGCCTATGCTAATGGGTGTGATGAATGTTGGATAATCGGAGGTGCTCAAATTTATGATTTATTTCTGGAACATGTTAAAGAAATTCATTTGACCAGGGTACACACAAAAAATAGCGGAAATATTAAATTCCCAATCATAGACTGGTCAGACTGGCAAAAAGAAATTATTGAAGAAGTATCAATTGATGGAAATAATGAATATCATAGCACATATTCAATATGGAGAAGGGAATGAAGAACTAATAACAGTCTTTACATAACTTTGAAGTATACATTCAGTAACGATTTATCATGAGAACTGACCACTTACCGTTTCCGATGCCGGAAAGGAAACATTCTCTAAATCAGAATTGGAAAGGTCTTACTTTTATGCATTGGGAAGTGGACCCGAATATACTCAGGAAACATATTCCTAATGATTTAGAAATAGAACTTTTTCAAGGAAAAGCATACATCGGTACAATTCCGTTTAAGATGGAAAATGTAAGACCTAGGTTACTTCCATCAGTCTCATTTATATCTAATTTCCCTGAATTTAACATTAGGACTTATGTCAAGAAAAATGGCAAAAGTGGAGTTTTTTTCCTAACTCTCGATGCTCAAAGTCATATAACTTGTATTTATGCCCCCTGGGCATATAGTCTGCCTTATAGATACGCAAAATGCGATTTTGAAAAAAATGATGAGGGGGGATTTAATTGGCATTCGAAAAGGAAAAAAAATGGCGTATCACTGAAAGGTAAATCTATTTCAAAAGGACCTATTCTGCAAGCAGAAAAAAATAGTCTTGAAGAATTTCTATTCGAACGTTATTGCTTATATGTTCATCATAAAGGTAAAACATGTAGAGCATATACTTATCACAAACCATGGGAGTATAGAATTGGTGAAGTTGAAATTTTAGAAAATACACTTACTGAATCATATGATTTACAAATTAGTGATATTTACAATCCAGATCTTGTTCATGTTAGTGAAGGAGTAGAAGTTTTAACTTGGAATATTGAATCTACGGAGGATGAGTCATGAATTCTGCTTCATTAATTCTCGATGGAGATTGCGGACTCTGTAATAGATTAGCAATATTCTTGAATCCTAGATTAAATGAAAATAGTAAACTATTATTCTTGACAAACGAAAGTGATGAAGGAATAGCAATGATAAGCCAATTATCTCAAAAAAAACAAGATGCCGATACTGTTTATTTGATTAAAAATGAAAAAACCTACATTAGATCTGCAGCAGCGATAAGATGTCTTCTATTTATGAAATGGCATTACAAGATTCTTTATCCGTTTTGTTGGATAGTACCTCTTCCAATAAGAGATTTAGTATACATCATTATCTCTAAAAATAGACATAAATTTTTTGCAAAGCCCGAGGTCTGTATGATTCCATCATCGAATAATCGTGATTATTAATCATATTTCCAGGTAATATGCTCCGAATCAGGAAAATCATAACTATATGATTCGGGCCAATTAAGTTGTTTCGCAAGATAAATTATTGCTATTGTTTTTGATAAATTTTCTGAGATATTTATATCTAGAAAATCATCACAACCATAAGCAAGACAGCCTATTGGTGCGAATGCATAATGTCCGGAATTATTGAATATCGCATAATTAAGTAGATTATCTTCCATTTTAAAAACTGTATTATTTACTTCATGGATTGTTGTAGTATCATCCAAATCGCCAGTAAGAACTAACGTAGGTAAAGAAACATTAGATATCCCGCTATTGAGTACACTTGCATTCCAGGGAGAAAGTAATAAAGCGGATTTCGCTCTAGTATCAGGATTTGAAAATTCACTGATTCCAGTATCATTAAATATATTCAAAATTGCACAATTTACATCTGCAAAATCTGAGTCATTGTCATTACAACCTGATTCTAAGTCAGAAGACAAAATTTTTGCGCCAGAAATCATCATTGAGGTGTATCCTCCTGTGGATTGACCGATCATAGAGTATCCCTCTTCAGGATCTACACAATTTAAAAAATCACCATCGATATTATTTTGGCTTATTAACCAATCAAAACTTTCGATTATATCATCCGGACGTGAGAGGATATGATTAGGAAGTTTATCCACATCTACATCAAATACCGTACCATATCTATGATTCGGAGCTATGGAGATAAAACCGTGTGTTGCTAAACTTTCCATCAAGAAGGCTGAACCCCATCTGATACTGGGAAAACCATGGCTGTAAATAGTGACAGGTCTGGGCTCAGAGCAATCAGGGGTAGTATCATCTAATGCCATACCCAGAAGTACATTATCATATATCACTCTATCACCATTATTTTCTTTGGAAGGATACCAAATTTGGAGAGTGACTTCGTGCCCCCTAGGAGATGTAAAAACCACATCCATTGTTCCTGAAGTGAAAGGTCCATCTTCAAGTAAAGAAGTAACTGGTGATAAATCGAATTGGTCTATAGAATCATTCCAACCATCACCATCATCATCATTATCAATACCATTGGGTATTCCATCAGAGTCAGTATCCCATTTCTCATTGAAATCAAAAGGATAACGATCTTCAGAATTTTCAACTCCATCACCATCTATATCATCGTCTGAGTTGTCACCTATCCCATCACCATCTAAATCTGCGCTTTCATCTGAATCTAGAGGATGGGAGTCATTTTCATCTGAAAAGCCATCATTATCGTCATCTGAATCACATATATCACCAACTTGGTCCCCATCAAAATCTAATTGAAGTGGGTTATAAATATCTGGGCAATTATCATCCTTATCTGCAATTTCATCCGAATCAATATCAGATTCACTTATACAACCAACTAAAGAACTTGAGAAAAATAAAATAGAAATAAGAAAAATTATAATGCCCCTCATCAAACTTTTCTAAACATATCAGTTGATAACTGTATGTTTATTCATTTTTATATTCAGTTACCCGAATTCCTAACTTTGTTTGTATGGCTGGCCTATCCATAATTTTGTCTATTTTCATACAAAATTGTTCGTATAAGTCAACTCTAAGCGCCAATGAATGTCCCAAAATCAGTATTAGAAGATCAGCTAATTCTTCTGATGCCTCTTCAATTGGCTTCTCTTTGGTCACTGCAGCGGCGAATTCTCCTAATTCTTCTACTGTAAGTGCAATGCGATATCCCATATCATGACCTCTATTCTTAGGATTATCAAAATCAAATTTAGAATGGAATGATGCAACCTTATGCATCATCAAATTCCATGACTTATCTTTAAATTCTGGATTCTCAATACTCATCCAGTCATCTACGCTAAGTGGTTTCATAAACAGACACAAAGAATCTAAGACATCAATATTTTCCAAATGAATTCTCTAGAACTTCAAAGATAAGCCTTCGATACAACTCAGGACTTTCATTCTCATTGATGATGCCATTGCATCTACTTCGTTATGATCGATTTCAGCATTAGGGTCACCGGGAGTTCTTCCTGCAGCCCAGTTAGAAGAACAAGCTAAAGCCACATGAGGGATTTTTGTTTCAGAAACTAAACGTTGTTCAGGCCCTAGGGTCATTCCAACAACATCGGCACCCAATCTAACTAAAACGTTGATCTCAGATGGTGTTTCGAACTGAGGGCCTATGCATTGAGCTATTATCAGATTTTTTATGACACGATTTTGGAAATTATCTAGTATTTCATAGCAACAATCCACTGCCTTGCTATCAAAAATACTAGTTCTATCTGAATGACGTACATTATCATCATAAAATGTCCATGGAATTTGGGTTAAATCAATTATATCCTTTGAAATTCCAATATCTCCGGGAGGAAAATCTTCTCTCATTGTGCCTACTGAGTTAACACTCAAAATAATGTCAGGATTACAACTTGATATTGCATAAATATTTGCCCTATGTTCAATCATATGAGGTGGTGTTCGGTTTCCAGAAGTAGGGTGGTGTCTATCTAAAATGAAAAATCTATGTTCATTTTTCTCTACAACAAATATTGGAACTTGACCCCAATCGGTATGAATTCTCAGTTCTGTAATAGTACAATCTTTTTGTCTTCTAAAATCGTTTTTCAGTTCACTCATACCTGTACCACAGATAACAGCAACTCGAGTCATATCTTTCCCTGAAAAGACATTAGGTTTCTTGTTATTAACAATCACTCATTCAGTCTGTCAATTAAATCAGCCTTTTTACCAGAAACAGGTTTTCCAGCCGCCTTCAATAGTTCCTTTAACTCGTTGACCGTTAGTGCCGAATAATCAACTTCATCATTTTCTAATTCTAAAGAACTGGATTCGGTTTCTCCTTCTAATTCTACTTCTACCTCATCGATTTCTTCAATTACTGGTTCCAATGATTTTTCTTCCATTTCTTGTTTCTCTTGAGCATGGATTTCGTCGAGTGTTGGTCCTTCTTCGACCAATACACCGGATTGAATTAGTTGTGTGCGTCGTATGACAACTGTTCTAACTGGCTGAATTTTTGAAACTGCCTCTTTGATTTTATTTTCAAGAGTCCCATCAAGAGTAGCCGTTTGCAGCTTAAACCAGGTTGATGTTGCTCCCGTTGTGAGTATGATATCCCTAGCAATTGCACGCATTTGTTGTTTCTGACTGGATTTAATTCTGGCTCTTGAAATCATTAACGGCTTGAAGCGAACATAATATCCATCTTCAGTAACTACGTCTATTGTATCATCGATTTTTCCTCTATCTCTTCTAACCTGTCTACGAACATGATCTTTGAGAAGTTCATGGCCTACAAACTCTGTAATTGCATCATTACCTAGAACATCTGTTACTTTGAAAACAACCTTAACATGCATCTTTGAGAAATCTCCATCTAACTCATTTTGAATGATTTCATAATTTCTGCCGATTAATTGAGAAGGATCTTCGGCTAGAGTTTCACCAATTACTCTGAACGACCAAGGAGTTCTAGGTGCCCTAATGGTGTACCAGCGCTTAGCCTTCCATTTGTCTCTCTGTTTACGTGCCGCTGCTCTTGCTGATGCTCCCTTTGCCATTTTAACGACTCCGTCTTTATCGGGGGCTGCCCCGTTTGCGAGCCGTGCGACTTTCATGCAGTATATGAACGAGACGCTATAACTGTTCTTGGGAAAACAAGTGTTGCGTGATGTTGAATACTGAAATCTCCTGGGGTAATCATGAGTCTGCATAGTGTATCATGGAGCGTCAATGTGAGTGCATTGGATCAAATGGAATTAATCGAAGACTCATTGAAATGGATTGCCGGTGAAAAATCATCCATAGAAATAACAAAAGATAAATCATTTCATGGCGCGAAACAATATTACATCGAAGCAAAAAACAACAATAAAAAAGACTCAAAAAAATCGCTGGAAAGATTAGGTGAGGAAGTTTTGAGAGATATTCTCGAGTTGGGCGTTCAGGCAAGAGTTGATGATAACAAAATTTTCCACATAAGACTGGAACTTGGTAAACTCGTGAGAGGTGAAGTTTCTTTGGCTGATGAAAAAACCGTTTCCTCTACAGTTAAAGGCAAATTCAAAATTGAATCATATCCAGGAGACTCAACTATCGAAGTAATTTCAAATCTGATTGAAGAGTTAATTTACTCCTTTAAATAAATATAATTATTGCGATATTTATACAAGTATTCTTATGTGTTGTTATTTCACGTACGCTATATGCCCCACGTAGTTTCCGAAGCTTGTGTCGGACACAAATATCAAGATTGTGTCGCAGTATGCCCCGTTGAAGCATTCAGAGAACAAGACACTTATCTTGTAATTGATCCAGATGAGTGTATAGATTGTGCAGCTTGCGTACCTGAATGTCCGGTTGAAGCAATTTTTGCAGATACTGATTTACCAGATGACATGGAACATTGGTTAGAAAGGAATGAAAATGAGGCTCCAGACCTTCCAGTTGCTGAAGGAGATTCTCCAGTTTTAGCCTGATTTCATCTTTTGAATTTAATTTTTATGAACATAAGTTCATCAATGATAACCATGACGAATGGCTATGAGTGGAAGGTTCAACTTTACTGATATGAGACACGGTACATCTTTGTTAAAGAGAGGATTTGCCAAAATGCAGGAAGGAGGAGTAATCATGGATGTCGTTACTCCTGAAGAAGCCCATATTGCCGAGGATGCCGGTGCAGTTTCTGTAATGGCATTAGAAAGAGTTCCGGCCGATATTAGAGCCCAAGGAGGGGTTGCAAGAATGAGTCATCCGGACATGATAAGAGAAATTATTGAAACTACTAGTATCCCTGTCATGGCAAAGGCAAGAATCGGTCATGATGATGAAGCCAAAGTTCTCCAATCACTTGGAGTAGACATGATAGATGAATCTGAAGTTTTAACGCCTGCAGATCCCTTCTATCATATATCTAAAAATGATTTTACTATACCTTTTGTATGCGGATGTACAAATCTTGGCGAGGCAATCAGAAGAGTTGCCGAAGGAGCGGCCATGATTCGAACTAAGGGTGAAGCTGGTACAGGAAATGTAGTTAGCGCTGTTCAACATGCAAGACTCCTCAAAGAGGAAATTTATCATGCTAAGAATACTGATTCAAATGGAATCGAAGATATGATTAATGTAATCATGAAAGGTTTCAATAGGATGCCTAATGCATCCGAATTCGACATTTCAATATCAAAAACACCATTTGGAAGTTCCGAAGAACTGAGAAACAATGTCAAATCAGTACTACAAGAAGTAGTGGAAATGGAAAGGTTACCCGTTGTAACGTTCTCTGCTGGAGGTATTGCTACACCGGCAGATGCAGCACTGATGATGAATCATGGTATGGATGGAGTTTTCGTTGGTTCAGGAATCTTCAAGAGTTCAGATCCAGTAACTACTGCAGAGGCAATAGTTCTTGCGACACACAGATTCGAAGATCCTGATTCAGTAGCAGAAGCTTGTAAGATGATTGGCGAACCAATGCCGGGTCTAGAAATTGAAACACTTGATGTTAGAATGGAAAATAGAGGATGGTAATTACTTCCTTCCGCGCGTAGTACCCAATTTTCTAGAATGTTTTTTTCCTTTTGTTGATTTGGACGCCGGTGTTTTTGAATCACCAGTCAAAGCCCCACCCAACATCAATGAACCACTATTAATCAATTGAGATGCTAGAGAATCAGCCATACCCTCATCTTCACTCGGCAATTTAAGAGCATCTTTTACTGATTGGTTATGATCTTTAATTACCTTCAAACGCTCTTCCTCGGCAGCTTTCATTTCATCTCTGATTTCATTTACTTGACCAATCAGTTCTTTCATATTTTCATGGACTTCGTTAGCAGATTCTCTATTCGCCAAATAGGATAAATGATATCTATCGGCCTCCGCTCTTAAAAAGTCCCTTTCTGCAAGCATTGGTTTTACATCTTCCCAGATTAAATCTGCTTGCTTATGGAAATCAATCATTTCTTGGTGAGCTTTGTCGGCTTCAGATTTTAACAGTTTAATGGAACCATCCATATCTCCGATATCTATATTGATTGCTTCAAAATCTTTTACAGCAGGCATCAATTTGTCTCTTTTAGCTATGAGTATTTTTAATTTCTTCAGAAGTTTATTCTCCGTTTCTAGAATTAATCTACCATCTGTCATCATTGTATTCTCAATTTTTTCTATTTCATTGATTGTTTCTGACAATTCAATGACTACTGACTTCGTACCTTTAGCCTCATCTTTTCGACCTCTATTTTGATTAATAAGTTCTCTAATTTGTTTTTGTAACTCATCCCTTCTGGCTCTACAAAGTTGTGCTTGATCTCTGACTTTCTTTTGCTCATCTAATTTTTCTTTGATAGAATCACGTATTTCTTTACTCTGTTCCTGTAAAGCATTTCTTGAATCAGCTGCTCTACGCGCATCTTCATTAAATGAATTTCTTTGTTCTTTCATTCTACGAATCTTAGTTTCCATGGCATGCAATCTTGTTCTAAGGTCATCCTCAGGCTTCTGCTGCTCATCTTTCACA
>Ga0163111_10003003_pt1 | contig 10807 bp, 11 predicted proteins | sample CRUFie1St18metaG_FD_109645 | JGI IMG/M metagenome (GOLD analysis project Ga0163111, IMG submission 109645) | Marine microbial communities from the Costa Rica Dome - CRUD Field 142mm St18 metaG | ecosystem: Environmental > Aquatic > Marine > Oceanic > Photic zone | place: Costa Rica: the Eastern... | reverse complement strand
GGCCTGGGTCGCGGCGACCTTCGATCCGTTTCGCGACAGGGAACGGGTCGAGGCCTATGCCAAGGCCGGGCTCGAAGCGCTGTCGATGGAGTTCATGCCGCGCATCACCCGCGCGCAGAGCATGGATGTGCTTTCCAGCCAGTCGAACCTCGCGGGATACAAGGCCGTGCTGACCGCGGCCAACACCTATGGCCGCGCCTTTCCGATGATGATGACCGCTGCGGGCACCGTTCAGGCGGCCAGGGTCTTCGTGATGGGGGTCGGCGTTGCCGGTCTGCAGGCGATCGCCACCGCCAAGCGTCTGGGCGCGCAGGTTTCGGCCACCGACGTGCGCAGCGCAACCAAGGAACAGATCCAGTCGCTCGGCGCCAAGCCGATCTTCGTGGAGAATATCGCCGGGATCGAGGGCGAAGGCGCGGGCGGCTATGCCACCGAGATGTCCGAGGAATACCAGAAAGCGCAGGCCGAACTGGTATCGGGGCATATCGCCAAGCAGGACATCGTGATCACCACCGCGCTGATCCCCGGCAAACCGGCCCCGCGGCTGGTCTCGGATGCGCAAATCGCCAGCATGAAGCCGGGCAGCGTGATCTTCGATCTCGCGGTGGCGCAGGGCGGCAATGTCGAGGGTTCGAAGCCCGACGAGGCGGTGGTCAAGCACGGCGTCACCATCGTCGGCTATTCGAACACCGCGGGCCATCTCGCCGCCGACGCCTCGGCGCTGTTCGCGCGCAATCTCTACAACTTCCTGTCCGCCTTCTGGGACAAGGAAGCGGGCAAGCCCGTCCTCGACACGGAAATAGGCGACGCCGTGCGGCTGACCCAGGGCGGTAATGTCGTGAACGAAAGGCTGACTGTTGACGGCTGAACCGGCCTCGACACCAGAACAGAGAGCCGAGTTTCGTCTCGAGCAATACAAGATGATGTCCGATCGTAACGCCGCTGCGATGGAGCAACGGATGTCTCTGGTGAAGATCAGCTTGGTCGGAACGTTTGGTTATTTCGCTGCGATCTTCAGCGACAAGGTTGGCGATTTTTCCGAACCAGTTTTGGACGTCATGGTTTGGGCACCACTCATATTCAATACTATGTCCCTGATCCTGGAAGAAAACCATCGGGGGAATAGCCGAAAGCGGGGCGACATAATGAAAGAGATCGAGACCTTAGTTCTGGGCGATTCCGCATGGCGACAGAAGGAAGCAGCGGAACCGGCAGCGATACTAGGGCGCGGTTTTGCCGACGTAGCGCGACTGTTCTGGATTACTATGGTCATTCTTAGCCTTTTGATCGCATTCGCACAGACTTTCGATTTTCTCGGAGCGCTCTGACATGGACTTCATTTCGATCCTGTCGATCTTCGTGCTGGCGTGTTTCGTCGGCTATTACGTGGTCTGGTCGGTCACGCCCGCGCTGCACACGCCGCTGATGGCGGTGACCAATGCGATTTCCTCGGTGATTATCGTCGGTGCGCTGATTGCGGCGGCGGCGGCGGATGTGCCGGGGGCGAAGTGGCTGGGGCTGCTCGGCATCGTGCTCGCCAGCGTGAACATCTTCGGCGGCTTCGCGGTAACGGCGCGAATGCTGGCGATGTACAAGAAGAAGGAGAAGAAGTGATGTTCTCCTTCCTTGCTGCATCAGCGGCATACGCCCCAGTCGAATGTTTTGGCGACTGCAACGCCGCAACCGGTGAAGCTGTGAACCCGTGGGTGGCGCTCGCCTATCTCGTGGCGGGCGTGTTCTTCATCCTCGCGCTGCGCGGCCTGTCCTCGCCCGCGACGAGCCGGACGGGCAACCGCTTCGGCATGATCGGTATGCTGATCGCGGTGGTGACGACGCTCGTCACGCACCTTCCCGAATACTATGAGGCCGGTTGGACAGTCGACGGCATTTCGACGGCCGAAATCCTCATCGCCATTGCAATCGGCGCGGTGATCGGCCTCGTCATCGCCCGCCGCATTGCCATGACTGCGATGCCGGAGCTCGTCGCGGCCTTCCACTCGCTCGTCGGGCTTGCCGCAGTGCTCGTGGGCTGGGCGGCCTATCTTAATCCGGGCGCATTCGGCCTGCTCACCGATACCGGCATCGGCGCGGTTTCCAAGGTCGAGATGGGCCTCGGCATCGCGATCGGCGCGATCACCTTTTCCGGCTCGGTGATCGCCTTTGCCAAGCTGTCCGGGCGGATGAGCGGTTCGCCTATCCTGCTGCCCGCGCGGCATGTGATCAATCTCGGAACGCTCGCCGCGATCATCGTGCTGACCGCGTTGTTCGCGATGGCGAGCGGACACGAAGAGACCATGCCGCTGATCATGGCGCTGACGGTGTTGGCCTTCATCATCGGCTTCCTGCTGATCATCCCCATCGGCGGGGCGGACATGCCGGTCGTGGTGTCGATGTTGAACTCCTATTCGGGCTGGGCCGCGGCGGCGATGGGCTTCACGCTCGGCAACACCGCGATGATCATTACCGGCGCGCTGGTCGGCTCTTCGGGCGCGATCCTCAGCTACATCATGTGCCGCGCGATGAACCGCAGTTTCATCAGCGTGATTGCGGGCGGTTTCGGGGCCGACGACAGCGCGGGCGGCGGCGAAGCGCGCGAGGCGCGGCCCTACAAGCAGGGTAGCGCGGACGACGCGGCCTTCATGCTCGAACAGGCGGACAAGGTCATCATCATCCCCGGATACGGCATGGCGGTGGCGCAGGCGCAACACGCGCTGCGCGAGATGACCGACCTTCTCGAGGAAAAGGGCGTCGAGGTGAAGTTCGCCATCCACCCGGTGGCGGGCCGCATGCCCGGGCACATGAACGTGCTGCTGGCCGAGGCGAGCGTCGACTACGACAAGGTCTTCGAGCTGGAGGACATCAACTCCGAGTTCGCGCAGGCCGATGTCGCCTTCATCATCGGCGCGAACGATGTGGTCAATCCGGCGGCGAAGACCGACAAGTCCAGCCCCATTTACGGCATGCCCGTGTTCGATGTGGACAAGGCCAAGCAGGTCTTCTTCATCAAGCGCAGTATGGGCGGTGTGGGCTATGCCGGCGTCGACAACGACGTCTTCTACATGGACCAGACCATGATGCTGCTGTCCGATGCGAAGAAGATGGTCGAGGAAATCGTGAAGGCGCTCGACTGACATGAAACGCGTGCTGATCGTGCTGGCGCTGTTGCTGGTTGGCGGGATCATCGTCTGGGCGACGCTCGGCGGCGGGTTGCAGGGCACGGTCGAGGATCGGCTGGAAGAGGAATTCGTCGCGCGCGGGCTGCCGCAACCAATGGCAGGCTGCCTAGCCGGGCGTATGGCCGAGCGGCTCTCGGTGTCGCAGTTGCGCAAGCTCGAACGGCTGGAGGCGGAAGAGGGCGAAGCCGACATCCCGCTGGGCGTTGTCGAATTGCTCGAGAGGATCCGGCGGGTCGACGATCCCGAAGTGGTCGAGGTCGCCGCGAGCTCTGCCGCGTTCTGTGCTTTCAGCGGGCGCTGACCCACTTGCATTCGTGACACCTTGCGGCAGAATGGGTTGCAAGGGAGAGACTCATGAGCATCAGACTGTCGTTCGCCGCCGCCTTGCTTGCCAGCGCTGCACCGGCGTGGGCCGCCACGCATTCGATCGAACCGGGTGAAGGCGCGCAGGAGGCGCTGCAGGAAGCGCTAATCCTCGCCGAACCCGGCGATGAGATCGTTCTGGCGGCAGGCCGCTATACGCTGACCGATGGGCTGAGCCTCGCAGTCGACAACGTTACCGTCCGGGGGGCAGGCATGGAGGGAACCGTGCTCGACTTCACTGGCCAGCAGGGTTCGGGCGAGGGGTTGCTGGTTACCAGCGATGGCGTGACGCTGCGCGATTTCGCGCTGGAGAACCCCAAGGGCGACGGAGACAAATCCAAGGGGGCGGACAATATCGTCTATTCCGCGATCCGCGTGACCTGGACTGGCGGTCCCGACGCTTCGAACGGTGCCTATGGTATCTACCCGGTCGAAAGCACCGGCATCCTCGTGACCGGCTGCGAAGTGTCGGGCGCCTCGGACGCCGGCATCTATGTCGGCCAGTCGCGTGCGATCACGGTGCGCGATTCGGTGGCGACGGACAATGTCGCGGGCATCGAGATCGAGAACAGTCGCGATGCGATCGTCGAGCGCAATTACGTCACCCGCAATACCGGCGGTATCCTCGTCTTCGACCTGCCCGGCCTGCCGGTGACCAATGGGGGCAATGTGATCGTGCGCGACAATCTGGTCGCGGCCAACAACACGCCCAATTTCGCGCCGCCGGGCAATATCGTTGCGGGCGTGCCGCGCGGCACGGGCATCATGGTGATGGCCAATGAGAAAGTGTGGATCGGCGGCAATGTCGTGCGCGACAATCCCACCGCCCCCTTTATGGTGCTCGCCTATACCGAAACCTTCGACGATGATCGCTACAACCCCTATCCGCGCGAGGTCGTGATCGCGCAGAACAATGTCGATGCGGGCGCGACCGATCCCGATCTGGAGGGCGGGGAAATGTTGCTCGCTGCATTCGGCGGGACGCTGCCGCCGATCCTGTGGGACGGCATTGGCGCGGGCGAGGATCGCCATACGTTGATGGCGACGCCCGAAATCGGCGCCTGGTCGCTCAACCTGACTCAGCAAGGCCAGTCGCTTAGCGAAGCGCAACCCAGCCCAGCCGACCTGCCCGCCTATGGCCAGCCCTGGGACTTTGGCGCGATCGGCGCCCCGGCAGAACTCGAACAGCGCCTCGGCGCATGATCCGTCACGCCATCTTCGGGGCGGCGCTGCTGAGCGCCGTGGCGGCGATGGCGACGGCCTCCGCACCCGGTACGGCAAGCGATACCGACGCGGTGATCGGCGGCACCGGATTGCCGCGCACGCTGTCCGCCTACGGCTTTTTTGAGGATGCGCGCGCGCAGCAGCCTGCGGCGCGCGTCACGCCATACCGGCTCAACACGCCGCTCTATTCGGACGGGGCGGACAAGCTGCGTTTCCTCTATCTGCCCGACGGCACGCCGATGGGGGCCGACGGCGAAGGCCTGCTCGACATCCCGGTGGGCGCGGCGCTCATCAAGACCTTTGCCTTCGGCGAGGGCGCCGAGCGCCGCCTGATCGAAACGCGTGTGCTGCTGCACCGCGCCGACGGCTGGCTGGCGCTGCCCTATCTGTGGAACGAGGATCAGACCGATGCGCGGCTCGCCATTGCCGGCGCACGTGTCGATGTCACGACGCCGCAGGGTGAGGCGATCAGCTATCGCGTGCCCAACAAGAACCAATGCAAGGATTGTCACGGGCTCGATGGCGCGGTGGTGCCGATCGGGCCCAAGGCGCGCAATCTGTCGCATGAATGGCTCGGCGCGATGGTGGCTGCGGGCCGGCTCGATACGGTGCCGCAGGACGCCGACACGCTGCCTCTGTGGGAAGCGAGAGGGGGCGTGGATCTGACATCGGCCGCGCGCGCCTATCTCGATGTCAATTGCGCCCATTGCCACCGGCCGGGGGCCACCGCCTCCAACAGCGGGCTCGACCTGCGCTGGGAGCAGGGCGATCCATACAAGCTCGGCATCGGCAAGCGCCCAGTCGCTGCCGGGCGCGGGGCGGGCGGGCATTTGTTCGACATCGTGCCCGGATCGCCCGACAGTTCGATCCTGACCTATCGCATGGCCAGCCCCGAACCGGGCGTGGCGATGCCCGAACTGGGCAAGGCCACTGTCGATGAGGAAGGGCTCACAATCGTGCGCCGCTGGATCGAGGAGATGGCCCCGTGAAATGGTTCTTGCGGTTGATCGGCATAGTCGCGGTCGCACTCGTCGCGACCTTCTTCATCTTTCGCGTCCCCGATACCGATCCGGCGGAAATGCAGGCCAAGTACGGCAGCGCACCGTCACAAATGGTCGACATCGGCGATGGCCGGCTGGTCCACCTGCGCGACGAAGGCCCGCGCGATGCACCGGTCGTCGTGCTGCTGCACGGTTCGAATGCCGATCTCCATACATGGCAGCCCTGGGTCGATGCGCTAAGCGACGACTATCGCGTGATACGCTTCGACCAGCGGGGGCACGGGCTGACCGGCCCTGCGGGCGATGGTGATTACACGCTGACCGCCTTCGGTGCGGATATCGACGCGGTAACCGCTGCGCTGGGCGTGGAGCGCTTCGTGCTCGCAGGCAATTCGATGGGCGGTGCGATTGCGATGGGTTACGCGCTGGCCAATCGCGAAAGGCTCGACGGGCTTGTCTTGGTCGATGCGAGCGGCGCGCCGATCGAGCGCGAGGCCGAGGGCAACATCGCGTTCAGACTGGCCGCGATGCCCGGCGTGGGCTCGGTAATGAGCCAGTTGCTGCCGCGTTCGCTGGTCGAGCGCAGCCTGACCCAGAGCGTGTCCAACCAGGACATAGTTACGGGTGAGGCGGTCGATCGCTATTGGGAACTGGCGCGCTATCCCGGCAATCGCGACGCCACGCGCCAGCGGTTTTCCACCCCGCGGTCGAGCTTCGCCGCCGAAAGGGTTGCTGCGATGACCGTACCCACGCTAGTGATGTGGGGTGAGGAGGACCGCCTGATCCCGTACGAGGCGGCAGGCTGGTACATGGACAATCTGCCCAATTCGACGCTGGCGAACTATCCCGGCATTGGCCATTTGCCGATGGAGGAAGCGCCGCAGCGCAGTGCCGCCGACCTGCGCGCATGGCTTGCAAGCCTTCCGCTCGCGGGCAATACGGAGGATGGCGGAACCGGGGCGTAACCTGCCCGTTGTATGCCCCTGATACGCGGGATAACCGCGATCTTGCGACCATCAGGGTGACAAAAGGGACGGCAGCTTGCGCAAGCTTGGCATTATCGGGGGTCTGAGCTGGATCTCGACCCGCGCCTATTACGAACGCATCAACAAATTCGTGCAGAAGCGCTCGGCCCCGATGGCGAGCCCGCCACTGCTCATCGAAAGCCTCGATTACGCCCCGATTGCAGCAGCGAAGAATGCCGACGACTGGGATTCGATTGCCGCTGCGCTGGTCGAATCCGCGCGGCGCCTCGAAAGCGCGGGGGCCGAGGGTCTCGTTGTCGCCGCCAACACCATGCACAAGGTCTACGACCGGCTGACCGAGGCAGTGTCGATCCCCGTCCTCCATATCGCCGATGCCGTGGGGCGCGAAATGGAAGCCGTGGGTTGCACCAACGCCGCCCTGCTCGGCACGCGCTTCGTCATGACTGAAAGCTTCTACCGCCAGCGGCTGGTATCGCATGGCGTGGACCTGCTTGCCCCCGATCCGGCCGATGTCGAACTCGTCGATGGCATCATCTACAAGGAACTGATGCTCGGCCGGGTGACCCGCGATGCGGAACGCGCGCTGAAGACCGTCATCACGATGAAGGAAAAGGCCGGGGCCGAAGCGATCGTGCTGGCCTGCACCGAACTGGAACTGGTCGTCGACACCGATGCCAACGTCCTGCCGGTGTACGATTCCACCGACATCCACTGCCGCGCCGCGGCCGACTGGATACTCGGCTGAGTCCGCTCGCGGGGCTCCGGCTCCGCGTGCGCACATTCTGCCGATAAGATCACGGGTTCGCTTTTCGTTCACGTTGTCGCCTGCCGGGGGAACACTTAAGCCTCGGCGCGCATGCAAAGAGCACCCTACGCTTCCGATCCCGCCGCCAGCCGCGGTCGTGAATTCACCGAGGAGCGCGAGGGTTCGCGCGGCCCGCGCAGCGAATTCCAGCGCGACCGCGACCGGATCGTCCATTCGATCGCCTTCCGCAGGCTGCGTTCGAAGACGCAGGTCTTCATCGCGCCCGACGGCGACCATTATCGCACGCGGCTCACGCACAGTCTCGAAGTGGCGCAGATCGGTCGCGTGCTGGCCCGCGAGCTGGGGCTCGATGAGGATTTGACCGAGGCGCTGTGCCTTGGCCACGACATTGGCCATCCGCCCTTCGGCCATGCGGGCGAAACCGCGCTCGAAGAGGCGATGGCGCATGCGGGCGGCTATGATCACAATGCACAGGGGCTGCGCACGCTCGCGCGGCTGGAAAGCCCCTATTGCGATCACGATGGCCTCAACCTGACTTGGGAAACGCTGGAAGGGCTGGCCAAGCACAATGGCCCGATCTTCGAGCCGGGCTGGGCACTGACCGAAATCGATCGCGCTTTCCCGCTCGACCTTCACAGTTGGCCTTCGCTCGAGGCACAGGTCGCGGCGATTGCCGACGATATCGCTTATGACAATCACGATATCGACGACGGGCTGCGCGCCGGTTTCCTCGACCTGGACGACTTGCTGGCGCTGGACTGGCTGGCGGACCAGTGGCGCGCGGTCGAGCGGCGCTTTCCCCACGCCCCGCGTGACCGGCAGCTGCGCGAACTGGTGCGCACCCAGATCGGGCTGATGGCCAACGATCTGCTGATGCATACGCGCGAGCAGGTGAAAGGCATGGCAAGCGTCGACGATATCCGCGCTGCGGGTCGCCAACTGGCCGCGTTCTCGCCCGAAATGCGCGAGCAGGAGCGCATGCTCAAACGCTTCATGTATGAGCGGCTCTATTATCACGAGGAGCAGTTGGAGACTGCCCAGCGCGCGCATGATGTCATCTCGAAGCTGTTTACCGCCTATCATGGCGAGCCCGCGCATATGCCCGCAGAATGGCTGGCTACACTACCAGAGGGCGAGCCCCGGCGTAGTCGCCATATCGCGGATTTCATCGCCGGCATGACCGACCGCTATGCCATCACCCAATGCGCGCGCATTTACGGCGAGATGCCCGAGGGGTTGAGCAATGTCTGACGCGCTGCGGATCGCACTGGTCGGGGCCACCGGCCTGGTCGGTTCGGCGGTGATCGCGCAATGCGTCGGGCGCGAGGACCTGCGGCTGACCGGCATCGCGCGCCGCGAAACGCCCTTGCCGCGCGGCATTCGCATGGAACTGTTCGTGGCGGATTCCGCCAAGTGGGGCGAGGTGATCGAGGCGGTCCGCCCCAAGGCGATGATCTGCGCGCTCGGCACCACACGCAAGAAGGCCGGCGGCGACGAGGCCGCGTTTCGTGCGGTCGACCAGCAATTGGTACTCGATACCGCACGCGCTGCGCACGCGCTGGGTGTCGAACGTTTCGTCCATGTCAGCTCGGTAGGGGCGGACCCCATGTCCAAGGCGTTCTACCTGCGGGTCAAGGGCGAGGTCGAACGCGATCTGGCGAAAGTCGGTTTCACGCGGCTTGATATCCTGCGCCCGGGGCTGCTGCGCGGGCGCCGCCGGGACGATCACCGGACGGCGGAACGCCTGGGCATCGCCGCTGCACCCCTGGCCAATCTGGTGCTGCATGAAAATTCCGTCAGTATCGCGGCATTCGCGCGGAGACGGTTGCGCAGGCGGCGCTGGCATTGTCGCGCCGGGCAGCGCGCGGACGCTTCGTGCATGACAATGATGCGATCCTGCGCGCCGCGAAGACGCTGCCGCAGATCGCGCGGGAGGAATAGCGATGTGGGATACGGTGTTCGGCACGGCGAACGTCCTCGCAATGGTGATGTGGGCAGGTCTGATCCTGCTGCCCCGCTGGCCCGCGCTTCTGGCCGGGGTGCTTTATGCGGGCGTCGGCCTGTTGTGCCTCGCTTATAGCGTGGGTTTGATCGGCATATTGACCGGCACATTCGACGCGGTGGGCGGCGAGGCACCCGCCAGCTTTTCCAGTATCGAAGGGGTTCGTGGCATTTTCGCCAGCGATGGCGGCACCACGATCGGCTGGATCCACTATCTCGCCTTCGACATGTTCGCCGGCTTGTGGATCGCGCGCGATGCCGATGCCAAGGGCTTCTCGCGCCTGCTGCAGGCGCCCATTCTCTTCGCCACCTTCATGGCCGGTCCGCTCGGACTGTTCCTGTGGCTCGTCATCCGCGAACGGCGCGCGCGGGCGGCTGGCCGCTGGGAATAGCACCGGCGGAATCGGGTTGCGCATCGCAACCCTTATGCCATGATGCGCTCCAACTGCTGAAAACAGCGGAGAGGATACATGGCGGATACCGAGAAGCTCACTTTCGATGAGCTGATAACCCATTGGGCGCAGGAAAAGCCCCACCAGACCGCGCTCGAGCAGGATGGCGAGGCGATCAGCTTCGCCGACCTAGAGGAACGCTCGCGCCGGATCGTGGCGATGCTGCGCGCGCGCGGCGTGGAAAAAGGTGACCGGATCGCCTGGCTGGGCAAGAATGCGCGGCATTACTTCGAACTGTTCTATTCGGGCGCGCGCCTTGGCGCAGTCATGGTCCCGATCGGCTGGCGCCTTGCTGCGCCCGAAGTGGCCTATATCCTTGCCGATACGGGGGCGAAGCTGTTGTTCATCGACGAGGGGTTCGATGATCTCGCTGCGAGGGCCTGCGCCGAGATGGAAGCTTCGCCGACAGTTCTCGATACGCCGACAGCCAAGGCGGAAATCGACGGGGCACCGGCGGCGCAATTCGATCCCGCGGGTGCAGACGATGCGGTGCTTCAGCTCTACACCTCGGGCACCACCGGCAATCCCAAGGGTGCGGTTCTGACCAATGCCAATCTGTTTTCACTGCGACTGCCCGCCGAAGCGGCGGCGCAGCCGTGGTCGAGCTGGGACGAGGACGAGGCGATCCTCATCTGCATGCCCTGCGCGCATATCGGCGGGACCGGCCTCGGCATCATGGCGATCGCCGCCGGCATCCGCGCGATCGTGCAGGCGGAATTCACCCCCGACGGGGTTCTCGATGCGTTCGAGCAGGGCATAACGCGATTGTTCATCGTGCCCGCTGCGCTGCAAATGGTCGTCCAGCACCCGCGCGCGAAGGACACCGACATGTCGGCAG
>Ga0163111_10003002_pt1 | contig 10808 bp, 10 predicted proteins | sample CRUFie1St18metaG_FD_109645 | JGI IMG/M metagenome (GOLD analysis project Ga0163111, IMG submission 109645) | Marine microbial communities from the Costa Rica Dome - CRUD Field 142mm St18 metaG | ecosystem: Environmental > Aquatic > Marine > Oceanic > Photic zone | place: Costa Rica: the Eastern... | reverse complement strand
TTATATTTTTCGAGCGTTCTTTTTGTCCAATACTGCGTCAAAAATACGCGCCGTAGCTACGGCTACGACTGTGTTTTTTTCCTTGTCTTGAACTAAAATTACTTACTGCAAAACATATAAGTAATTCTGTCCACCTACTTATCAATGCTAAAATTCCGATAAAAACTATATTTTTTAACATTCAAGATGGCTTGTATTTTTCTTCGACTTCAAATCTTTACTCAGTTTTGGAAAGATTTGAAGCCGAAAAAAATACCATTATCCTAGCGAGTGCATTAGTTCAGTTTAAATCGAATAGGCAGATTATAACTTACATTAACTGGCTTGCCATTCAGTGTTCCTGGGTTCCATGCAGGAAGCCCTTTGACAATTCTAATACACTCCTTTTCGATCCCTTCACAGATACCTGATAACGCCGTTATATCATCAATCGAACCATCCTTCTTGACCACGAACTGAATTATCGCCATTCCCTCTACCGCATTTTCTCGAGCCAACGTAGGATAATTGATATTGGTATAAATATATTTTAGCAATCCTCTGTCAGACTGAATTTTGCGTTCATCAGCATTTTTGATCTCTTCAAACTCTTTGAGATAAGGCATTTCTCCCAAAGAAAGAAAATCATTTTCTTCCAATGGATTCGTTTGTTGAAAAATCGTATCGCCCTTATAAGTACCGCTATTGATGGTATTCCCTAATGAATCGTACACCGTAAATGGTCCTTCCATTTCACCATCCTTCCATGTAATTTCTTGTTCCAACCATTCATTAGCATTATAGCTTAGCCAAACACCAGTGCGTTTTCCTTTTTCAAATTTGCCTTTGGAAAACAATTTTCCATTTGTTCTGTGATAATATTTCCACTCGCCTTCTCGTAAGTCATTATAATAATAGCCTTCTGAGCGTAAGATACCATGATCTGTCCATTTCTTATGAAGACCATGTTTAATATCGCGATTGCTAACGAGGAAGGACTCCAAGGTTGTTATCTGTTTTCTTTCAGGATAGAAAATGCGTTCAATAAAGGTTGTATCGTTTTTAGAATATAAACCTTGGTACCAAGCATGGACTTTTTCCTCTCCTGCTCCTAAGAAGTTATCATAACGATCATAAGTTTTATCATAAAATTTTTCTTTGTCAAACACTCTTTTTGATACTGTACAACTGGTAATAAACAACAGCACTGCTGCTAGTCCATAAATTAATTTCATTGGTTTTAGTATTTTTTATAATTGATTTAATTAACTGTTTTAAAAAAAAATGAGTGGATTAATGATGTCTCAAATTTAACCTTCAAAAGTCCTTGCTGTATCACTGGTTACTACTTGCAATGCTTTGGGCGGTGCCAATTTTTGTGTAAAACGAGAGACAATTATAATCGTTATTAGTCCACAAAACATTGCTAAGGTTCTAAAAGGAAACAAGACCGTAGCGCGCGCACCATCTACCCATTCCACCGCTTCATCTAGCATTGGATAAGGAATAAAGGTTGGAATTCCTAGCGTTGCATCTCCTCCACCAAATCTCAAAATAGCCGCAATGGTTAGCCCCGCCAATGCACCATAGCGATTGGCTTTGGGGTCAAACAAAGCACAAACCAATGCAGGAAACAACAAGCAATACACAAAATCGCTACACAAAAACCACAAGGCATAGATACTTTCTACACGCAATGCGATCAATGTCGCTGCAATTCCGACAATCCAAATACAAGATTTGATCACTTTTGCCAATTGTTCTGAAGTAATATCAGGCTTTACCAATGGGCGGTACACATTCCAACTTGCCATTGACGACGAAGACAAAATCGACGAATCTGCCGAAGACATCACCGCAGCAGCTACAGCGCCCAATCCTATCGTTGCCACAAACGATGGTGTCATGGACTTCATGACACTAGGCAATATTTCTAGGCTATTGGTTGGCGTTCCTCCCAATGCTGACCAGTCTGCTACACTCCCCACAACACCAATCATAATCGGGGGAATTGCAGCAATCAAACAAACAACACCCGCTAGAATAGATAAGTTCCTTGCAGTATTCTCATCTTTGGCAGACAATACACGTTGAAAATATACCTGCCATGGAATTCCACCAAAAACTAAGAGCAACGCATAATCCCACCAATTCCAGTAGTAACTTCCCAAGGCTTCTGTTGAAGGCAATAAAGATGCTGCTGCACCAAATTTAACTTGATAAGCCGCCCAAGCAGTATCCCAACCGCCTACAAAATCTAAGGCATAAGGAATCGTTATAAACAAACCTAAAAGTAACAAAACCATCTGGATTACATCCGTCAGGGCAACAGCCCATAAACCTCCCAAAGCCGTATAGGCAATAGCAATAATTGCCGATAGGACAATAGAACTTTGAAAATCCAAGCCCAGTACGACGCCAAAAGTCGAGCCTAAAGCGGATAAAATAGCAGCGGTCCAAAAAACTTCTCCTGTCAAAGCAGGAAGAAAAAATAGAGACGCCGTTTTTTCGCCAAAGCGTTGTGCCAAAGGATCAAGCATCGTTCTAAACTGATAGCGACGCATTTTCTTGGCAAAAAACAATCCTCCAATCACCAAGCTCATCGCATATCCCCAAGGCGCTTGAACCCAAACCAATCCTGAATTATAAGTTGCTTCGGCAGCACCATTGATATAACCGCCACCAACCCAAGTCGCACTCATGGTAAAAATGGCAATCCACAAAGGAATAGAACGGCCTGCCAACATCACTTCTTCCTCCGTTCCCTTTCCGCCTTTTTGCGCTGCAATATAACTGCCTAAGAAAAAGACCAATCCATAAAAAAACAACATAGAAATAAAGCCGCCCCAGAACACATCATTATCTGTAAAAAAATAAATAAAGCCTCCGACTAAAGCCAATAAGGAGACCATGATAATCGTGGGTAAAACTGCTTTTAATGGAATCTTTTTCATTATAAGTGGGTGTTTAAATAAAGAAAAGTCATTGAAATTATTGGAACCTGCCAACTAAAATCAATGACTCTTAAAGATAGAAAACTTTAAACTAAAAGTACTCCATTGCTCATTTTATCCTTTCAAAACGGCTAAAGGGGTCAATTCAACCACAATTTCGGCTAAATCTTTCTGATTTTCCATCACAACATCAATATCCTTGTATGCCCCTGTCGCTTCATCCAAATCAGAAGCATGGCGAATCCCGTGAATCACGCCTTTTTTGTTCAACAAGTCAATTTCGTGTTCCAAATCCAACTGACGCTGCGCTTGTTTTCTCCCTAATTTTCGACCAGCACCATGCGAACAAGACTTAAAAGATTCAGGATTTCCCAAACCTTTAACGATATATGAGCTTGTCCCCTGTGATCCAGGAATCATTCCCAATTCGTTTTCGTAAGCACGCGTTGCGCCTTTTCGGTGCACGAATACTTTTTCTCCATAGTGCGCTTCCCAAGCTGCAAAATTATGCGACTTGTTGATGATTTCATCACATTCAAAATCTCCAACAACGCTTTTCAAGGCATCCACCATACGCGTCATCATTAATTTACGGTTTGCTTCCGCATACAAAATACAGTAGTTCATTTCCTTCACATAATCCTTCGCTTCTTGCGTCTCAATTGGTAAAAATGCCAATTCCATTTTTTTTGTCACAACCGAGTGATAACGTTGGTTCAATTTGATGGCTAAATTATTATAATGCTTCGCAACAGAATACCCCAAAGCACGACTTCCCGAATGAATCATAATCCAAATATATTCATCCGATCCTTGTTGAATTTCAATAAAATGATTTCCTCCACCTAACGTTCCCAACTGCTTCAATCCTTTGGCATAAGAACGCGATACAATTTTCAAATCCTCCTGCCCTTTTGGCATCAAGGCTTCATCTTGCGGCGCATCATGCCAGTTCATTCCCAATGGAATTAATTGTCTAGCAACCGCTAAAGTCTTTTTCAAATCGTCTTTAGAAACTGCCTTCAATTCTGTACGCATCGCGCACATTCCACAACCAATATCAACACCAACAGCATTGGGAATAACCACCTCTTTGGTAGCTAAAATAGACCCAATTGGCATTCCATAACCTTGGTGGCTATCAGGCATGATCGGAATATGCTTGAAGGCAAAAGGCAAATTGGCTAAGTTTTTAGCCTGTGCCAAAGCACCATCTTCCAAATCGTTTAACCATAATTTGATGGGCTTCTTTTCTGTTGAAATTACTTGTTTCATGATTTTATGTTTTGTTTATTATATTGTTTAATTGCGCTAATCGCTTTGATAATTCAAAGGTAAAACAGCAGTGCGCAACCTTATTGCGTAGTTTATTTTATTCAAAAAAAATGCGAGCACAATAGCAAAACTATTGTACTCGCACTTGAAATAATATACGACTGATTATATACCCCGAATCCGCTTCAACAACTGTTTATAATTGGTCAGCGGTCCTTTATGTTCTAAACTATATTCAATACCAATATCTTCAACTTCGTTCAAATTCAAACAAAGTGGATGGACAAATTCTGGTGCACCAAAATAATTCACGGGACCATATTTTATAGCATAAATTTTTACCCTTTCATCTTCTACGGCAATCAAGGGAAAATCTTGTGTGTATTCTAAATACTGGCGCCCTTTTTTATGCTTCTTAATCTCGGAAAGCAGTTCGTTGTTACTTTCTATAAAATGCAATTCAATTGATGTTCTCGAATCCAAGAGAGAATATGAACCAAAGTAATAACCATCTGCTGTTTTGATAATTCCATTCCAAAGCAATGTATTGAATGGAGTTGGACTAATCAGCATCTTTTCGTACTGAATGTTTCTAGCCTCCACTTCTTGTACAAATTGATGATTGGCAATTCCTTTAGACACAAACGACCATCCTAAATAAAGTGTTGACAAGCCTAATGTCCAATTGATTACTTTTGCTCGGTTGATTTGCTTTTTCAATGTTAGCAATACAACACCAATAAAGAGAATTGAGGTATAAATAGGTTCTAAAACGTGGATATTATTGAATGAAAATAAATGGCTATTAAATGGACAGAGAATTTTAGTCCCATAAGTTGTACACCAATCCAATAAGGTATGTGTAAATAAGGCGAGAAAAAAGGCAAGCGACCAATCTCGATAACGGTATCGACGCTTGGTTATTCTATGGGCACAATAGCCCATTAAAAAACTTGCCAAAACTGCAAAAAGCAATGAATGCGACAAACTTCGATGTACGGTTATAAAAGCAACTTCATTAAAAAATGGTGCTAAAAAAACATCTAAATCGGGAATTGTTCCAGCAATAGCACCAACCACCAAAGAACTTTTTCCGATATGCTTGTCTTTGACCAAAGCAAAGGTTGATGCTCCCAATAAAGCTTGAGATAGTGAATCCATAATAACTAAATTTGAATGACAGGGGCAGTACAAATATATTAAATATATTGGCTATTAGGAGGCACTTTAACGCCACCTTAAGGGCTTTCATTTAGTTTATAAATCCCATGAGCATCCAACTCCATGATGGGCAATTCTTTAGTGTTTTCGAAATGTGTATAAGCAGGTTCTAACGATTTCCAAAAATCAATCAAATCAGGTTGTGCATGGTATTGTTTTGTTAAAGAATCTAGATTCGCTTTGGTCATTTTTGTAGGAAAAATATGGACAGGAAGCTGTAGCTGTCCATTATCATGGGCTTCTATTGCCAACAAATAAACATTGGGAATGCGCAAATTGGTAATTGCCAAACAGCCTACCGACCCATAATGTCCATGAATACAAATCGAGCCCCCCATTTTAGATTCTGTAGCATTGCGAATAGAATCGGCTGCATTGGGATAATTGATTCGCAAAGATACTTTATAGGAACTTTCAGGATTAAAGTAATCTATAGAATAAAATCCTTCTGGCACTTGCAAATCACCTTCTCTCTGCTTTGGTCCCAACTTGCTTGCCCCTTGATAAAAGGGATAATCCAAAAGCAACTTAAATTGTTTTTCTGTTTTTGCTTTCGCCCAAATTTCTAAACGTCCTTCTTTTTTAAAGGCTCTCAGATAAAGATCAATTTTATAAGAACGGATACCATTATACAATAATAGCTTTTGGATATAATCTTCGTTAGATACGTACAAATCTTGAACTTTATAAAAGGTCTTTTGATTGCGTTTAAAAGCCTTAGCAGTCGTCGATTGCCATAAATCTAAATTGACTGCTTGGACTAGATCAACTTCCTGCAAATAGATTTCTTCCTGTTCGTAATCAATAGCATCTACGCCCATTTCTCCCAAGGCATACAGCACACTATCCATGTAGTGCATTTCTGCCAACACGCTATCTGGCCAGTCCCCATATTCTGCTCTTGTTTCTTCTAGCCAATTACTAAGAGTATCTTCGACTACAATCGCTTCTTTACGAATGGAGATTACCTTCTTCTCCAATAATGTTTCTTGACAACTTGTTATGATAGCAACTAAAAGAAATATTAAGGTCGTCCATTTATTCATAGGCTTGCATTTTGTTTTTTATCTTTATAATGCAAGATTACCTAAACGTTACTATTCTCTAAAAACTAAACATTTATGTCATTTCAACATATGCTTATCTTAGCTATTCTTAATTTCTTAGTAATAGATTGCTCTAGTCCAACAATTCCTATCAAAAATAATGTTGCTAAGGAACAAGACAAGCCTAACAATGTCGTTTATTCCTGTGAAAATGGTCGTTATGAAACAGATTTGTTTCCACAATTAAAAAAATCTAACGATGTTCAATACCATCGTGGCAAAACCATGCAGAATACGATGGTGGATTTGTACATGGATATTTTTGAACCAGAAAATGATCCTGTCCTGCTCCGTCCATTGGTTATTTGGGCACATGGTGGTTACTTTGTTTTTGGTGATAAAGGCGATTTTCACAGTTTGTGTGAATTTGTGGGACACAAAGGTTGGGTAAGCGCCTCTATTGATTATAGAAAATGGCGCAAAAGAACATTGCCCGATAGCCTGGAGTATATAGAAACTGCGATTCGTGCTACGCATGATTTACACGCTGCCATTCGCTTTTTCAAAGAAGATGCAGCAGGTGAAAATAAGTATCGTATTGATACCAATAAAATTTTTGTTGGCGGTTATTCTGCCGGTGGAATTATGGCAGCACAAGTAGCTTATATGGATCGTATGAAGGAATTGCCACCACATTTCCAACAATTGCTCAAAGCCAATGGAGGACTAACGGGCAAAGAAAACGCTCCTCCCCCAAAAATTGCAGGAACCATCATCATTGCAGGTGCTTTGTATAACAAACAAATGATTAAAACAGGACATCATCCGCCATTTTTGGGCATACAAGGAACAAAAGACGATGTTGTTCCTTATGATTATGGTTGGGCATACAGCCCTATGGGAACAGAAGTTATAAAGTTGGACGGCACAGCAAGTATTCATAGATTTAACCAATCATTGGAACTTCCTAGCACCTTATTGAGTTTACCACGAGGAGACCATAATGCCCCTTGGGACAACCTGTGGCAAGAGCGGACACTCGATTATATTCATAAATTTTTAGTAGAAAATACTTGTAGCAAAGAGTAAACGATGGAAAATACCAAAATTGTCTGGTACGAAAGCAAAGATGGCAAAACGCAATTGGAAGTCAATTTAGAAAATGAAACGGTTTGGCTCAATCAGCAACAGATGGAAACGCTTTTTCATACGGATCGTACTTCTATTGCCAAGCATATCAAAAACATCTATAAAACGGGTGAATTAGAAGAGAAGGCAACCTGTGCAAAATTTGCACAAGTTCGACAAGAGGGAAAAAGACAGGTCAAACGTTCCATTTTATATTATAATCTAGACATGATTATTTCGGTTGGTTACCGTGTTAATTCCTATCGAGGAACGCAGTTTAGAATTTGGGCAAATCAATTGATTAAACAATATTTAGTAGAGGGGTATGCCATCAATGAACAACGTTTACAAGAACAACAAAAGAACTTAAAACAGTTAGAAGCAACAATTCAGTTTCTAAGCAAGACGATCAATCAAGATGCGTTGGAATTGAGTGAAGCAAAAGGTTTTTTGGATATTATAACACTCTACACCAAATCGTTTATCACCTTAAATCAGTACGATAGTGACAATCTAGATATTTCTAACCTAGAGTACGAGATTTCTTATCCGATCAACTATAAGGAAGCGAGTAGCGCTATTCGACAATTGCGCAGCACCTTGATGGATAAAAAAGAAGCGACAGCGCTGTTTGGAAATGAAAAGGACAATAGCTTTGAGGGCATTTTGAATGGAATTTTACAAACCTTTGATGGCTTTTATTTGTACCCAACGGTTGAAGAACAGGCGGCGCATTTGCTGTATTTTATTATCAAAAATCATCCTTTTAGTGATGGGAATAAACGCATTGGTGCCTTTATGTTTGTTTGGTTTTTAGAAAAGAACAAGCATCATTTGGATCATAATGGTCAATACAAAATCAATGAGAATGCACTCGTAGCACTTGCTTTGTTAACAGCACAAAGCGCTCCTAGCCAAAAAGATTTGATGATAAAATTGATTATCAACTTGATCCGCCCCTAAACGATTTTATTTTTTTTCGAAAAAACATTCAATTTCTTTGATTCTTTTTTGATAGTCACCAAAAGATGTTTATCTTTGCCTGCCTATTTTGTGATTTGTTATATAACAATTTAATTAAAAAAATGTACGCAATAGTAGAAATCAAAGGACAACAGTTCAAAGTGAGCGAAGGACAAGAAATCTTCGTACATCGCTTAGAAGCTGCTGAGGGTGATAAAGTTACTTTCGACAAAGTACTCCTCGTAGCGAAGGAAGGAAACTTCCAAGTAGGTACTCCAACTGTAGCTGCAAAAGTAGAAACTACTGTTCTTGAACAAGTAAAAGGTGACAAAGTTATCGTGTTCAAGAAGAAACGCCGCAAAGGATACCGCCGCAAAAACGGACACCGTCAGCAATTCACAAAAATCAAAATTGATAGCATTGCCTAATGCTATATCTTATTATTTAACCTTAAGTCAATAACTTATAAAATTTATAAATCATGGCTCATAAGAAAGGGGTAGGTAGTACGGATAACGGACGTGATAGTAATAGTAAACGTCTTGGTGTCAAATTGTTTGGCGGCCAGTCAGCTATTGCAGGAAATATCATCGTACGTCAACGTGGTACTAGATTTCACCCAGGTACAGGTGTAGGATTGGGTAAAGATCACACAATCTATGCTTTAAAAGATGGCGTTGTTGAATTCAAGAAAGGATACAAAAATCGCACATTCATTCATGTTGTATAATTAACTAATTATACAGTTATACATAGAATGTCTAAAAGCCATCTCGAAAATTCTTCGGGATGGCTTTTTTTGATTTTAAGCACAGTATGTTTTATTTAAGGCATACTAAATATTTAAAATAAAAATGTAATGGGCAATTTAGTTGCTATAGTAGGTCGTCCTAATGTTGGTAAATCGACCTTTTTCAATAGAATGTTGGGCATGCGTAAAGCCATCGTTGACGATGTAAGTGGTGTAACGCGTGACCGTATGTATGGTTCATCAGATTGGAATGGTCAAAAATTTATGCTAGTAGATACTGGTGGATTTATTGGCGATTCGGAAGATGAATTTGCTGCTGCTATTAGAGAACAAGTCCATGTAGCAATCGACGAGGCAGAAGTAGTGATCTTTATGGTAGATGTTGCTACTGGTATAACAGACTTGGATGAAAAGGTAGCTGAATTGCTACACCGTTCTAAAAAGCCAGTATTATTGGTTGTCAATAAAGTAGACAACAGCGCTCGCCAATTGGATGCACATGAATTCTGGTCATTAGGCTTTGAAAAAATGTTTCCTGTTTCTTCCAATTCAGGTAGTGGAACAGGTGATTTATTGGATGAAGTGGTTCGTTTATTGCCCAAAACAGATATGGTAGATGATGAACTGCCTAAGTTTGTTATTGTTGGGCGTCCTAATGCAGGAAAATCTTCTTTTACAAATGCTTTATTGGAAGAAGAACGCAGCATTGTAACCGATATTGCAGGGACAACGCGTGATAGTATTCATGCTAAATACAGCAAGTTTGACAAAGAATTTTTGTTGATTGATACTGCGGGATTACGCAAAAAGAAAAATGTAAAAGAAGACCTTGAGTTTTATTCTGTAATGCGTGCCATTCGTTCCTTGGAGGATGCCGATGTTTGTATTCTAATGTTGGATGCAACCAAAGGGATAGAAGGACAGGACATGAATATTTTCAAGTTGGCTATTCGCAACAATAAAGGTGTTGTTATTTTGGTCAACAAATGGGATTTGGTTGAAAATAAAGAAACCAATACAGCCAGAGATTTTGAAGAAAAAATTCGTGAGAAGATTGCTCCGTTTACGGACGTACCAATTCTCTTTATCTCTGTATTGGAAAAACAACGTATCTACAAAGCAATTGACACGGCATTAGAAGTCTATAATAATCGTGCAACACGTATTTCAACTTCTAAGCTCAATGAATTTGTTCAAGATATTGTTGCAGCACATCCACCTCCACCCTACCGTGGACATTTTATTTCGATTAAGTATGCTACACAAATACATACTCCATATCCTGCCTTTGCTATGTTCTGTAATTATCCAAAACATATCAAAGAACCTTATAAAAATTATCTAGAGAATCGCTTTAGAGAGCATTTTAACTTTAACGGTTCTCCAGTTGTCTTTTTCTTTAGACAGAAATAGTCGGTTAATAGAAAATAGCTATACAAAAATACATGCTAGTAGAAATATATTCTACTGGCATTTTTTATAGATAGGGAT
>Ga0163111_10003001_pt1 | contig 10809 bp, 9 predicted proteins | sample CRUFie1St18metaG_FD_109645 | JGI IMG/M metagenome (GOLD analysis project Ga0163111, IMG submission 109645) | Marine microbial communities from the Costa Rica Dome - CRUD Field 142mm St18 metaG | ecosystem: Environmental > Aquatic > Marine > Oceanic > Photic zone | place: Costa Rica: the Eastern... | reverse complement strand
GTCTGCTCTAACCAATCTTGCTACAACATCAGGGCTATCTCTCCATTTGTAATCACTCATAATATCACTTCTTCACTCTCTTTTGTTTTAGACCTGCAAGTACATTTGCTCTTGCACCAAAGAATCCTTTGCAACTCGTAACCATCTGAGTTGTCTGCATTGTCAACTGCTGGGCGTTGCCATCTGACGTGGCCGTTGAAAGTTCTGCACTGTTTGCAATATTCACGGCTTTAGTTACCATTTCAATAACATCATGATCGTGCTTAATCAGTTTTTTCAAATCGCGATTAGAAGGAGACTTTTGGCCTGAGAGGAAGGCATGTTCCATTCCTGCTACAGACTTCTGAACATCTTCAATCAGGTAATCACACTCTTCCATGCATTGCTTGGCAGCCCTGGCAATTTCTAGATTATCCGCTTTGAATTGGCTGTCGAAAATATTCTGCATATGGCTTCGAACTCTACCGACGGCACGTACAATTTCATCACGTACCATTTTGTCGTTTTCGAATCGCGAACCTTTGGTGTACCCATTGTATCCAATGAGAACTAATTGGACGCCGCGAATATAGGGTACGACATCAAGAGGTCCAGCTACCATCCTATCGAATTAAATTACTACCGGGTAGCATATGATACTAACGGTTACTTTATCGAAATCACAGAGTCTGCAAATTTCTTTGCAACATCAAGATTGTGTGTTACAAGGACTGCAGGACAATTTCTTCGCTTCAAGAACTCTCTAACGTCAGATAGAAGTTTGTCAGATAATTCTTCATCCAATGAACTGAATGGTTCATCCAAAAGTAGTACAGATGGATTAGCCAATAAGGCTCTTGCTAGAGCAATTCTTTGCCCTTCTCCTCCAGATAGCGTCTCTATTCTACGACTCTCAAATCCAGTTAACTCGACTTCTGCTAATGTTGCTGTGATGTCGCAATCCCTCGAGCCCAATCTCAGGTTTCCTTCTACATCCAAGTGAGGGTATAGTACGGGCTTTTGAAAGATCATACCGATTCCTCGCTCTTCTGCAATAGTATTGGTAATGTCTTTTCCATCTAAAATAATCTGGCCTTCATCTAACTCTTCAAGTCCACAGATACATCGCAAAAGTGTCGTTTTTCCACAACCACTTGGCCCAGTGATCGCTACAATTTCTCCAGATTGTAAATCCAAATTGAAATCATCAAACAGCACTTTGTCGAATGATTTTCCTAATCCTTTGCATGATAACATCAGAACATTCCTCCATCCCTTCTAGGTCTAAATTTCTCGGTTGATATGAATAGTATTAATGCTATGAGCATCAAAACAGATGCAACTGCATTCGCAGCAGGTGCGGTTAGTGAGTTATTGTAAGGAATTGAACGTAGTGAATCGATCATTATCGGTAATGTAGTCCAGTCGGAATTTCTAGTTACCACCCACGATGCTCCAAATTCGCCCATTGACATAGCCAAAGTGAATATTGTAGCAATCAAAATAGAACCTCTGAGCATTGGAACCTTGATTTTGAAAAAGCGTTTAACTTTTGAAATCCCTAAGGTTCTAGCACACTCATCGTAAACAGGGTCAATCGACCTGAGAGCCGGAAGAATAATCCTAACGACAAATGGAGTTGTAATCATCACATGAGCTATGGCTGGAGTTAGCCATAGTGAGTAAAAAAACTCAGCATCGATTCGAATCATGCCTAGCATCACTCCCAGGCCAATCATTACACTAGATACCGCAAATGGAAGCATGGTAAACAAATCAAAAAATCTTGCTAAACGTGGTCGAACCTTTTCTAAGTCGCAAATAAATTGTGCAAGCATCCACCCTAGAGGTAATGCGATTGCAAGGGCGGTTAATGCATATCCAACAGAATTGAATAAGGCATCCCATGCTGAAGGTAATGAGCTTGTTGAAGTGAATGCATATTCCCAACCTGCAGTGCTCCAACTGTATGTTGTACTACCTGGACCTGATTCACGAACTCTAAACGATGAGATTATCAGTGTAATTAGGGGGGTTATTGCGAAAAGAATAGCAGGAACAACGATGAACCAGCCGCTTTTGTTTTTCATCTTCACAATAGATTCAGAAGCTTTTGGCAACCTGCTTTGTCGCTTATGCTGTAGTACAGACATTATCCATAAGGATAGAAGTAAAATTGTGAATTGGATTAAGGATGAGCCCAAAATAATTTCATTCTTAGATATCATGTATCCATTTATTCCTGCAGATGAACCTATACTAGCCATCATACTTTCCAATGTATTCTCACCCAATGTTATCCACTTTACTAAGGCAAAAGATGTGAATGAAAATACGAACGTCATACATGCAGCAGCTGCAATTGAAGGCGTCAATAATGGAATCCAAAGATTCCTTATTCTTCCGATTTTTGTTCGTCCTGCCGGTAATAGCAGCATTTGTTCTTCCATTTTTGGATCTAACGTTGAAAGCACCGGTTCACAAAACCTGATCACTAAAGATAGATTGAACCAAGCATGTGCGATTATTAGAGTTGCAAACCATGTATCTTTGTTAGAGCGTATATCGAGGCCGCTTTCGCTAATCAAATGTAAAAATCCCATTGCGGCAACTATTGATGGCATTACGAAAGGCATTGTAAGAATAGAACGAATTAGATAATCATGAGGCCATTTGTATCTTCCGAGTTGCCAAGCGATAGGAATTCCGATGACTAATGTAGCGATAGTCGAAATCGTGGCTTGGATCAATGTAAATTCAAATGCACCTTGTGAAACAAAATTTCTTTCTAATGATTGAATCCAATTAACAATATCGAATCCAGATATCCAGATTAATCGGTCTATTGCTAGCCATAACGGGACAATCACGAGTATGGTATATGCGCAAACAGCTAGAATGCCTAAGTGCCTGCTATTCATATCAAGCAGCAACCATTGCAGCATTCCAATCTTCTAGCCATGATTCCATATTCAATGCGATATCACTAGCACTGACATTGGCGGCTAAGGTTGGAACCGTCGAATGGTATCGGTAACCTCCGTCTTCAGGAAGGTCAGAGTTCTCAATTACAGAGTACATGAAATTCTCCGTAGGCATTTTCACATTCACTTCCTCTGATAGTAAATACTCAATGAATGCTGATGCTGCGTCCAAGTTTCCTCCTTCAACAGCACTTGCATATTCTACTTGATGGAAAGCAGATCTTGGTAAATCCAATGCAGCAGATTTAGTCCAGTTTCCATTATACCATGATTCAACACCCGGTGAGTGGCAGTAAGATACAACCATGTGTGCATCGCCAACATAACCTTCTGTGTATTCACCATAACCTCCTGTGTAATGGGTTTCGTATGCCTCTGACCACCCTGTTGTGATAATTGCATCATTTGCTGACATCGCAGTCCACCAATCAGTCCATTCGGTTTGGTTATCTTCATCGTTAGCGAAATAATCCACTGTTGCAGTCATGAACGCACGACCAGGACTACTTGTTTCCGGAGAAGGAATTGCTACTTTCCCATTCCATTCCTCGTTAGTCAGGTCCCAAAGGCTGGTCGGTACTGTCAAATTTTCTCCATCCACCATTTCTGTATCATAATTTAGGCACATGTAACCATGGTCGAATGGGGCGGCTAGAGGTCCATTGTACGGAGTCAAAACTTCTGGCTTGATATTAGAGATGTTAGCGAAATGTTCCCACAGCAGCTGATTATCAATTGCGGTCTGTAGGTAGGTATTATCTAATCCGACCGCTAGATCTGCAATCTGTACTCCCTTGTGTTGCATAAGATGATTCAATACAGAACCTGCGTCGTCTAGTTTCATCAAACTTATTTCATATCCAGTTTGATTTTCAAATTCAGATAGCATTTCGTCTGTCAAACCGTACACGTCATAGGTAACGATTACTAGTTCTCCGTCATCTTCCCAAACATATTCGCTGGGATTCGGGGAATCTTCGTTTACACTATCTTCGATAGCTTCGCTAATGCAACCCGCTACCATCATTGTTGATACAAATATACTCAATAAAACAATTCGATTTTTCATAATTAAACCTCACAAGTGTCCAATGATTCTGTGCATCCTGTCTACCAGTTCAAGAGGGTTGTGTGCGAGTATATACAACGCAGGCTCCCATCCAAATCCGCCTTCATCAAGAATTACGTCAATTCCCTGATGGGGAACTAACTTACCTTCGGGTGCGAAAGTTAGGTTCAGATCCATTTCTTCGCACATGGTTTCAATCTGCTCGATATCCGCTCCGGGGTGAATATTCAAGATCGCAGTTTTTGCTTGATCATAGGCCCTTGCATCCATGAGCATACTTGCCAAATGTTTCGATGCGCCAAATCTTGGAGTTTCATGATGACGGATTTTATCCTCAACAATGGTGATTTTTCCAGGGAATGCTGCAACCTCTGCCACTGAACGAGCAGATTCTAGACAACATGCAATATTCATGCCAACTGCTGGCATCCTTGATTTCAAGCGATTTACATCAACTCTTGAAACAGCCCACTCAAGTCTTTTGAGTAGGGAGGTTTGTTCCTGGTCTGAATCCAGGTCAGTTCCAGTTAGTGATTTGTCGAATCTCAGGACTTGTCCGGGGGCAAAAGCGATTTCCATTACGAATCTGGTCCTGCTAGGTTTAGACTCCGGTCCTAATTGCCTCAATGCTAGTGAGATTTCATGGGCCCATCCATCGATAGTTGATTCGTCAGAAGTGCCTGCCATCTCTGGTAATTCACGGTGTGCCATTCGAGATATTGTCGACTGTGTTGACCCCAAAATGTCAGCAATTTCAGCTTGAGACCATCCTGATGCCTTCAGATTTCTAGCGAGTTGCATGTGCAGTCTTTCGAGCCACACAGAGCCATCTCCACCGAGCATGATGCTGCGTATTAGTCCTTCTTATTCAATATTACTAAAGGAAAATGCACTATGCATGGAATTCTTTGTTTTCTAGCTAACTTCTTATTTGATTTTTAGATATTGGATTTCTCTAAATGGGGTACTGCATAATGTCAAAAAACTCTTCAATTACCGAGTTGTGAATTCTTCAATTCTAGACTGTTTGGTTCTTGATTCGATCTAGATTTTTTCCTCTCGCAAATCATTATGGTTGAGATTGAGGAAAAATAATTCGATATGCATTGTGTTATATGCATTATGCGAAAAAACTCTACTGCTAGGGTCATAGTCCCAATAAATCAAGTTTCTCATAGCAATTAGAAGAACTACATGGCGCAGGGTTCTAAACCCGCCTCCTAGTGGAACAAACGGCGAGAACCATGGATTCGGAGACTGACGAATTCTTAGAAAAAGTTCTAACTAGAATCCGGAATCACTTAGATGGTTCTGAGAACGTGGTTGAACATATCCCTCAATCTAGTCTTCGTAGAATTGCAGACCTAAACATTCCTTTGGAAGGAATGGGTTTGGAAAATACGTTACAAGATATTGATGAATTTCTAAAGTATAGTGTAAAGACCAATGTTCCTGGATTCATGAATCCGCTTTGGGGTGGTTTCAATTTATCTGCATTTGCTGGTGAAGTGATTGCTACACTAACTAACAATTCTATGTACACATACGAGTTATCTCCCCATGCAACTCTGATGGAACAAGCTTTGATTCGAAGAATGTGTGATATTGTTGGATTCACGGACGGTAATGGGACATTGACCACTGGTGGTTCGAACGGAAACATGATTGGGATGATGTGTGCTCGCTATCAAGTAGATCCTCTAGGTCAACAAAGAGGTTTCAAAGGCGAACAACTAGTTTGCTTTGTTTCAGAAGAATCGCATTATTCAGTATTGATGGCTGCAAATGTTCTCGGTATTGGATTTGATAATGTAGTCAAAGTGGCATGTGATTCTGATGGCAGAATGAGATGTGACAAATTGGTTGAGGAGATTGAACGATCAAGATTGAACAACCAATTGCCATTCTGTGTAATTGCTACATCAGGCACCACTGTCAGGGGAGCATTCGACCCGGTAAAGGAAATTGCACATATCTGTAGTGAACAGGAATTGTGGTTACATGTGGATGCGGCTTGGGGTGGCTCATGCTTGTTCAGTGCAAAGCACCGTCGATTAGTTGAAGGAATTGAGCTTGCAGATTCGGTTTGTTGGGATGCGCACAAAATGATGGGAGTCTCTCTTGTGTGTTCGGCTTTCCTAATCAAGCGTCCAGAAATTTTACGGAAAGTCTGTTCACATGGAAATGTTGCCCATTATCTCTTCTTGGGAGATGCAGAAGATGTTGATCTTGGTCGGACAAGTCTTCAATGTGGACGCCGTAATGATGCATTGAAACTCTTCTTAGCTTGGAGAGAAAAGGGAGATGCGGGCTGGTCAAGATTAGTCGAAAACTATGTTGAATTAGCAGATTATCTGCAATCACTCGTTGAGAAAAATGATAATTTGGAAATGATGTCGTCTCGGGTTTGGTCAAATGTTTGTATTAGATTTACAGAACATGGTATTGACCACAACTCTGTAAATGAGCAGTTGCGAGATAGATTAGTAAAATCTGGAAAATTTATGGTTTCACAATCCAAAATTGGTAGCGATATTATCCTACGTCCAGTCATTGCAAATCCGTCTGTATCAAGAGATACATTGGATAGTTTAGTTGATGAAATAGTTTCTACAGGTAATGACATTATTCGAAACATTCCCTTTTCTAGTTGATTTCTTGAGGTGGATTCATGCAGGAAGGCAAACCGCTTTGGTGGGATGAAGCCAGAGATTTTCTTACTAAAGATGAACTTCTAGGACCAATTGTTGAACAGTATGGTGATGAATCACTAGAAGGGAAAGGAGATCTTTTTGCAACATTTGTAAATTCAATCGTCGGGCAACAAATTTCGGTAATCGCAGCAGAATCAATTTGGAATCGTCTGAAGAAAATGGTAGGTGATATCACTCCACGCCAGATTTGTAATTTCACTCACGCAGAAATTGCTAGTTGCGGACTTACCAAATCTAAGGCGAGTTATATCCTCGGAGTTGCGCAAAATCCTGATAAATTTCTTTCACCAGATTGGAATGAAATGACAGACTCTGATGTTCACAAACATTTTGTCAGTTTCAGAGGCATAGGTCCTTGGACTGCGGAGATGTTGATGATATTCTGCTTGATGAGGCAGGATGTTTTCAGCATAGGAGACATTGGGTTGGTAAAAGCTGTCAAAACATTGGTGCCAGAAGCTGAATCAAAAGAACAGGTTCTCGAAGTTGCAAATCGTTGGAAGCCATACCGAACAGCAGCCTCCTGGTACTTGTGGCGCATGCTTGACCCAGTTCCAGTAGCATACTAATGCGAAACTAGAATACCCTTCTCCATGTATGGCGTTGTATGGAATTTGCATACTATTCGTTAGCGGTTATCGCAGCCTTTGCATTTACAAGATGGGTAACTGAGAATTTCAAATTTCATGTCCGTAGTAACTCTATATGGCTGCATCATTGGATTATTGCAACGATTGTTATGATAATTATGCTTGCAATGAAGATTGAATCAGAGATTGCTTGGGGCATACTAACAGGGGTTGCATTAGAAGGATTAGGTCGAAAGAATTGGTCAATTCTTCGGAAATAATTGGTTGACTATCTTGGGTGACAATTTAATGCCTTATTGATTGACACGATTTTATGGCAGCACAGGCCCCTGTACGCACCGCACTTTACGAAGAGCATCTTGCCTTAGAAGCAAATATTGTTGATTTCCATGGTTTTGAATTGCCGATTTGGTATTCCAATATCTCTGAAGAACACATTGCTTGCCGCTCTAATGCTGGTTTATTCGATGTTTCACATATGGGGTCATTCAGATTTTCAGGGATTGGTGTGAAAGATTGGCTTGAATCAATAGCCACACAGAAATGTTCCTCAATAGAATCGGGAAGGTGTGCTTATACTCATTTCCTCGACAATGATGGATATTTGATTGATGACATGATATTCGCCGTCGTTTCAGATGAAGAGATACTAGGAGTGCCTAACGCTAGTATGGTTCCAGTCATGTGGAAATGGTTCAATTCTTTGTTGCCCGAAGATGGATCGATTTTCATTGAGGACCTTTCGCCGCAAACCAGTATCATCGCATTACAAGGACCAAGAGCTAGAGAATATTGTGAATCCGTTCTTGGCGCTCAGAATCATGTTGGCCGATTTCGATGGTCTGAAATTCAGGAAAACCCTCTTGGAATAACTGGCTGGATTCAAGGAACTGGCTACACCGGTGAGGCTGGATATGAGATTTTCATTCCGAATGAAGATGCTCCAGTTCTTTGGCGCAATTTAATCCAAGCAGGAGCAACTCCCGTGGGATTGGGTGCAAGAGACACACTTCGATTAGAGAAGGGGTATCTTTTGTCAGGTGTTGACTTTGCATCACCGAATTTGGATGAAAACACATTGTTACACAGAGACTCTTGGGAAACCAACGTCCCATTTGGCTTGGATATCGAGCACGAATTTGTAGGGCGCCACCGTGTGATCTCCCATGCACCTGAAGATGCAAAACTATGGGGCGTTAGGCAACTCGAAAGAGGACCTTTGCCACGTGGAGGTAAGCAAGTAGAGGATTTAGAAGGAAATCTGATTGGAACTTTGACAAGTGGTGCTCCAGCTCCCTCTCTTGACCGAACTGGGATAGGCATGGGCTATATTGCCGGAGTTTCACCCGGAGACGAAGTAATGATTGTCGCATCACCACGAAAAAAAGTACGGGCAGTGATAGTTCGCCCACCCTTTGTCTGATAACGCCCCATAGGGGCGTTGCCTTGATGAGGGGTTACTGTCACGCACAGACATGCGCAGAACTCTAGCAGTCGGTATACTGGCTTGTTTTCTCCTGTCGATAATTCCAGCGATTTCTGATTCTCCAACAATTGTTGAGAGAAATGGAGAAGAAATCAGAGACTCTAGGTTGATTGATGATTCGGAATTAACACTCGGACAAATAGAGGCTCTCAATGCGGCAGGATTGGCGCGTGGAACTAACACTAATTGGTCTGCAGCAGGCGGTTCTCAGAGTAATGATGAGATTTATGAAATGATATTCGATTCTCAAGGTAATATCATTGTATGTGGTACGATCTATCAAGCCTCACAGTTCGGAGCAGTTCAAGTTTACACTGAAGGCGAAGGAGATATTTTGATTGCAAAGCTAACCAAAGACGGCACCTGGGAATGGGCAGTTTCAGCTGGAACTGCATTGTATTATGACGAATGTCGAGGAGTAACAATCGACTCCAATGACAATGTGTACGGTACAGGCTACTTCCAAGGAGATGTCAACTTTGGAAATACAACGGTTTCTACAACAGGTTTCGATGGATGGATTGCAAGAGTGAACACCACTGGTCAATGGGACTGGGCAATGAGATTCGGCGGTTTTGACGTGGATGTCGGTTGGGATTTGGCAGCGGACAATTATGACAATCTATATGTCACAGGCTATTATCAAAACTTTACAGAGTTTGATGCAACTCAATTGAACGATGATTACGGTTCGGAAGAACCTAGATTTTTCATAGCTTATTACAACGTCAGTGCTAATCTATGGGATTGGGCTGATGACTCCTATGGAAGTGGTGTCTCAGTTCCATATCAGGTTGTAGTTGAGAGCAGTACAAATTCTGCTTACATAGTCGGTTACAATACTGGTAGTGAAGAATGGGGTGGTGGCTCTTTCTCGTCCAACCCTCAATCTACATATGCTGGTTTCTTAGTAAAATATTCTGATTCAGGTAGTTTCATTTGGGGACAAAACACAGGTGGGACACAATGTTTTGGTACCAGTTGTGGAGTTTACTTCAACAATGTTGTCATGCACCCTGATGGTGGAGTAGTTGTTGGTGGAAACTTCTTGATGACGTACAAGAAACAGGGTGGTGCTGCAGTTACTGGACAGGGTAGCTGGGACGTTCTTTTGTTGAGATATGATGCGAATGGTACTCAAATTTGGGATTACCACGCAGGTGGTTCGGGTGACGATAGAATCCAGTCACTATCTGTGAATCCCAAAGGACAAGTCCAGTTTGGAGGATGGCATCAAAACGAGATTAAATTTGGTTCTAACACACTTCAAAAGAATAGTTCCACGATCTATCTTGATGGATTCATGGCTCAAGTAGACAATAATTCAGATTATCAATGGTCGATGAGTATTGGTGGAGCTGGCAATGATACAGTTGGAGCCCTACTTGCAATGGATGATGGAACCATCGTATCAGGAGGAGATTTCAGTGGAACTGTTTGGTTTGGAGATACTCCAAGAAGTGCTACTGACCAAGATGTATTCGTATGGGTATTCCAACATGACAAGGATGATGATGGCATTACTGATTATACTGACAACTGTCTTAACACTGCGAACTCAAATCAAAGCAATTTTGACTCTGACATCAAAGGAGACGCCTGTGATACTGATGATGATAATGACGGACTCCACGATGTGCTTGATGATTGTCAATATGGATTCTTGAATTGGAATCAATCAAACACCTCACTTGACCATGATGAAGATGGTTGTAAGGACATTGAAGAGGATACAGATGACGATAATGATGGGATTCTCGATGAAAATGATAACTGTCCGTCCGGAGTACTAGACTGGGTAGTCGACAACTCTAGTGATCTAGACGGAGATGGTTGCAGAGACATTGACGAGGATACAGATGATGATGGAGATTCGATTCTAGACGTAGATGATAACTGCCAATATTTGGTCAATCCATTGCAAGAAGATTACGAAGGTGATGGCCTTGGAGATGTTTGCGATGGAGATGATGATGGTGATGGAATC
>Ga0163111_10003000_pt1 | contig 10809 bp, 11 predicted proteins | sample CRUFie1St18metaG_FD_109645 | JGI IMG/M metagenome (GOLD analysis project Ga0163111, IMG submission 109645) | Marine microbial communities from the Costa Rica Dome - CRUD Field 142mm St18 metaG | ecosystem: Environmental > Aquatic > Marine > Oceanic > Photic zone | place: Costa Rica: the Eastern... | reverse complement strand
CGCTGATCTATTCACCCACTCTTTCACTAACCAATTCACTGGCGTTCCATCACCTACCCGATCGTGACCGGGATTTCGGAAAAATTCGGGTATGGGGCACCATCGGCTGGATCGTAGTTGGCATCGGCATTGGCCAATGGTTGCTGCACCAACACACTCCATCTGGTGTAGAAGCCGAAGCAGTCAGTGCCGCCCAAGCCGCCGGCATGGCCGATGCCTTCAAGATCAGCGGCCTGTTAGGCATCGTGATGGGCATCTTCTGTTTCTTCCTACCCTCCACGCCACCGGCCAAGGAGGAAAAGAAAAGCGCGATTGGCGGTGCTCTGGATGCGATCCGCCTTCAGCCACTCCTCACGCTCTTCCTGATCGCCGTTCCGATCAGCTGCGTGCACCAGTTTTACTTTGTGCACACGGCGCCGTTCCTCGGACAGTTCCAGAATCAGGCTGAAGGCTTCATTGATATCGTCAACAAAATCGTCGGCGTTGGTGGCGGCGGCTTGATGACCATTGGTCAAATGGCAGAGATCGGCGTGCTGGCCATGATTCCGTTGTTCACCAAAAAATACTCCCGCAAAGCCCTGCTCTGTGTTGGCATTGCGGCGTATGCGTTGCGGATGTTTCTATTTGCATACAGTCCGGGCTTCCCGGAGGCAGCCCAATTACCCGCCATCATTCTGGGTATCGCAATGCACGGCCTGTGCTTTGGCTGTTTCATCTTTGTGGCCTTCATGGTGGTGGATGAGGAATGTGCCACCGATGTCCGGGCCAGCGCGCAAAGCCTGTTTAATCTCGTGATCGTAGGCATCGGTATCATCGTAGGCAGCAAGGTTGCCGGTTATGTGGCCGAGATTTCCACAGTTAATGAGACGATGAATTACCAGAAACTCTTCAGTGTCCCCATGTGGGCCGCTCTGGCGTGCTTGGTGATCATGCAGTTGTGTTACCCCAACAAACCGCCCGTAACCGCCGCGGATGGCCCTTCCGATAAGGATGCTGATTTGGACATTGATTCGGATGCTGCCTCGAATAACGGTGAGGAATAGGCGGTCCAAATAAGGTCCGAAAAAATCCCTTGCACACGAGTGCATTTTGCCTAGAATCCGCCCCTCACCAAGTTACGATTTGGTGAACGACTCTAACGCGGGATGGAGCAGCCCGGTAGCTCGTCAGGCTCATAACCTGAAGGTCGTCGGTTCAAATCCGGCTCCCGCAACCAATTAAAAATCCGGCCTCGGCCGGTTTTTTTTGGCCACATTGATGGCCGCATGAAGAAGTGATTCGTCCAAGGAAGCTAACCCTGAATGGCCGCCAACACTTCGGCTGCGTGTTCTTCGGGTTTTACCTTGGGCCAGATTTTCTGAATCTTGCCCTGCGGATCGATCAGGAAGCTAATGCGATGGATCCCTTCGTATTCCTTGCCCATGAATTTCTTCGGACCCCAAGATCCGTACGCGTTCACGATCGTTTGATCTTCGTCGGACAACAGCAGGAAAGGTAGATCGAACTTGGAAATAAACTTGTCGTGCTTGGCCACGGAATCACAACTGACTCCCAGAACCACGGCTTCGGCCTCTTCGAATTGAGCGTGTTCATCCCGGAAAGCACAGGCTTCCTTCGTACAACCAGGGGTGTCGTCTTTGGGATAAAAGAACAGAACCACATGACGGCCCCGAAATTCATTGAGCGACACTTTGCCACCGCCGCTTGTGTGGGCAGTGAACGCCGGCGCTTTGTCGCCTTCCTTTAATGTTATGTTTGGACTGAAAGCCATATTATTGAACATCTAATGACTGTCCCCAACTGTCAAGTCGGCCCCCCCTGTTCATCCTCCGGCTGTGCTGCCGGGTGTTCTGAGAATTGGCGAATCCCTTCGCGCACATATAAGACGCCCGTGATTGCCGTTGTCACAGCCACCGCTGCGGCCAGAGCCACGGTACCCATTCCCGGCAATTTACAGAGCACCCAGCCAATCAGCACCATCTGAAGCACAGCCGAGGTCTTGCTCATGAATAACGGTTTCACCTCTACGTTACCCAACACAGCGAACAGTAGCGCGCTGCCGGTCACCACAATAGCATCGCGGCCGATAACCACGCCGGTGAGCCAAAGCGGGATGCGTTGTTCGAAAGGGTTGGATTCAAATTCAATGCTGAGCAAGATCAATCCAGAGAACATTAGGAGTTTGTCCGCCAAAGGGTCGAGGTAGGAACCCAATTGCGTGGCCTGCCCCCGATGCCGTGCCAGATAACCATCCACCCCGTCACTAATCGTGGCCACCAGAAATGCCGCCATGGCCAGATACCGATGAAGTTCGTCGCCTGTGCGAAAGTAGTAAAGCAGTTGGACGACGAAAAAGGGCACGAGAACTATCCGGCCGATGGTAATTTGATTCGCAGTCGTCATGCCTGTGCCGGCGGATTGGACAAAATCCGCCGCAAAAAATCAACTCATCGCAGCCAAGGCCTTATCGAATCTTACCAACACCCGGTCCCGCCCCAGCACGGCCATCAATTCGTAGAGACTGGGGCCCACCTTTACACCGGTGCAGGCGCAACGCGCGGGCATTACTAGCACACGCACTTTGACGTCCAGTTCCTCCGCCAACGCCTTCAACGCCGCCTCCAACGGCTCCGGCGTGAAGTCCTCGACGCCAGCGAACACCTCGCGCAGACGCGCAAAGGGTTCCTTGTTGTCCGGCGCAAAGGCCTTGGCAACCATGGCTTCGTCGTAGTCAAATTCGTCCGTGAAATAAAAACTGCAGAACGTCGGTAGATCCTCAACCTGCTTCACCTTGTCCTGACAAGTGCCCAAGGCGGCGACAATGTAGTCCTCGGTGGCTCCCCCGAAATCCACCCCAGCCGCCACGGCGCGTTCGCGGTAATCGGCCATCGGCAGAGCGCGCAGGTGCTCGTAGTTCATCCACTGCAGTTTCTCCAAATCAAACCGAGCATTGGACCGATTGATTTGCGCCAGATCAAAGCGCTCGATGATTTCGCTCAACGGCATCACTTGGGAATCGTCCTTGGGCGACCAGCCGAGCAGACTCAGGTAATTGGTCACTGCACTGGGCACATAGCCGGCCTGTTGCCAGCCCTCCAGCGAGGCGCCTTCGTCGCGCTTGCTCATCTTGCTGCCGTTGGCGTTGAGGATCAGCGGGATATGCGCGAACTGCGGCGGCTCTACGTCGAACGCGCGAAACAACGTGATGTGCTTAGCCGTGTTGGAGAGATGATCCTCACCGCGAATCACGTGCGTGATGCCCATCTCGATGTCATCCACCACGTTGACCAAATGAAACACCGGCTTGCCGTCCGAGCGCACGATCACGAAGTCGGGTTGTTCCTGTTCGCGATCGGTCAATTCCCGTACCACATCGCCGCAGATCAAGTCCGGAATTGTCACCGCCTCGCGCTGCATACGAAACCGAATGGCGCCGTCGTCCCCGTAGGCGAGCCCCTTGACCTTCAGCTCCTCCACCCGCCGCGCATAAATCTCCGCGCGCTGGGATTGATAATACGGCCCACGATCATCCACGCTGTCGCCGGCCGGATCGTTGCTCGCCGGGCCTTCATCCCAGTCCAACCCCAGCCAGCGCAGGCCCTCGAGAATCACATTGATTGCCTCAGGCGTGTTACGTTCCTCATCCGTGTCCTCCACGCGCAGCACAAATTTGCCGCCCGTATGACGGGCATAGAGCCAATTAAACAACGCCGTACGGGCACCTCCAATATGCAGATACCCAGTGGGACTCGGCGCAAATCGTACGCGGACACTCATGGGCGCGGAAGATAACGGGTCAGCTTTTCCAAAACAACACAAAGCGCCTCCAGCCGCGGCACGGTGGCGCCTGCTGCCTGCGCCCGCCGGAATGGTTCCAGAAATAAACTTTCCAACTCCAACGACCGGCCGAGTTGGAAATCAACTACGGTCGAGGCGTAATATGCCCCCATGGCTCGGGTATTGATCACCATCCGATCGGCAAGCGTCGGAGACAGGATAATCTCTTGGGCGGCGGCAGCCTCTACAAGTTCCTGCATCAACACGTGCACCTCCCTTTCCCAACGGGGATCAGCCAACAGGCGATCCGTCGGCCAGGGTGCCCCCAACTGTTCAGGCAGTTTTCCAGCCTGCAGCGCGTCCCATCCGGCGGCTGCGGCAACGCCTAATCCGTTGAAGGGAATGTTCCACACCAATTTACCCCACAAGCCTTCGTCCAATCGATCGACGACCTCGCAGGGCACTCCGGCTTTCTGAAATAAATCTGCAATGGCCTGCGTGCGCGGTAGTGCGGGGCGGCCGAATTCGCCCAGAACAATTTTGCCAAATCCCTGATGCGCCACCACCCCGGGGGCGGTGCGGTTCAAGCACACAAAACACAAGCCTGCCATAATTTGTTCGGGATCAAAGAGTGCGGCTAACTGTTCGCAATTGCCCAAACCGTTTTGCAGGCAGACGATGGCCGTCTCCAGCCCCGTCAATGGCCCGATCAATTCCTGATAGCGGTCGTTGGCGGTAGTTTTCAGGCCCACGAGGACGAGATCGCATTCGCCGATTGTTTCGGGCCGCTGATGACAATGCGGCTCCACCGTGACGGTCTCCTCACCACTATCAATCCGAATGCCGTTAGACCGCACCGTATCGTAATCGCTACGTAACAGCAGATGCACCTCGGCACCGGCACGATGCAGCAAGCCACCGTAGTAGCCTCCCAACGCGCCCACGCCAACCACGCCAATCTTCATGCGGTTAATTTACGGAAAATGAAGCCACAAAAAAAGGCGCCCCTTGCGGGGCGCCCGTGAGAATTTGTTTCAGTTAGCCGAGGATTTCTTCCTTGGCGGCTTTCAGGAAAGTGAATTTCAACTTGGTCTTGGCCGGCACATCGATCTCTTTGCCTTCGTTCGGGCCGAAGCGCATGACCATTTTGCGGGCCTTGGTTTGCCGCACGCTCACTTTGCCCACACCGGGAATCGTGAAGCCGTCCTTCGCATTGTCGTAAGCCAGGCTCGCCACCGCTTCCAGCGCGGCTTTGGCCTGAGCCTTGGAAATGTCGGCCGCCTCGGCCACGGCAGCAATCGTTTGGGTTTTCGTCAGTTTCGCCATTTGTTTTTCTCCTTTGGTTAAGATTTGTCGCCCTGCGACTGCCCGCAGTAAACGGACGTTTCGGCCCTATCAGCAAGGGAAAAACTGGTCTTCTCACCAAAAGATATTCGCAAATAACCCTGTTTTTTCAGCACAAGCTTGACTTGACAGCCTATGCGGAGAACATCGCCGGCAGTTCCGGCACCATGGAAAAAGTCCCTGAAATAATCACCCTCGGCCTGTTGCAGCACGCGTGTGATCCCAATCCGGCGCAGAATTTGGATTACGCGCTAAACGTCGCAAAAAACGCGGCTCAAGCCGGCGCTCAGATCATTTGTACGCAGGAACTCTTTGCCTCCCAATACTTTTGCCAATCCGAAACCCACGACCATTTTGACCTCGCCGAACCAATTCCGGGCCCGAAAACCAAAGCATTTCAGGAATTAGCCCGCACCGAGAGTGTGGTGATCGTTGCTTCGATATTCGAGAAACGGGCCGCCGGATTGTACCATAATTCCGCCGTCATTATCGATGCCGACGGTTCCCTGCTTGGCACCTACCGGAAAATGCATATCCCGGATGATCCGCTATACTACGAGAAGTTTTACTTCACCCCCGGCGATCAGGGCTTTCGCGCGTGGGACACCGCCTACGGTCGCATTGGCGTATTGATCTGCTGGGATCAGTGGTTCCCCGAAGCCGCCCGCCTGACCGCCTTGGCCGGAGCCGAGCTAATCCTGTACCCCACCGCCATCGGTTGGCATCCCGTCGAAAAAGCCGCTGAAGGCAAAGCCCAGCACGCCGCCTGGCAGACTATTCAGCACGGCCACGCCATCGCCAACGGCTGTTATGTGGCCGCCGTCAACCGCGTCGGCCATGAAGCCCCGGTCGGCGGCGCGGGACTGGAATTCTGGGGCCAAAGTATTGCCTGCAATCCGAGCGGCGAACTCATCGCCCAAGGCAGCGTGGATCAAAACGAGACGGTGCTGGTGGAAATAGACCGCGCCCAAGTCAACGAAGCCCGCACCCACTGGCCTTTCCTGCGAGACCGCAGGATCGACGCATATGACGGCATCAACCGACGTTTTCTGGATTCATGAACTACCGCGGCCGCCTAGCCCCAACGCCCACCGGCTATCTGCACCTGGGCCACGCCCGTACGTTCTGGATCGCCCAAGAGCGTGCCCGATCCGCCGGTGGCACGCTGTTGTATCGCAATGAGAATTTGGATTCTGACCGTTGCAAACCAGAATACACCGTGGCCGCCATTGAAGATTGCCGCTGGATCGGTCTGCGCTGGGAAGGTGATGTCCTTCATCAATCCGGTCGATTGGACCTGTATCTAAAGGCTTTCGAACAGCTCAAGCAATCTGGCTACTTGTTTCCCTGCACCTGCACCCGGCGCGATCTGGAAAACGCCGTTGCCGCGCCGCACGGTGAAGGCGGTGAGACGATTTACCCTGGTACTTGCCGTGAACAAACCACGCCACCCGAAGCCGACTGTAACTGGCGTTTCCGTGTACCTGACGGAGAGCAAGTCACATTCGAAGACGCGCACTATGGCCCTCAACAGTTCGTGGCCGGGCGGGATTTCGGAGATTTCCCCGTGTGGCAGAAAAACGGCATGCCCTCCTATCAACTCACCGTCGTGGTCGACGACGCAGATCAGGAAATCACTGAGGTTGTCCGGGGGGCCGATCTACTCGTTTCCACCGCGCGCCAGCTCCTACTCTACCGTGCTCTCGAACTAATTGCCCCATCGTTTTATCACTGTGACCTGATGCTTGATGCCGAAGGCAATCGCCTTGCCAAACGCAACCAAGCACTCAGTCTACGCGAATTACGAACTAACGGTAAAACCCCCCAAGAGGTACGAAAAGGATGGATTTAGTCCCCACCCTCGTTACTGAGGGCGTGCCCTGGAAAGGTACACATCGGCGGATTGGTCAATCCGGTCACCACATAAAGACCCCCGCTTGGACAATTTGTGGAAACACCTTCAGCCAAATAGTCAACTATTTCAGCAAACGTCACTGACGCATCCATCGGCTTTGCATTGTCCAATTGCCACAATCGCATGGCCTTATCAATTTCACGCAGTGTTTTTACACACTTTTGAATGCTGAGATCCTGTTTCTCAGAAACGGTATAAGGAATCAAAATAGCGACCCCCACCATCAAGATAGCTAATATGATTAAGCCATCGAGCACACCAAAACCACGTTGTGATATGAAGTCCAAGGGGACTACTCCTCTATTTCTTCTTCCACCTGGAGTGTGTGCCCCACTGTTGAACAAGTCGGCTTATCGGAGACCGTACCCAAAGTATAAACACCTCCAGCCGGACAACGAGGGATTCCATCCTTAAAATACTCCGCAATATCCTCCATGGAGACCTCGGCATCGTCAGCCTTTCTTTTCTCAAGAGACCACTGCATGATGTTTGCTTCGATGGTCCTCAAGTTCGCTTTACAGCCATTTACTTGCGCATTCTTCTTCGCCTTAAGCAAATTTGGAATAGCGACCGCTGCCAAGAGTCCGATGATCGCAACCACGATCATAATCTCCACCAATGTAAACCCGCGCTGAATGTGTGATTGAATTTTCATATCCCCTTACGAATTTTCTAGCATATACGTCGGAGCAGATCAACTCGTTACACTAATCTCGCATCCGGCACACAGGCCGGGCAGGCTTCCACCCAATGACCTTGCTCCAACTCAAGGAAGGGCGGCTTGGTTTTTAGCACTTCATCCGAATATTCCAACCCACTTCGAGGGCAAAACCGGCAACCTTCGGGCGGATCAATTGGCGAAGGCACATCACCTTCGAGAATCACGCGCTCGGGGTTATGAGTGGGGTCGGGCACAGGAATAGCTGATATCAACGCCTTGGTGTATGGATGAACTGGGTTTGAATAAATCTCAGCCGCCGGCGCCAATTCTACAATGCGCCCTAGGTACATAACTGCAATCCGATCACTGATATGCTTTACCACAGCAAGATCATGCGAAATGAAGAGATAACTCAGTCCCATCTCGCGCTGCAGTTCCATCAGCAAATTAAGCACCTGACTTTGGATCGACACATCCAACGCACTCACCGGCTCATCACAAATCAGCAATTTCGGCTTTAAAGCCAATGCGCGCGCGATACCAATGCGTTGCCGCTGCCCACCGGAGAATTCAAATGGAAACCGGTTCATCGCGGATTCCGACAAGCCCACCTTAGTCAGCAATTCCGCCACCCATTTCCGCCTCTCCTCGCGAGTACCCATCCCGTGAATCACAAACGGTTCCTCCACAATCGTTCCGATGGTATGTCGCGGATTCAGAGACTCATACGGATCCTGAAAAATCATTTGTATCTCGCGCCGATAAGGTTTCAATTGGCCTCGTGACATTGAAGCTAAATCAACTCCCTCAAAACGGATCGCTCCCTCAGTAGGCTCATAAAGTCGTGCAATCGTTTTACCAAACGTACTCTTACCACAACCGCTCTCCCCAACCAATCCGAGGGTTTCTCCATGCTCTATGGATAGACTTACCCCGTCCACAGCCTTACATGAAGCCAATGCACGCCGGAATACTCCGCCCTTAACCGGAAAATGCATCCGGAGGTCTTCCGTTTTCAAAATGGGGGTCGACGCATCCATCACGTACATACCGGACAGGCTTCCACCCAATGACCGGATGAAATTTCTACAAAGTCCGGTCTTTCTTCTAGATGATGCGGTTCATAATCCCTCTCACTCCGAGGACAGAAACGGCAACCGGGCCGGAGTTCATTCAAGGCCGGCACCATGCCATCGATAGTAGTGAGGCGCGACTTTGGAACCCCATTGAGCCGCGGAATCGAACTTAGCAAACCCTGCGTATAGGCGTGACGAGGATTGGCAAATAACTCCTTAGCATCTCCCCGCTCCACCACGCGCCCGGCGTACATAACACACACCTCATCACAAGTTTCGGCAATCACACCCAGATCATGTGTTATGAGGATAATGGACATCCCAAGGTCACGCTGCAGTGATTTCATCAAATCCAGAATCTGCGCCTGAATCGTCACATCGAGTGCCGTGGTCGGCTCATCGGCAATGACCAGTTCAGGGCCACACGCCAATGCAATGGCGATCACCACGCGCTGTCGCATACCTCCAGACAATTGGTGCGGATATTCGGTGGCACGAATTTCCGGTGACGGAATGCCCACCTTTTCGAGGGTCTTCACCGCTCGATTCCAGGCAACGTCCGGATCGAGATCATTGTGCTGGGTGAGCACTTCACAGATTTGTTTGCCAATGGTGTGCACGGGATTCAGGGCCGTCATCGGTTCCTGAAAAATCATACTGATCCGATTCCCGCGAATGGACCGCATATCATCGCGTGGCAAGGTAGCGAGGTTCATCCCATCAAACTGCACGTTGCCCTGAAGAATCTTCCCCATCGGCTGCGGCAGCAACCGCATGATGCTCATGGCGGTGACGCTCTTGCCGCAACCGCTTTCTCCCACGATGCCCAAGGTACGACCGCGCCTAACATCAAAGCTCACGCCATCCACCGCCGTCAATTGACCGGCATCGGTGTCGAACGCCGTGACGAGGTTGTGTACCTCAAGCACGTTATCTGATGCGGCGCTGGACACGTTAATCAAGTTTGTACTTATCGAACACCCGAATGGACGCGGTTCCCGAAGCTTTACCATTCTGCATCGCCTTGAGCGTACGGGCCTTTTCGTCCGAATCGATCCAGTGGATGTGAAATTCGAACGGCTCGCGACTCTCGCGCACGTTGTAATCCTTGGGATATTTCACCCAACGCCATTGGCCCACGCGATACCACGGGCGCACCCAACCGGGCACATAGGCGCCGTGATCATGAATTTTCTGGATCAACGTATGCGACAATTGCGTGATCTCCTTGAGGTCTTCGCTTTCCCGATAGCGTTCGATCAAACCATCGATCTCGTGATCGGCCATAAGGGTAAAGCTGTTGGTTACCGGCTTGGGCGTCAGGCCCGGCTTGAGTTTGCCATTGGCATCGTAGCGATCTGCCTTGTCTTCTTTGTAGGCGTTGTCCGAGTGGTAGGGTTCCCAGAAGCGAGGGTACATCTCCACGGAGGTGTTCAGCGCGCCCAGCATCATCTCGTGATTTTTCTCACTGATTTTTTTCCAAGCCGCCGTGCGTTCCATCACTTCCACTTGTAGCTCCACCCCAGCCTTCTTGGCTTCCTCCTTGAGAACAGTCATCACGCCGGCTTCATCCAGTCGCTTGTATGGCGTGGTAAAGACAAACGACAGTCGTTTGCCGGCGGGCGTTCTTAGGATGCCGTCCGGCCCCAGCTCGGTGTAGCCGGCCTTGGCGAACTGTTCCTTAGCTTTTTCCACCGAAAATGCGCGAGCCTTGAGGTTTGGATGACTACGAGGTCCGTAACCATCGGCCACCGTCCGCATTCGTTCGTAGTCGTTACGGAAACATTTTTCGATGACGGCAGAAAAGTTTAGGGCATAGTTCATGCCCATCCGAATATCCTGATTTGATAAAACCGGATGATTTGAATTCAACCGCACCGCCCAAGTCGGCCGGGGCACATCGTTGTGAAATTGAATCTTCTCCACATGCCCGTTCTTCACGAGCTCGTGGTCGTCCGGCAATTTCTCATACCAATATTCCGGCAAGGCCAAACCGTGCCAGTCAAGGTCGCCTTTCAGGAACAATTCAAACACCT
>Ga0163111_10002998_pt1 | contig 10819 bp, 7 predicted proteins | sample CRUFie1St18metaG_FD_109645 | JGI IMG/M metagenome (GOLD analysis project Ga0163111, IMG submission 109645) | Marine microbial communities from the Costa Rica Dome - CRUD Field 142mm St18 metaG | ecosystem: Environmental > Aquatic > Marine > Oceanic > Photic zone | place: Costa Rica: the Eastern... | reverse complement strand
GGTAAAGAATTACGTGCGGAAATAACTGTTAGGAATTCAGGCGAAAGTTTGGTTGAGCCATTCAATATTACAGTCTACACCGTTACTGAAGGAGAGAAAACACTGGTGGGAAGATTCTCACAAACACAAATTTCTTCCGGACAAGGTCTTGTAAAGCGCGTGGCGGTGAAGATTCCTGAAGGGGATTGGGAGTTACTTGTTGTTGTTGATGAAGACCAAAAGATATGGGAAATTAATGAAGATGATAACACCTATTCTAAGAAATATGCTGCAGCAGATGTAGTTAGTTCAAGCATATACGTAATAGGAGCTTCAGGTTTAGGTCTAATTTTGATTATCGCAATGATATTGAAAAGACGTAGTGGTAATGAGATTGAAGAAGCTAAAAAGATGCCTTCATTAGAGGAATTACCAAAGTCAGGACCACCTCAAATTTCACGTGCCACTCAAGCCAATAATACACCCGTTAAACCAAAACGAGGACCTCCTCCAAAGGTAATTCAAGATCCAGTTCCTGTTACAAACGTAGCTGACGCTATGGCCAAGTTATCTCTGTCATCACTACCAGGAAAATCTAACAATATACCCCAAAGAGTAACAAGTTACGAATCACTTCCACATGGAGGAGAATACCAATATCTTACTGAAGGAACATTCTATTCTGGAGAAGGAATTGGAAAATGGAAACTTGAAGAAGATGGTTCCTTTACAAGGGTTGAGTGATGAAAATGTCTGCTGATTCTGATGACATCAAGAGAGTATTAGCAATCTGTTTTCGAACAGGTACAATCCAGACTGCTGATGATTTGGAAAGAATTATCTCTTTTGATATGGGTTGGATGGATACAGAAACCGCACATGACGCAATAAAAGCACTGATTTTTTCTGGTTGGATTGTTGACAAGGGTGGTAAACTTTCAGCCAATTGTGATATTCGGGGAATTAAGGCGCCTCTTGGATGGCAACCTAGGCCATCAAGACTGACTGACCCTGTTGTAAACGAATCTCATACTCCAGAAAAGCCGCAGCAACCAATTGCAATACAGCCGGTCATAAAGCCAAAAACTACGCTAAACGTTGGAAGTGACCCTAGGGCAAGAATGGAAAAACGGTTGATAAAATACATATCAAAACAATCCGCCATTGATTCGGATGAAATCCTCAGGAGAGCAGAACGTAAGGTGAAATCGCTTAGATACTGCACAGTTTGGCTCGCACTTTGCCTAATTAGTAGAGAACAGGACCTTGAAATGGGACCGATTATCGATTCATTTTCCAGTCGCTGAATTTGTTTCAGACATCAATAAAAGTACGGGTAAAACGATAATTGACAGTACCAGTGAATATGTTACTGTCAACGCTGTAACCAACCCAAACTGTTGAACTACCGGCATTGGAGAGAAAAGCAGTACTAGGAAGCCTAGGGCTGTTGTACCTGCTGATAAAACCAAAGCGACACCTGTAGTTGAGATAGTCTCTTCGAGAGCTTCCCAAACATCATCTCTTTTCTCTCTTTCATATTCGAATCTACGCCACATGTGGATTACATAATCAATTCCAATTCCAAGTGATAGTGCAGTTACCATCACTGTTAGAACATTCCACTTCAGTGATAAGATAACCATAGATCCAACAACCCAAAGAGTTGCCAACACAACTGGAGTTAGAACTACTATTGCAGGCACAGGCCTCCGTGTTAGTAGTAATAAAACAACAAAGGACACAATAAATGAGATTGCAGTAGATGATAACTGAGACGAATTTAATCCATCCAGAACATTCTGTAAAGCCACCAAATCGCCTGTGACATAGACGTTTGCAACAGATGAAAGTTCGCTACGTAATTTCCCAGATTCGTCTTCATCACCCAACTCTTTTTCGAACCATTCGACTACCCTGCTGGTATCACTAGATGTAGTAGCATCAACTCTAACTTCAATCCTAATGTGCTTGATTTTATCTCCATCTAAATCCACAGTGTTATTCACCCGATCTGCCCAAGAATCGCCAGTGTATGGATCTGCTACGGAATAATTTGAAGAGAGGCTGGAAAATGCTGCACCTAAATCAAATTCTGAGGCAATTCCTCTTCGTAAATCCCCATTAGTTATCACCAAGCCGTAGCTTTCTCCAAACAATAAATCATTTTCTACAGCATCGAAAAGTACCCTGTATGGACTTTCGTATGATGGGCTAGAGTCAACTCCACCCCCACCAACTACATCGTGATTATTGGCTAAATCGTTATGCAAACCCCGCATTTCATTTAACAAGACGAAGTCAGAATCTATTTCATCAGCGGAATCAGCAGGTTCCATTAGAACATAAACAACCTTCCAGCCTGCACTTTCATAGCTACCATCCAATTCGCTTCTGACTTCCATAATTTCCATATCCTCATCAAGGAAATCAGTCAAGTCGAATTCAGTTTCTAGCCCCATTGCACCAATAATTGAGACTCCACTTATGATCAGGGCTACAATTAGAACAAGCACTTGTTGTGATCTTTGTAGATCTACTAATTTCTTAGATAATCGAGGCATTCTAATTGGTTCAGCCGTAGTTTTGTCGTTGGTGGAATCGATAACAACGTGTAATGCACCAACCACAACGGTTGCATTTACGAACGCTGAAAGTACACCAACTGCTAAGGCAATGCCAAATGTCTCAAGTGGAGGTAAAGGCGAGATTATATTTGCCAAAAATGCAGCAACAGTAGTAATTACTGCTAAGCATAGAGGAGTTGATAACTTCCCACACGAGGCTAACCAAGATTCCGCAGAATCACCAATTTCTGATTTGAATGAATTGTACCTTCTCTGAAGATGGATTGAGTAATCAATACCAAGACCAAGTACTAAAGGTGCAACTGCAACCTCTAAAGCAGTAAATCTGGCACCAGCGAGATTCAATAATCCGTAAGTCCAAATCAGAGCAGATGATAATCCAACTAAGGGGAACACAACTCCCTTTACACTTCTAAACGATATTGCGAGTAATAGTACAACTACCAAAACTGCCAGTAGAATGAGCGTGGCAAGGTTATCAAATGTCCCTTCATCAATATCATGAGAGATTAAGTCAAGAGAAGCAACACCGTAGTTTAGTTCGGAGTCCTCACTTAATTCATGGAACAGTTCTCGCAATTCATTTTGTTTTGCTTTCCTTTCCGAGCTAGAAAGATTTGGATCAATTTCTAGTATCCAAAGAGTGGAAGATGCCGAAATAGTTGCAGAACCTTCTTCGGAATTAGTTTCTATCCAAAGACAAATTTCAGTTCCATCAAAGTCCTTGTGCAACATTCCATCGAGAATAAATTGAGCAACTTCCTTCTGTTTAGATACATCCCCTGGACAATCAGATTCATTTACATCGATTACAAGATTCAACATTTCTTCCCAAGTATCAACTTCTGACAAATTGATCCCATCTGCTTCTTCATCAAGAGCCAATTGAAGTATTGAAGGAGCAGTTATCCAGTTTTCCACAACATTATCCATCGATTTACTTTTATTTTCAACCGACCTCAAGTGCTTATCCATCAAATTAAGTGATTCCATATCGAGGACATTACCTCCATCATCCCTCGTTACATGGACGAACATCGGACGTGTTTCATTGCTGAAATGTTCGCTTATTCTTTCATGGGCATCCGCTGATTCGGAATCTGGAGCGAAATCAGACAAATCGGTATGAAAAGTAGGAGTGTCAACAAATGCTAAATCGACCACTAGTCCGGCGGTTAGTGCTAATGACAAAATGAGGATTGGCCACGAAAATTTGCGGAAGCGGTCTGACTGACCCCGCAGCGCATCCTCAATTGCGAGTGAACTCACGAACCAATGGGGTTCGATTCAGTACAAAAGCGAGAAGGGTACAAACTTCAAAAAACCAGCAATTTTTACCAGTATCGCATCGACCGATATACCCTAGATATTGCCAAAGGTTCTTGAAGGCGAGGCTGGACGCCCTGAACGGTCACTATGCCGGTTAAAGTTCTAGCACGAGACAACAACGAACTAAGAGTACGCTTTATTGGAGAGTCACACACCTCCCTTCAGGTACTTCGTGAAAGATTGAACAGCGACAAAGGAGTCGATTATGCGAATTATTTCCCAGGTCATCCTGATTTGGATGAGCCAGAATTTTTCATCAGAACAAACAAGGGTGTAGATCCTGCTGATTTGTTAAAGAAGTTAATCGGAGATGTTCAAGGCGATTTCTCCGGATTAAAACTTTGAGATGTGTTAACACATGTCCGTCAAGGATGATTTAGCCGACACTATCGGTTTGACAGGATATGCCGTTGGCTCCTCAGGTATAGGTGGCGTCCTAAAGGGACGAGTTGCAGATTTTAGGGTAGATGAGATATCTACAAAGATTAGTTTAGACCCAAGAGGTAGATTCACTGCAGCTAACATTACTCTTACTAATTGGGAAACAAATAGGTTCATTGGGAAATTAGCCAAAGCCTGCGGAATTTCAAGAAACAGAATTTTCTTTGCAGGAACCAAAGACAAGCGTGCAATAACACGTCAGGTTTTCATAATTGATGCCCCTAAAAACAAAGTAGCAAATGTAGAAATTCCAGATGTTGAAATTGAGATTCTTGGAAGAACTCATCAAAAAATTGGTTTCGGAAATCACAAGGGTAACAGATTTACAATCGTCACAAGAGGTTGCTGTCACCCTGATGGAAGCCCAATGACAAACTCGGAAGCAATGGACAAGATTGCAGAAATTGAAAAATCAATGCAAGAAAAACTTGGCTCCGGGCTTTTTCCAAACTGGATTGGACCACAGAGGTTTGGTGCAGGAAGACCGGTTACCCCAGTTGTAGGAAGGCACGTAATTGCTGGAGATTGGGAATCTGCAGTAATGGCATACCTGTGTATGGAGGGCGACGAGAATGACGACGTCGCAAACTTCAGAAAGCACATTCGAGACAATGGGATCACTGAAGAAGCCCTAGAAATTATTCCGCACTGGCTAGGATTCGAGAGAGATATGCTAAGACACATGATCAACAATCCAGAGGATTGGGTAGGAGCATTTAGGAAACTACCGAATAATCTTCAATTGATGACAGTTCATTCCCTACAATCGGTTGTATTCAACAAAACTATTCATTCTAGAATTACTGACGAGATACCACTTTCCAACCCAATTGTTGGGGATGTAGTTGGTCGAATTGATGATAACGGGCAACTGGAGACATCATCATTAGTTATTGTAGAGGACAGAACCCTGAACAGAATCTCAAGGAACTGCCAACTTGGAAGATTAGCGGTTACAGCTCAACTACCTGGTTCAAGTATGCAAAAACCATCTGGTAAATTTGGAGAAATTGAGTCCACTGTTCTAAAACAAATGGGCCTTGACCAAACTACGTGGCATGTCGAAAAAATTGGAAGATTGACAACAAAGGGCACACGCAGACCAATGGTCACAACATTCAGTGAGTTCCAATATGAACCAGTGCCAGTTGCTGGAGAAGAAACCATGGGCGACAAATGGTCTGACGGACCACGCGAAGGTGAACTTTGGAATCCCGAAGGCGCCTGTATTAGATTCAGATTCACATTACCATCAGGAAGTTACGCAACTACTCTACTAAGAGAATTCATGCGTACTCCCCTACATCAGTTGTAAATTAAAAACACAACTAAGCGTAATTCGAACAAAGCACTTCCAAAGTGGTTTTTGACTCGATTTCAAAGAAGTCCCATAGATAGAACTTCAATTTCACCAGTGCCACGGATTGCTCTCATGTTTTCTTCAAACACGTCTGACAATCCAGATCCATCATTCATTACGACATGGACTTGAATAAATTTGAGACCGAATGCCAATGGCTTTGTCTCACACAATTGGACGTCGTAAGTTTCATCCTTAAGTGCTTGAATTTGAGTTACTATTTCATCTGCTGAAACATCATCAACATTTGAATCTGGCATTACTTTGTAAGTTAGTGCGACCATTCCCATAATATCACCAATTTGGTTTCAAGGACCCTGGAATCCACATGCAGGACATACGTAAGTTACACCTTGGTTTCTACAGCGTGGGCTGCGGCCAATAGGTGAGCCACATGTAGGGCAGGGGAATGTAGTAGATCCTTCGTCGACCAGTGGGACTCCGGAAGCGGTGCAGACGGTTGCTCGCTCAGACATAATATACACCTCAGTGCACCCCGGCCACGACCTCTCCCTCTTTATCCTTGCGCGGAAACAAACCTCATCTGTCCAATACAATAAGTCGACCTGATTTGCCCGTAGACACCACTAATTCGCCACTTCTAGAGCGACACCAACCATCTTCTATTCGTATTATGTCGCCTGTTTTTACCTGCTTAACCTGATCTCCCCAAAGCACAATTCCTACTATGCCAGTTTCGTCACGGCCACATGCAGCTGCTAATGCGCCGGTGAAATTACTCGAGTTAACTAATCTACGAGGATATCTTCGCAAAATGACCAACTCCAAACGCTTGACTTCTTGATTTGCGATCAATTCAGAAACTTTCTGCCGATTGGACCTAAACTTGCTAGGATTCTTTTGCTTCCTCATGTGGCTGAGGATTGATTTATCCCTCAGGTTGCTATTTGTATTATGGCTACTATTCTTATCCATGAAACGTACTGGATAAACTCAACCAATTTCAAAGATTCCTACGCCTAAGATGAAAGTGTAAATCCTACTCCTCTAGAGTAGATTTTCTTCTTACGCTGAAAGTAGACTTTGCTGGTTCTACATCTTCCATTGGCGCAGGTCCACCTTGACGATTTTCGAGAGCATCTTCAAATGCGGGTCTTATATGCCAATCAGGCCCTCTTTTTGGAGTATGAAATTTGCAAACAAGATATACCTCCGAGGACGAATTTCTGCTAGCCATAGGCGAGAATCTTTTCACAGTTTGAAAATGAGGGCGCACCAACTCAATTAATTCCTCAACCCCTGCTCCTTGGAATAATTTAGTCACGAAATGACCACCATATTTCAAAATGGGTAAAGCAAAGTCAAACACATCTGCAACCAACATCAGAGAGACTGCTTGATCGATATCCCATTTACCAGTAATATGAGGCGAGATGTCTGAAACAACTACGTCTATTACTTCGGTATCAATTGCATCAAGAACAGCCTGCTGTGTAAGGGGCTCTGTAATATCTCCAACGATTAGATTAGCACCTTCAACAGGGATGCAGGATTGTAAGTCGACTCCAACAACCTTCCCTTTGGAACCAACTAACTCAACTGCAACCTGAGCCCATCCTCCAGGGTGACAACCAACATCCAACACACTGTCTTCTTGTTTGATGATTTTGTGTCGGTCTTGAATTTGCTTCAGTTTAAACGCAGAACGTGCACGATATCCACTAGCCTTTGCTTGTTTTCTCCAAGCATCTTTTTGGTGGTCCTGAACCCAGCGGTCTACCATATTGTTCCCTCCAACCAGCCCTGTTGGTATCACCATGATAACTTCATGGAAAGATATGCTTTTTTTAAGAATCCAACGGCATTATTTTCAATTTTATTGCCAATCCCAATACCGGCATACTATCATGAATGGTAGCAAAGAATATACTTCTCCATAATAGGGGTGGTGCATGCGCCCAGTTTCGCTACGCACGTCTGCCCTCTTGCTGACATTGATCATGGTCTTGATGCCAATGACTCCGTTTGCAGAAAATAGTTTCAAAACGGACCACTGGTCTCCAGAAGAGCCCTCTGGAGAACTAAATGAACAAACTATTCTAACAGCAGGAGGTACTGGAAATGCGGATTCAATCGCATTTGGTCTACAGTCTGGCTGTGCCATCGGCGCAACAGGTGGCATCAAGTGTTGGGGTAACGGTGAAGACGGACAACTCGGATTGGGCAATACCCAAAACATCGGAGACAGTTCAGATGAAACTGGAACAAATCTGCCATTCGTTAACCTGGGAACCAACGCATCGGTGGACAAGATTGTCATGGGTGACAAGCATTCTTGTGCACTATTCACTAATGGCTCAGTCAAGTGCTGGGGAGAATCGTCAGTACTGGGACTGGGATACTCAACAAGTGATGGCGGCTTTGGTGACGGATACTTGGAAACTGGCGATACATTGCCTTTCTTACAATTCCCTACTGGCCGAAACGCTACAATGATTGAAGCTGGTAAAAGTCACACCTGTGCAGTTATGGACAACAATGACCTAATCTGCTGGGGAGACAACTCCAAGGGACAACTTGGTCTTGGTGACACAAACCATAGGGGAGACGCTTCTGGTGAAATCGGAAACAACTTCGCTGTCACAAGTGTGCCTAATGGAAGAACTGTTGACAGCCTAGCACTAGGTTGGGACCACACCTGTGCTATTTGGGACAATGGAAGTGTGTCCTGCTGGGGTGGCAACGACCACGGACAACTCGGATTGGATTCAACTACTGACATCGGTGACGGTGCAGGAGAGATGGGAGATAATCTGGATTTCCTAGACCTTCCAGGAACTGCTCACGCAATCACTGCAGGTGATGGATTTACTTGTGCAATAATTGTTAACAACCAACTCGCATACATCTACTGCTGGGGATTGAATGACTTCGGACAACTTGGAATTGAATCTACAACAAACGTAGGAGATGGTTCTGGAGGCTCTATGTCCTCTATCACTAATGCCAATTTGCAAACGACTAGTATTCTGCATGTCGATGCTGGGGAAGACCATGTGTGTGTTGTTGTTTACTACAGTGGTTATTACCCCGTCCAATGCTGGGGTAATGGTGCAGATGGAAGGCTAGGTTACGGTAGCCAAGACAGCAGAGGAACTGGCCCTGGTTCCGCTAGTGGAATGGGGGCTAACCTTCCTTATGTCCGACTAACCTCTTCTCCTACCACTCATTATGCATACACTGCAACTGATATCGAAGTTGGCGCAGGTACAAGTTGTGTAATAATGTCAAACAACGACGTAGTTTGCTGGGGAGATAATGGAATTGGCCAGTTAGGATACGGAGATACTGAAGACCGTGGAGATGGTCAAACTGATCTACCATTCCTTACTGAACTTTCATTGGAATTGGATGAAGAAGTCGTGGAGAACACTTGCGAAATTCTTGCAGTACCAGAAGCCCGCAATGAACTTGACAAGAGGCTCGATTCAGATTCTAGCGACACTGGTGATTTGATTTCAATGGTTGAAATACCAACTACAGGATGCCCAGCAATCGCATACTATGATTCTGGAAATAACAACCTAAAATTCGCTGCTTACGATAATGGAATGTGGGCTGTTGAAACACTAGGTAGCGACTCCAACCTTGCTGATGTTGACCTTGTAATCGATTCAGAGGGTAACCCTCACATTGTTCACATGAGAGATAACAGTGCTAATCGAATAACATACACAACAAAGGTGGATGGTATTTGGAGTGAACAGGTTCTAACTGGATTTTATGCGCTTGAAGATTTCTCTCTCACTATCGATTCAAATGATGTCCTTCACTTGTACACAGGAAAACTAAACCTGCGTAATTATCAATGTTCAAGTAACTGCATTTCGGTTAGTTCATGGTCTCAAGTAAGTTCTACAGCAATTGAACAATCACTCAAGGATATGGATTCTACAATGGACACACAAGATAATGTTCACGGGGTTTATGTAAACCATACGGGGACATATTACTTCGATGAAAGCGGCAATATCGCACAAATTTCTGTTCACACATCTCAGACCTCTTCAGTTGTAAACACGCGAGTGAGCATAGATGCTGCCCCTGATGGTTCCCTGCATGTCTCATCAATCAATCACACAACTTCATCAGTTTACTATTCATCATGTTATAGTAACTGTGATTCTTCTTCTTCATGGAGCACTGAATTCGTTGAGAACGACACCACTAGCCAAGCAATAATTCAGGTTGATGCTGATGGAACTCCTTGGATTCTGTTTACTCACAACTCAAATGGAGCAACCCTAATGTCCAGAGAAAATGGTCAATGGGATGGTCAAGCAATATCTGCATGGCCAGGCGCAGCTGATTCCTTTGGCATGATGATTAACTCTGCAGGATATATATTCACATCTCTTCACTTGGTCAGCGCTGGAGAATTATGGGTAGTAACTAACCCAGCAATTGCAGGCGCTGGTTTGTATGTGGATGCTGATGGAGATGATTGGACTGGAATGCAAGAGATTTCTTGTGGAACAGACCGCATGACTTCTTCATCCACTCCTAGTGATTTCGATGAAGATGGTCGCTGTGACAGCATGGATACTGTCAACAATTTACCTGCAGTAGGTGATTCAAGTGTTCTTACTCAAGGAGCAGACTTCGCATGTGCAATTCTCGCTAATGGAGCAATCGAATGTTGGGGTACCAATGCATATGGTCAACTTGGAGGATCTGGTTCTAGTTCATCGTGGCCAACTGGCTTTGAAGCAGTGGACATAGATGCTGGAGAAAATCACGCTTGTGCACTTTCATTTGGTGGAGAGATTATGTGTTGGGGTAGAAACAATATGGGACAGATTGGTACAGGAGCAATTTCATCTTCAGAAAGCCCTACAATTCTCACACTACCTAATAGTCACCAAGCTGCTGATTTAGCAGTGGGTGCAAACCACAATTGTGTAACAACAACAAACAGCCAAATTTACTGCTGGGGAGATGGTGGAGATTCACAAACCGGAGAATATTACGTCACAGATCCTTCAGCAGGATACGATGACGACTTCGAGGCTGCCACAATTGCTTCGGAATGGGCATTGGAAGGTTCAGTTGGAGCATTTGGTTCGCAATGGGCGCTAGACACTACCGATGCTTCTAGCGG
>Ga0163111_10002997_pt1 | contig 10819 bp, 15 predicted proteins | sample CRUFie1St18metaG_FD_109645 | JGI IMG/M metagenome (GOLD analysis project Ga0163111, IMG submission 109645) | Marine microbial communities from the Costa Rica Dome - CRUD Field 142mm St18 metaG | ecosystem: Environmental > Aquatic > Marine > Oceanic > Photic zone | place: Costa Rica: the Eastern... | reverse complement strand
TTGTAATCCTACTATTAAATAATCGCAGTGATGTTTGGCTTCTTCTAACATTGTAATATGCCCAGCATGTAGTAAATCAAATGTACTACATGTAAATCCTATTCTACCGCAATCTTTATAATTCAGTCTCATCTTTTTCCATTACTTTATTACACACCATACATTTTAATGGTATATCTAATAGTTTACACATTGCTTCGTCTTGTGACGATGCTACACAATATAAATGTGGATGAAACATTTCCGGTGGTAAAGGAAAGCCTATGTGTTTATCCATTATCTGTGTCTCTAATAACAGGAGCAGTTGATTCTAATTCACCTGCTTCTAAACTGCAATTCAGGTAAGGTGCCTTGTTTATAACTCTCCTAAGTTCTTTATCTAACTTGCTACCATAATTCATTAGTTCGTTATCATATGGAACTTCTACTATTATGGTTGCTCTTATCTTTTTCATACTATGTGATTTTCTCTGCTTTTGTGTGCTGTATGTTTAACTCCACTTTTAGTTGTGTATGGTTGTGTAATGCCTTTTGTACCACCGCCACTATTAATTACATGATGCATCATTGTAAATATTCCAATCATGGCAGGTATTACTATTGCTATTAAAATTACCCCATCTATCATTTGTATTCTACTCCTACGGCCATGCCGTTATCTTGAACAATATTTATATGTTCAAACTCAAACTCGTCTCCTGTGATTTGTTTCCAAAGTTGCCATTGTGTCATCACAGTTTTGTCTGCACCTCTTGTTCCGTGTAAGTGCATAATTTTTGCATCGTCTATACTTGCTCCATTCCATGCTTCTATTTCTGCTATGTATTTTTGATGATAAACTGCTTGTGGTACAGCATTCATCATTTGAAAGTTCATGGTTGGGTCTAACCAATTGTTTACATCTTTATTTTCGCTGTACATCATTTCATTAAAGATAATTTGTTCTGTCCCCCAAATGTTGTAGTCCCAATCACTTGCATACTTCCAACCTAAGTCCCAAACATCCTGTGACATTTTGCTAGGATAATATCTAACTCCTGCATTAAAATAATGTTGATGCTGTAATCCATATTTGTTATCAGCATCCTTGCCACCTAAAGTTTTTGGGTCTGTGTAATTAAACATTTGAAAATGATCTAAGTTATCAAATACATTAACTGGTTGTAGCATAATAGTATCTAAGTCTAAAAACAAGATATTATTCTTGCCACTGTCCCACATTTCATATACTTCATTAAAGTTTGTGTCAAATACTTCTTGATAACTGTCTACATCGTTTTCTATGATTTCAAAATCCCAATCGCCTTCTAAAAATGTATCTACACTTTCACAAAGTATTTCTGACATACTAGAATACAGTTTAAAGGTGTTATCGGCACCGGCCTGCTGATTATATTCTAGTTTATCGTTGTTGTTAATACGGCAAAGGGCCATACTGACTATGTTTGACATGGTTTTATCCTTTTCTTGCTCATATTTAACAATTTTTTACCTATTTCAAAACGGTTTAAGGCAGATCCTGTAAATATATTATGTAAATGAGGTTGTGATAAAATTCTCACAACCTTTAACAATTTGAGTCCCTCTGATGAAACTCTAAGATACACGATATCAGAATACATCCACCTCATTTACTTTTTTAGTTTCAACTGCTCTATTGTATAGTTGCTCACTTGCTAGATTCTTAGCCTTAGCCTCACATTGTATGTCAAAGTCATCCCAGAAACTCAATGCCCAGTCATTTGCATCTTGATTAGGATAGTAATCTGAATGTGCTCTAAGTTTTTGTTTCTTAGCACCAGACTCTAGTAAAGTTGAAATGGAATGTAAGGAATCGTGTCTGTTTCCATCATCGATTGATGTAGCCTGATCCAGCCATTCATCTCTGCTGTAACTGTAATGTAAAGTAGGCCTGACACCACGCCAACTATCAATAACCATTTTAACACGGTCGTCATCTGCTTGAATATATTCTTCATCTCTAATCCAATGGTGATGTATATCTAATACTAGTGCTACATGATCTTTTAGCATAAGACTTGCGTCTAAGCCATGACACATTTCGTCATTCTCAATAGCAATAGTATTTCTTGCTTCGGGCGACAATCTAGGCAATACATCAATGATACCTTGATAACCCTTTCTACCAGATATGTGAACATTTAGTTTCATATCCATAAACTCTTGGCCGTAACCCATCCACCTTGCCATATCTGCATGGTACTCGAATTCGTCAATGCTACGTTCTACGACATCATCATTGTCCGAAGCAAGGACACAAAACTGACCAGGATGAAAACTGATCCTAACGTCACACTCACGAGCATGATCACCAATTCTTCCGAATCCACGGGCAAGTTCCTTACGAACTGTTTTATCTTCGAAAACATATCTCCAACTGGGTTCAGTTGCCATTGGTATTTGGTTACTGCCCAGTCTAACCATTCTCCTGCCTGCAGGTAAACTGCTGGCGTAATCAACGAGGTTGTAGGCACTTTGCATGTTGTGTTCAACTATGTCTAATAGTTTTTGTTCTGCTACAGACTTTTCTTGCCTGTTACACCACGCAACAGTTGTACCTTTCTCGGTATATTGTTGTTGTATTTCTTTCAATACTTTAGGTTTTTGTGTTTGATCTGCGTCTAAGTATTTACAACAAAAACCGATTCTTTTAACTGAGTTGTTAAACATTATATACCTTTAGGAATGTTAATATATGTTGTGCTTCATATATGTGTTTTCTTTCTTTATTAAACTTTACTTGCGGTGCTTCTAATGAAGTGTAATGTTTGTACAAATGTTTAGACACTTGTTCAACTTTACGTTCTGCATAATGCAAAGCCTCGCCGTTTTTATATACTTCATAATATGGTTTATACATATCAATACGACCTAATACACTAGTATCACCAGTCCTATTGTATGTGTGTACTCCTTGGAATAATTCAGGAGTTTCATATAATGTAATATCCACTAGCATATTATACTGGTTAAGGCTAGTGTTTGTCAAGTCAATTATTGTTTTTCCTGCTTCATCAGTTGGTTCGCCTATAATAGCAATATCTATATCCCATGTAGGTAAATGGGGGAATGCACCATGCATGAATATATCGTGTCGCGGAAAAGCATCTACTAAATGTTCGTTAGCAAATTTGCAAAATGTTTTGATATTAGGCGGATTCCATGCTACATTTGTTTCTATGTAGTCGCCTGCCCTATAGTTAAAGTCGTTTGTATCTGATTCAGGTACCATTCTATCCAATCTGTGTTAGTTAATACATTGTAGTTATGTTCGCAAATGTCTTTAGTATCTTCATAAATTTCATTTACACTTAATTTAGATAAATTATAGCATAATTCGACTATAGAGTCAACTCTTTCTTTTGGTGTATTTGCATTAAAATACGATTCATTCCACACATTATTAAACGTTTTGAACCCCATGTCCTGTAAGTATTTGTCTGCTCCTTTGCCTTTACCAATACAAGTTATAAATGGTCTTTTATGTAATATGGGTTTTATAATTTTTTTAGTATAGAACATTGTAAGATTTGCTTTTTCTTCTACTGTATGCCAATCACTATTATAAATGCTAGGTAATGTGTTTGCTAAAGTATCTACAATAATTGTAATTGCACTACTTTTAAATATTTCTGCATCAACATTGTTAGCATCTAATATAAAACTGTCGTTTCTATATTGTGATGGGTCTAGCACATCTTCTGGAAATTTATTATGTACATCTAAATTAATCATTGTCCTAGGCAAATTACTTTTGCAAAAATCCATAAAGTCATTTTCAAAATGATGTTGTCTGTGTATGTTTGTGTTTATTTCTCTGTACGCAGACCAGTGCGTACATTTTAGTAAATCTTTTTGATACAAGCCTTGTAGTAACATAAACCTATCGTAGTGATAATTGCCTGCCAAGTAATTAAAGTGTGTTGTAGGTAACTGCTCAGGTATTGTTTTAATTTCATCTACAGTCATTAGATTAATAGGACAATGTACATGAATAAATGGTGTATTCGTTGCAGTATCTAAATTAGATTCTGATATTACAACTCTTGTTGGGTCAATGTTATTGCTTTTACAGAATTCTAGTAATTTATTTAAATCTTTTTTGCACCATTCCTCACTTGATTTTATTCCTGCAGGTATAATTTCTTTTACATCTATTAGATTGTGTTGTGCAAAAAAGTTGGTAACTCTGTGCTTATGATTAAAAGGTATTAAGTCTAAGACGCCCATGTACATATTTAATTCCATAGTGCCAACATATCTCACTTTTACGATAAATACTTTTATCAAACATACACACATATTGATAACCGGTTAAAAATATAAGTGGAGAAATTATAATGGCAGACACTAAAAATTATGGATTAAAAGGTGTAGGCGCCAATATCGAATTAGGCAAAAGAGGTAATACCATTGAGAGCAATAGCGGAAACGTTATTCTCAAGACTACCGCTGGAGCATTAGCCACAATAGCAGGAGCAAACGGTAGTGCTTCTAGTCACTTTGTAACAAAGGCACAATTAGACGCGAAAGCGGCCGATAGTGCAGATGGATTCCAAATTAGTTTGGGAGATGTTACGCAACATGGTGACGGAAGTTATTCCGGAGGTGCAATAACACTAACAGATAGTACTAAAATTTCAAGTGCAATCGATACACTAAACGAAACTTTAGGTTTGTTAGTACCAACAGCACCAGGAGATTTTCCAAACAGTGAAACATTAACAGTTTCAAGTGTTGGAAGTTCACCTTATCTTGCAGGAGGCACAGTTCCAGATAGAACATCAGGAGGCACATTACCAGCATCAGCAGGTGCTAGTGTGACTCGTGTGACTGATACGACTCCAAATTCAAGTCAAATAGACAACTTTAGATCAGATTCAGGTACATTAGCGGCTGTAGTCAATGGCTCTACCTCAGGTAGTGTTACATTTGACGGCACAGACAAAAATGCTACTTATACAGATCTAAGAGTAAGTGGATACGCAGATTCACCGTCTGATACCCCAGGATTCTATACAGAAAGTGATGCACAAATTAGAATAGCATCGGCCCTAAGTACAGGGTGGAATAGAATTCAAATGACAAAAACTGATACAGATAACACTAATGAAGTGTACTTTGTAGTTGATGACATAACATCAAATCCAGCAGTTGCGTCAGGTACGATATCAGGTGATAGTGCAGGATCATCAGCATACAGTTCAGGTATTGAGCATTTTGCTTCAGGTGGTACCGTAACAGTATCTAATTTGACAATGACTAATTTGGCAGGAGAAACATACAGAAATGGAGATCCAATTTCTATTTCAGGTTCCGATAGTATTATCGGCAGTCAGTCTTATTCTTATTCGGATGTAGGCGTGTCCACTCCAATAACCCGACAAACAACAAGTGCTCAATCATTGAGTGCTTTAACAGTAAACATTAATGGATCTAATAGACATACATCAGGTTCATTAACTGTGACAGGAACGAACGTTAACGGATCAGGATCTCAGAGTCCTTCCGGTACAATTTTACTCAAGGCAGGCACGGCGCGAAGCACGGATGTCGATGAGCAAACAATTTCTAAACCTTCTGGAGCATCCGGAGGGAATAGAGTATATTTAGGTTCAAGTGCTACAGGTGATACACCTTTAGGCGCAGGTAACCTTCCAAGTAGTAGTTTAACATGGGATAGCACTCAAGACTTAACTGCAAGTGGGTATGCCCACGAGGCGGCTGTAGTCGGAGGAATTATGTCTTCTGATCAAACTGACTACACTTCCGGCTATTGGCCAGATGGAAATGCAATAGACTACAGTGGCAAAGATGCCGCTCAGTACTTTACATTCTATTGGGCAAAATCAGCCGTAAGTACATTTAGTATTAGTATTACAGGTACATATAGTGGCTTGTATATAGGATTGCCAGGTGTTAGTGATAGCAATAGTACGTCACCTAACGCAACTGGCGGAGCATGGTATGATGCATTTACATTATACGATGGCTCAGGTAACCCAGGTGGTACCGGTAACGGTGCAGGTTGTGGTAACGGTGCAGTAGCAAGTGGAAGTTCCGGTTCAGTTGCGATTACATTAGGTACAGAAAGCACAACTAACGCCACCAATAATGTTGTTTTGGTAAGAGTTAAACTAGGTAGTTCAAACTCTATATCAGCAATTAGTGTTTCATAAGGAGGAATGATAAATGGCAATAACAGATAGCGATAAATTAGATTTCCTATGGAAGAAGGTGATTTACGGTGTAACCGAAACCAACATTGACGGCAAAGATGGACCAAACGAAATTTATGCTAGTGAAACTTTAACACTTGCACAAGACGTTTGGCAACAATCATCCTCTATACCAGCAACGGCGCCTAAATTAACGGCGGCGGCTCCTGTAAAATATTACGGACATACAACAGATGCAAATGCTTCAGTTACAGTTCCAATTAGAATGGTTGCTGACCCGACCGTTAGTGGAAATAAAACTTGGCTTGCAGTGGCAGATGTCACAGGTAATGTTGTTCCAGGTAGTGCTAATAGACTAAGAGACTTTATACCACCTTCAATTGGTAGTACATACTTAGCAAAGGTTTACACTAGTGAATCAGATGCTAAAGGCGATTCAAGTAAAATGAATGCTTTGACTACTAACAATGAGTGGGTATTTGATTATGCGGCAGGTGTTTTACACTTCCCAAATACTGTACCATCAGCGATAGGTAGTAACGTATTTTTAGTTGCTCACCAATATGTTGGTACAAAAGGTGTAGGTTCTAGCACAAGTGCAAATGGCTTAGTATTTGCTACTGCAAACGTTTCATACGATAGCGGTACAACAAATATTTTCTATGTCAATAATGCAGTTAGAGCCTCAGCAGTAATAATCGAAGTTGATACAGCATGGACAGGCGCAAATAGCACAACTGCAATTACAGTTGGTTCAAGTGCAGATAAAGATTTACTATTCAAGGCAAGTGATATTGATTTATCATCAGCCGGTCAATATAGATCAGATTTTCACTATATTTGGCCTAGTACATCGGATGTACAATTAGTAGCAGAGGTAATACAAGGCGGTGCATCAAACGGCACAGCCAGAGTTTCCGTGGAAATTGAAACAGAAGGTTCTATCCAACCTACAGATTACGGACTTGTCACAGACAACGGCGGTATATAATCCAAAAATAGGAGAACAGAAAATCCCCCGACAAACTGGGGGATTTTTTTGACTGAAATTTCTGCTTCTGAGATAAATACTTGTATGAAGATACACGAAGCATTAAACGGCTTACAAGGACTTAATAATAATGGCGGCGAAATGCCTCGTGTTAGAAAAGCCAAAAAGATTGAAAAAATCACAGCAGGCAAAAAACACAAAAATTTTAAAAAGCCAAAAGGTCCTTTAAGTATAGATTTATCTAAGTTAGGAGAAGAAGAAGTGGAAAATAACGATCCAATATTAAGCAAATTAAAAGAAAAATATGCAAGTAAAAAATATGCAAAGACTAGTGACAAAAACACTATGAAAGTAAAGCCATCTACTGGGCATGAGTCACCTAACAAAATGCGTGGTAAAATGGTAGGCGAAGCAGAAGATACAGGAATGTATAATCAGCCAAGACAAAGTGTTGCCGCAAAAATGCAAGGTAAAAGAGATGCCGCAAGACAACAAAATATTGTTTTTGATCATGAGGCATTTAGACAGTATATGGTCAAAGTTCACGGTAATAAAACTTATAAAGCAATTGATCAAAACTTAGTTAAGTATCAAATGGAATTCCAAAATGCTACAGCCAAAGCAGAAAGAGAAGCAGAACTTGGCAAAAAACAAACTGATTACAGTCAATTTGATTCACCAGCATATCAAAGAAATGCACCAATGAATACAAAAGTAAGTGCAAATCCTATTAATAGTCCAGTTACTAGAGCAAATGCTAGGGCAAATGCTGACCCCAGTCAAAAAAAAAGATAAGCGATTCTAAATATATCACAGAAGAGCAATTCGACGAAGCGGCGGGCGAAAAAGATGCCTGCTATCACAAAGTAAAATCCAGATACAAAGTGTGGCCTAGTGCTTACGCCAGTGGAGCCTTGGTTAAGTGCCGTAAAGTAGGTGCTAAAAATTGGGGTAATAAATCTAAAAAGAAGAAAAAGAAATAATGAAATTAGAAGACTTTAACAAAGATCTAGATAAAAGAAGCGAAAGCGAAAAAATTCGTCATAGGCATATAAAAAGCGGTCACAATAAAAATGTAAAACAATTTTTACATGACGAAGGCATGAAGGTAATAGAGCAATGGCGAGATGAACTAATAGCCAAGTTTCCTAAAATAGCGAAAGGTAGAATACCGCTAGGTAAGGGCCAACCAGGTTCTTTAATCCCCGATATAATTACGCCTAGAAGTCTAGTTAAAGATGTTATATCAGACAGTAACCTAAAAAGAGTAGCAAAATGGTGGGGCAGAACTGGAATTAACAGCAACGGTATAGATAATATGAAAACAAGGATATTTTACCGCGATGTAATAGAAAAAGAGTCTGCAGAAATATTACTAAAGTTATTGCCTCAGATTGATGTAGAAAAAATTAAAGCGGTTTATAAAGATCCTAGTAAATTAGAAGAAGGCAAACCTACATCAGGTGATAGAAACATTGCTTTGGATTTACCACGTGGTGAAATGAAAGTACTCAAAGCAGAAGAGGAAGATTACGATAGAGGACTACTAGTAAAACTATTAGACGATGGCGGATATGAAATGGCATACTGGTACGAAAAACATGTACCATTTGAAGTAGAAGTATTAGTAGACGGTAAGTCAATTAAAAAAGATGCTAGAATTGTTGAAATGAAATTTCATCCTGAGTTGATACCAGGGCAAGAAGACAAAGTCAATAAGTTTAGATTATATGACATTGAAGCAGACATAAAAGATCTAAAAGATAAAATAGAAAAAGTTAAAGCAAAGAAGAAAAAAGTACAAGAAACAATAGAGTTTGAACAAGACTTAGATTCTTTTGTTACTGCATTAGGCGAAGACTTAAGAGCATGGTTTGGCAAAGGCAAAGACGGTGGTGCTGGAGGCGGAGGCTGGGACGCATATGATGGTTCTGGTAAAAGGATAGGTAAATGCGGTAGTACAAAAGGCAAAGCAAAACCAAAGTGCTTGTCAAAAAGCAAAGCCGCAAGTTTAAGGCGTAAAGGCGGTAAGAAGGCAATTGGTGCCGCAGTTAAGAAGAAACGTAGACAAGATCCTAATAAGAACAGACGTGGCAAGGCTAAAAATGTCAGTAATACAAAAGGAAAATAAATGAACTGGTTATTAATATTAACACTAAAAAGCATATTATCTAGCATTATAGGTAGTAGTTTTTATCAATGGTTTAAAAACACAAAGATGGGTGTATGGTTCCAAGTTAAAATGGACAACACTATGGAGTGGGTAGCAAAACGATACGATTTAGAAATTGCTAGTAGAGAAGAAAAGTGGTTAGCACAATATCCACTACTAGGACAGCGAATTGTAGACTTAGAAAAAGAAGTGGCCAAACTTAAGAAGAAAAAGTAAATCTCCTTTCATAAATATATTTCAACAAAAGGAGACAGATGGCAAAATCAAAAGCATATTCAACAGCACATGTAGGTTCCCGTAAATGTTCCAGCATAGGAAATGGTGGTCGCGGTAGACGTGTTAAGATTAGCATGTCGACTATGAACAAAAGCAAAAAGCGATCACATAAAAAATACAGAGGACAAGGGAGATAATATGCCAATTAAATTTAAGCCAACACAAAAAACATTAGTACGTGGTACAAAGACAGTTAAAACAGAACATTTTTATATTAAAAATACTCCCAAAGAAGAATTAATAGACTATATTAATAACGGTCAAAAGCCTAAAATCAAACAAAAATGCAGAAACGAACTAACTAGGCGTGGAATTAAGTTAGTTTGGAAAAGTCCCGCAGAAGAATAATTTCTGATAAATAGTAGTATGAAACTACTATCCATCATAGAAGCAACAAGAATACACGAAGATAAAAATGATAGTTATTATGCTTATCATGATGCCGCAGAAAAGTGGTCAGAAGAAACAGGCCAACCCAAACAAAAATTTGCTTACGCAGGCACAGATGTACAAGACAAATACATTGAACCTGAAATGAAAAAACGCGGTTTAGTACCCGACAGTTATCAGGGTTCTGGTGTTACAAAGTACAAAAGAGAAGGTATTGAAGAAAAAGCACCAAGCGATGCAATATGGGGTATCTTTGCTGACGGTAAGGATATTACTTCTAGGTATAGTAATTTAGCAGATGCCAAATCTGCGGCGGAAGAGTTACAAAAACAAAATCCAAATACCAAATACGAAGTTAAAAAAGCAGATCCTGAAAAAATTGAAGAAGGTGAAGAAAGAAGTATTATTCAAAGCGGATGCGTCGATAGACTAGTAGATGAATTCCGCGGCGAAGAACATCAATTTGAAAACTTAGGTGATTTAGAATATGCAATATATTCTGAAATGGAAAGACTAGATGTTGAAGATTGTGTTGATCCAGATGAGGAACATGGCGGACAACGTATGGGCGACTTTGCTAGTGGCGGTGTATTAAATGTTATAGATAGCAGTAGTGTTATAGATGATGTTATGGCACAATTAGACACATCAGAACTAGAAGAAGGCATAACTACCAAACATAGTTACGATCCTGTTAAGCCAGGCGGACAGTCTAGTCCAAGAAAACCAGTTCCTGTTAAAGGGCAAATGATTAGTTTAGATGGTGTACAATTTATGGTTACACTAGTG
>Ga0163111_10002995_pt1 | contig 10826 bp, 11 predicted proteins | sample CRUFie1St18metaG_FD_109645 | JGI IMG/M metagenome (GOLD analysis project Ga0163111, IMG submission 109645) | Marine microbial communities from the Costa Rica Dome - CRUD Field 142mm St18 metaG | ecosystem: Environmental > Aquatic > Marine > Oceanic > Photic zone | place: Costa Rica: the Eastern... | reverse complement strand
GACGTGCCAATTATAATGGCTGGTGGTGTATGGTACTTGCGTGATTGGCAAGACTGGCTAGATAATAAAGAGATAGGCCCTGTTGCATTTCAGTTTGGTACTCGCCCACTACTTACACAAGAAAGCCCCATACCTGCAGATTGGAAATCTACAATACTCGACCTTAAAGAGGGCGAGGTTGCATTAAATAAGTTTAGCCCTACAGGTTTTTACTCTAGCGCAGTAAATAATGATTTTATAGGTGAGCTTTACCAACGTAGCGCCCGTCAAGTTGCTTATAGCCGTGATCCGCATGATGATATGACAGAGGCTATGACATTTGGCCCACGTGCTCGTAATGTTTATATGAGCGCAGAAAACAAGCAAAAAGCACAAGAATGGATTACCCAAGGTTTTACAGAGAGCTTGCGTACCCCAGATAATACATTAATATTTGTAGACCCAGCAAAACGCGACGAAATAATAAAAGATCAGGTAGATTGCATGGGATGCCTATCTCATTGCCAGTTTAGTAACTGGAAGGACCATGATGATTATACAACTGGCCATCGTGCCGACCCGCGTAGTTACTGCATACAAAAAACTCTGCAAAATGCTATTGAGGGCACCGAGGTAAATAACAATTTAGTATTTGCCGGCCATGGTGCGTTTAACTTTGCTAAAGACCCATTTTACGCTAACGGTAATATACCTACAGTGGCCCAACTAGTTGATAGGATAAAAACTGGGGATTAGCTAGCTAACGCTGTATATTGTCACTATTATTATCACGAGCTTCTTTACGTGCAGCCCATGTCATTTTACCAGTTGGCATGATTATATTTAAATCTAAACCTTGTACTTCATCACCTGTAAAGGCCATGGTTTTAAAATCTTTACGCAAACTTCTGTTTGCATAAAATACTTTGCCATTAAATACAGCATATAGCCCTGGCTTTAACTTAGGTAAGGCACCTACCGTTGTTACTAAATTACGATAGCCATCGCTAGCGCGCTCTTGTAGATGTGGTGGCAATTTAGCACACTCCTCTTCAGGCATTGCTTGCGTATCTTCTTTTCTAATATAACCTTTGACATGATAAATCCTTGTATTCATTAACATGCTTTTACTACTCACAGCATCTAATTGCTGCTTACCAAAGTTTCTTACTTTTAATGTATCTCGTTGTGTCATATTCCAGCCTGCTAATGGTTTTACAGAGCCAGTAACTATAACCACCTTATCATCAACAAGAGGTTTATTTCTATCCATATAGGAGGTAAATTCCCTTACTATACCAGTAGGAAACGTAATAACGAAATGTGACTCACTACAATTATTAACAAGATTAGCGATTAATTGACAAAAGTTGTTACTCTATCCATATTGGTAATAAGCACCATACTTACTAGTATCATAAGTAAAATTATGGGGCCAATCTAACAGCTGCCTAGCTTTATTAAGATAGGTTGGTACAGCATTCATCTCTGACAAACTACTATGATACCCAGCAGCACTTGGATGATAAGTTGTTGCATGTGCCTCAATAGTTGAGGATAGCTGTATAACCCTTATATCTAACCCCTTAACCATTTAAGAATACTACCCTTAAATAATTAAGTATTAGTAAATATATTAACCATCCAACCCAAATGCGCTGTGCAGGCTGCGACTGGCTAGCTCTAAATAATCAGCTTCTATCAACACACTTATTTTAATCTCTGAGGTGGATATAACCAATATATTAACACCTTTATCGGCTAGTACCTCAAACATTTGTTGGGCTATACCAGGGTTAGATTTCATCCCTACACCTACTAAGCTAAGCTTTGCTACGCCCTCATCGGCACTTAAACTAGCATAGCTTATATCACCTGCTTTATTGGCAGCCTCTAATGCTACTTTTGCACGTGGTAAATCAGCTACTGGCACGGTAAATGTCATGTCCGTATACTCGCCTCCCTCAGTAACATTTTGCACAATCATGTCCACATTACATTTAGCCTCAGCTAATGGGGTAAATATTTGTGCTGCAACACCTGGCGTGTTTTTAACTTTGGTTACGGTTACACGGGCCTCATCTTTACTAGCTGCGATGCCGGTTATTAATCTACGTTCCATAATTTCATCCTCATTTACTAGGGTTGTACCTGGCTTATCCTCAAAACTTGTAAGCACTTGTAACGGTACTTGATAGCGCATTGCCATCTCCACACTGCGGGTTTGTAATACTTTTGCGCCCATACTGGCTAGCTCTAGCATTTCCTCGTACGCTATTTTATTAAGCTTGCGTGCGGCGGGTACCATGCGTGGGTCAGTAGTGTATATACCATCTACATCTGTGTATATATCGCATCTATCAGCTTTTACCGCGGCTGCTATTGCTACCGCGCTAGTATCGCTACCGCCACGCCCCAAGGTGGTAACACGGTTTTCATCACGGTTAATACCCTGAAACCCAGGTATTATAATTGCGTCATAATTATCCATAGCAGCATGGATTTTATCTGCCTCTATGGTTTCAATCCGAGCCTTACTGTAAGATTTATCAGTAGTAAAAGGTATCTGCCATCCTAAAAAACTACGTGCTTTATAGCCTTTGGTTTGCAGCTCCAAGGCCAACAACCCACTAGTTACCTGCTCACCTGTTGCTACAACGCTATCATACTCTGGCAGGGCTGCGTTATTGGTTAAATCACTTACCTGATTAACCAAACCTACTAGCTGGTTTGTAACACCACTCATAGCACTAACAACAGTAATAACTTTATTACCTTTTTTAACTTCACGTTCAACTAATGTTGCAACATGCCTAATGCGCTCAATATTAGCAACGCTAGTGCCACCAAATTTTTGTACAATTAATGCCATAAAAGCTATATGCTCGCCTGCAAATGGTAAAAACCTGCGATACGGTGCTCAGGTATGTTAAATACATGTGCGCTCCGTTTCTCCCTTTTTAGCATTTTCGTCAGAGCCTATAGCTTTTATGTTAACGGGTTTTAAGGTATAGTGACTCAATTTGCAAATATTATGGATGAGATAATACACTTAGCTTACCAAGAGGATCTAGCCAAAACAGGCGATGTAACAAGTGCAGCTTGTATAGATGCCAAACATAAAAGTAAGGCAAATATTGTTTACCGCCAACCAGCTATTATATGTGGTATAAAAGTGCTACGCCGTATTGTGGAGCTTTACGCACCCAAGGTAAAACTACAAGAGATTAAAAACGATAGCGAGGCAGTAAGTGCAGGTGATATAGCCGCTATTTTGCGTGGTAATACTCAACAAATTTTAGCTATTGAGCGTATTGCGCTAAACTTTATGCAGCAGCTTAGTGCGGTGGCTAGCAATACTTTTGATCTTAAGCGAATGATATCTCATACTCGTACGCAATTACTGGACACCCGCAAAACTTTACCCGGCATGCGTGTTTTACAAAAATACGCAGTAAAATGCGGTGGCGGACAAAATCACCGTATGGGCTTACATGATATGGTTATGATAAAAGATAACCACATAGCAGCAGCGGGCAGCATAACTGCAGCCGTACGTGCAGTGCAGGCTGCGCATAATGGCAAGTATAAAATAGAGGTAGAGTGCGACACGCTAGAGCAAGTAAGTGAGGCAATAGCATGTGGCGGTATAGATGTAATATTAGCCGATAATATGGCCCCTGAACTGCTAACCCAAGTTGTACAAATGGCAAATGGCAAAGCACTAGTAGAGGCTAGCGGTGGAATAACTAAAGATAATATTAAAGCCATAGCCGAGACTGGCGTAGATTTTATATCTATGGGTGCATTAACGCATAGTATTAAGGCCATAGATATTGGGCTGGATTTTGAGAGTTAACAAAAATCCGGATAAGTAAAATTTTCTAGTGACTGCCTTGTAATATTACGGATTATAGGCGAGTAATCGTCTGGCAAAGCAAATTGCGTATCATCAAAGCAACCAATTACCGACGCTACATTATTTTGTAGCAGCTCAACTAAACCACCCAGATACTGCCCTTGTAAAATAATAGCGCATGTTTTGTAAAGTAACGTCAAACTATCACCATCGGGTGAGGCAATTACCTCTTGTAAATCAGCATATGCCATAAGTAAAATTGCCCCAGATGGTAAATATATCATTAAGCGTTCGTCAATTATACCTTCATCTCCTAATAGAGCAGCCGCATATGTTTGTTTTTGGCCTAAATTAGCATTATCCTTAGACCTTTTGCCTGAATGTAAATCAAATATATTATCTGCCATTTTTTCCTCAGTGCACTTGTGCCCAGTTATCGCCTATATTAGCATCTACTAATAACGGCACATCTAATTTATAAGCTGTTTGCATAATATTAGTTATTAACTTAGCTGCTTGTTCTGCCTCCGCCTCTGGAGCATCAAAAATTAGCTCATCATGTACTTGTAGTATCATTTTAGTAGCCATATTTTGGCGGGTAAGCTCAGCTTGTATATCTAGCATAGCTTTTTTAATTATATCAGCTGCACCGCCCTGAAGTGGGGCATTAATAGCTGCACGCTCGCTAAATTTACGCAAAGGCACATTGCTAGATTCTATATTTTTAATGTAGCAACGCCTGCCCATAATTGTATTAACATAGCCATGCTCTGCCGCGTATTGGATGGTATCATCCATATAGCGTTTAATGCCTGGATATTTAGCAAAATACATATCTATATACTCTTTAGCTTGGCTTTGTGGTATACCTAAACGCTGGGCTAGCCCAAATGCGCTAATGCCGTAGATAATACCAAAATTAATGGTTTTAGCTTGGCGCCTGGTTTCAGGTGTTACTTGCCCAAACATATCCATAGCTGTGGCCGCGTGGATATCACCGCCATCATTAAGTGCTGTTATTAGGCTTTGTATACCTGCCACATGGGCCAGCAAGCGTAACTCAATTTGGCTATAATCAGCAGCTATTAGCTTGTTACCTTGGCTAGCTATAAAAGCCTGGCGGATTTTTTTACCTTGCTCGGTACGGATGGGGATATTTTGCAAATTCGGGTTAGTACTACTAAGCCGCCCTGTAGTAGTAACGGTTAGGCCAAAGCTAGTATGCACACGGCCGGTTTGTGGGTTAATTTGCTTAGGTAGCGCATCAGTATAAGTGGTTTTTAGTTTTTGATAGCCTCGCCACTCTAGCACCTTACTTGCTATCTCATGGCCTTGGGCTGCTAAATCCTCTAGTACTTCGGCATTTGTGCTTAGCTTTTTCTTTTTACCATTTGGCTTTAAATCTAGCTTGGTAAAAAGCACCTCACCTAATTGTTTGGGGGAGGCAATATTAAACTCCTCATTTGCTAGGGCGTATATTTGTGCCTCCAGCCCTTGCATTTGGGTGGCAAAATCTTGGCTCAATGCTAGCAAAAATTGTGGATCAATTTTTGTACCTTCAGCCTCCATTGTTTGGATAACTTTTACTAAAGGTTTTTCTAGCCTATGATAAATATACATTAGCTTATCTTGGTAGAGTTGTTGGTATAATGCTGTGTGTGCCTGGTTAAGTGTAATTGCATAATCTGCCAACTCTTTATTTGTTGGCTCTTGCTTAAAGGTTTTTAGTGGTAAGTTTAATAGCTTATCAGTAATTTCTGGCAACTCATACCCTCCCATACCTGTATTAGCTACATAATACATTAGGGCTATATCATCATAAGCTATGGGGTTAATTCCGTTCTCTTTTACATTATGTAGTAAAATTAAATTACTATCATCATCCAGATATGGTTGCAGGGCCGATGTTATTTTAGCTTGGCTTAACTCGCCCTCATCAAATAAATCATTAGCATTATTATTATACTCAATAAATGCGCTCTGATGCCCTGATTTAGCTATAGCTAACCCATTAGCATGCGGGTAAATAGCTAACTTACCACCGCACTCAAATAAATCGGCTAACCAGTTTGTAAGATCGGCTATTGATTTTAGCTCGGTAAACTCAGTTGGTTTTGCAGGTTCATTATTTACTACCGGCTTACCCTCTATCTTAGCACCAATTTTAGCTGCTATAGATTTAAATCCATGCCCTGCTAAAAACTCACCTAATTTAGTGGCATCTAGCTCTTTACTTTGCAGGGTTTGTAAATCCACCCCAAGCTGGGCATCAGTTTTTAGGGTAATTAACTCACGGCTTAGGCGTGCCATATCGGCTTGCTCAATTAGGCTCTGGCGGCGTTTGTTTTGCTTAATGTCACCCGCATTTGCTAATAAATTATCTAAATCACCATAAGTATTTATAAGCTCAGCGGCAGTTTTTGGGCCTATACCTGCAATACCAGGCACGTTATCGCTGCTATCCCCCATTAGTGAGAGTACATCTAAAACCTTAGCAGGTGGCACGGCAAATTTATCAGCCACTGCGGCCTCGTTAATGTATTTATCGCGCATTGGATCATACATTTGCACGGCACCATCTTGCACTAATTGCATTAGATCTTTATCGGAGCTTACTACAGTAACATGCAAGTTTTGCGCTTGGCCTTGCTTGGTTAGAGTAGCAATTATATCATCTGCCTCTAGCCCCTTTTGCTCCAGGCTTGTTATGTTTAGGGCTTTAGCGGCATCGCGCACTAAATCAAACTGGGGGATTAAATCCTCCGGCGCTGGTGGGCGATTAGCTTTGTACTGAGGGTAGATATCATTACGAAAGCTCTTAGAGCCAGCATCAAACACAACTGCCATGTAATCTGCCTTATGAGTATTACGTAACTTTAAAAGCATATTGGTAAACCCATACACCGCACCCACAGGCGTGCCCGCAGGATTAGTAAGGGGAGGCATAGAGTGATATGCACGAAATACAAACCCGTAGCCATCTATAAGGTAGAGAGATTTTTTATTCTCTAAATCAGACATTAAATAATTCTATCTTTCCGCCACAATGAGCATCATAGTTTATGGCTATTTGTACTGATTTCTGAGCAATTTCAGAAGCTGAAATATTTAAATCATACAAAACATCAAAAGCGCCATAACAATATTCGCTACCACTACCTGTTGCACAAAATTTACTAAACTTGGAAACAGCTATATGGCTTGAAACTAGATAAATACCCGTTTTGTTTGCTACTATAAAACTAGAGTCCATTTCACCAAAAGGACTATCATCTTGTCTGTTACATTGCTCATTAACAAGCCCATAACTTTCTTCCATTACTTTCCATAATTTTGAAAAGAACTCAAACACTTCAATTTCACTGTTAAGAGAGGGAAGCGAACTGTTTAAAGTCTTGGTCAGATAGTGCTTTAATATATTTTCATATTTACCCCAACCAGTATATCCAATGTATGACTCTCCACTCTTAATGATTTTAGCCATAGAGTGATTATCCATATCATTTATTTGCGTATCTCCAAAAGAACATAGGCAATCAGCTGCTATTGCTGTTTCCCCATCTTTAACAACTGCAACAAGTATGGACATTATTTTGCAGCATCAAAATTAGCCTGCGCGAAATCCCAATTAATTAGATTTTCTAAAAAGCTATCTAAAAAGTTTGGCCTAGCATTCTGGTAATCTAGGTAATATGCGTGCTCCCATACATCGCAAGTTATAATTGGCGTTGCACTGGTAGTTAGCGGAGTCTCCGCATTTGGAGTTTTAGTAACTTCTAGCTTACCGCCATCTAGTACTAGCCATGCCCAGCCACTACCAAATTGGGTAGCACCTGCTTGTTTAAACTCAGCCTTAAAATTGTCTAAACTACCAAAATCTTCATTTATTTTTGCAACTAAACTACCTTTTGGTGCACCGCCACCATTGGGTGATAATGAATGCCAGAAAAATGTGTGATTCCAAACTTGTGCAGCGTTATTAAATATACCGCCATCGCTATTTTTAATTATATCTTCTAACTCAGCGCCCTCATGGTTAGTACCCTCAATTAGTTTATTTAGGTTTACTACGTAAGCATTATGGTGCTTTTCATGATGGTAGCTAAATGTATTAGCGCTCATATGCGGCTCTAATGCGTCTTTAGCGTAAGGTAGAGGTGGTAGTGTAAATGTCATAAAATCTCTCAGTTATTATTTAACACAAAGTTGTCATTCCCACGAAAGTGGGAATCCAGCCCAACTGCCGTATGGATCCCCGATCAGCACTCGCTTTTAGCGAGTTTGTCGAGGATGACACCGTGTGTGATTATAGATTACTTAAACTATCAAGCGTAGTTTGTAAAATATAACCAGCAGAAATTTTATCTATATTTTCTTGGCGTTTGCCTGTGGCCATACCTGCTTGCTTCATTACATTATCGCTTATTATACTACTCATGCGCTCATCTTGCAGGTAAATTGGCAAATCAGTTAATTTACTTAAATTACGGGCAAATTGCTTGGTGCTTTGCGTGGTTTTGCTATCCTCGCCATCTAATGTGACTGGCAAACCTATTACTATGGCTATTGCATTTTGTTCAAGCACAAAATCTAATATCAAGTTTGCATCATTGGTAAATTTTTTACGCTTAATTAGGTGGCTAGGTGTAGCAATAGTCTGGGTAGTGCAGCTTAGCGCTATACCTATAGTTTTACTGCCTACATCTAGGGCTACTATACGCCCCTGATTTGGTATTGCTGATTTAAACTCGGTTAAGTTTTGGTACATCATTTTTAAGCAATTTAACTTAAATCTTTATCTCTGTGTAGTAATTACAACCTCACCCCATAATAATTTTGATTATAGGTCAAATTATTATGGATGCGCGCCCCTTCAAAATCTTTGAATTTGAGTGGGGACAAGGGGCGCGCCAATCAGACGCAAATTATTTAGCTATATATGAGTAAAGTTAAATTGCTGTAACAACTAGTTCTTCTCTACCTGCGTAAACTCCAGCTCAACTGGTGTTGCACGGCCAAAGATAGATACATTAACCTTGAGCTTTTGCTTATCGTTATCTACATCTTCTACTGTTGCATTAAAGCTTTCAAACGGGCCATCGGTAACCTTTACCTCTTCACCAATTTCAAAAATTAGTGATTCTGCTTTAGGCTCACCGCTATCATTCATTTTATCTAAAATGCGGTTAACTTCGTCCTCGCTTACTGGCTGAGGCTTATCTTTACTGCCTAAAAAGCCACTCACTTTTGGCACAGCTTTTACTAAATGCCAGGTTTGCTCATTCATTACCATTTTGGCTAAAACATAACCAGGGAAGTACTTACGCTCAGTTTTTACTTTTTTACCTTTACGTACCTCTATTACCTCGTCAGCTGGTACTATTACCTCAACAAATGCATCATCTAGCCCATGTTGTGCTGCTTGCTCTTTAATAGTTTGTGCTACGCGCTTTTCTGCCCCACTATGAGCATTAATAATATACCACTGTGCTTGCACTACTTGTTTTGCTGCTTCTGTCATAATTTATAAATCTAAAATCAATCTAATTAAATATGAGATAGTAAAATCAGCTAGCACAAAAAATATTGATGCAATAAAGGTAAATAATACAATTATGCCGGTAGTAGCAAGAGTCTCCTTACGAGTAGGCCAAGTTACTTTAGTACCTTCGCGTTTTACCTCTCTTACAAATTGTGCTGGTTTTGCCAATGTTAATACCTGTTAAATAAGGGGGCATATCTAAGCCAGAATTGCCTTAAAGTCAATTAGATAGTATAGCCGCTTAATATGAGCATCTGCTACTATAATGGCCAATTTGTTAAGGCTGATGAAATATCCATCTCAATAGATGATCGCAGCTATAAATATGGCGATGCGGTTTTTGACACTTTAGCATTTTTTAATGGCAAAATTTTTAATTATAACTTTCATGCAAAACGTATTAGCGCTGCCCTAAAAGCTGTTAATATAAAGGCAGATATCCCCGATGTTTTTGCTGAGCTAATAACCAAAAACAAATTAACCGATGGATTTATCCGTATTCATGTATCACGGGGTGATTATAGTAAGGGCTACCTAGCGCTCAATAAATGCAAACCTAATATATTAATTGAGGCAAAGCCCCGCACTAAACAAAACCATAATAGCTTTAAGCTTAAAGTATCGCCTTACAAAAAAATACCGCTAGAGTGCCTACCAAGTAACTATAAAACGGGTAATAGTTTAAACTCTAGCCTGGCATTAATGGATGCACATAAAAGTAAAACTAATGAGGCCATCCAGCTAAGTATAGAAGCTTACGTGTGTGAGTGTGCCTCGGCCAATATTTTTTGGATAAAAAATAGGGTAATTTACACCCCAAGCCTAGATTTACCAGTGCTAGACGGCAGCATACGCAACTGGATAGTTAAAAATTACAAAGTAAAACAAGGTAAATACAAACTACCCGTATTACTACACGCTGATGAGGTGTTTATTACTAATGTAAACCTATTAATACAGCCCGTAACCAATATTAAGCATGGTAAGGGTTATAGTTATGATAACGGCAAATTAGCGGGTGAGTTGTTAGAAAAGCTAAGAGAGTGCTTGTAGCCTAGGCTGCAACCACCCTGACCCACCCTTTGTATGCCTGCAAGCATACGAGAGTTACTATAAAATATAATCATAGTATTTTGTAGTAACCCTCGTTAGCTTTTTACATAGAGCCTCCCCCTTTTTAGGGGAGGCATCTAAAGGATATTGTAATTAGTATCTTTTAGTTGCCTTGGTATAAATTGATTACCTCTTTAAAAAATCATAAAGTTATTTTATAGTTATTTAGATGTTTAATCATACTTTTGCAGCTAGGTAAATTTGTTACGTAAGTTGGCTAAGATTTTCTAGTAAGGTGCCGCGCCTGGTAAAAAGTTTAGGAAACAATACGTGCAAATTTAACAGCTGCCCTACGGGGTACGGCTAAAATTGCCTTGGCACTTGTAAAATCAG
>Ga0163111_10002992_pt1 | contig 10832 bp, 8 predicted proteins | sample CRUFie1St18metaG_FD_109645 | JGI IMG/M metagenome (GOLD analysis project Ga0163111, IMG submission 109645) | Marine microbial communities from the Costa Rica Dome - CRUD Field 142mm St18 metaG | ecosystem: Environmental > Aquatic > Marine > Oceanic > Photic zone | place: Costa Rica: the Eastern... | reverse complement strand
GTGTGATTTGTACTGGTGTACGACGCTGGTCGTCATAGACTTGAAACGCTTTTTGCACGCTTTCTTCGGCGTGTTCGATAAGCGCATCAGAAAGGCCGATCGCGCATTCCATGGCGAGTTTTGTGCCTGATCCGATTGAAAAATGCGCTGAGGCTTTTGCATCGCCCAACATAACAACATTTTCAAAGAACCAATTTTCGCAGAAAACACTGGGAAAATTGCGCCAGTTTGACCGGTTTAACAACAGGGGATGGCCGAGCAGCTCCTCAGCAAAGATATCTTCTAATTTAGCCTTGGAGTCTTCTTCATCATGCTCTTCAAAACCATGACCACTCCATGTCGCTTCGTCCATTTCGAATACCCATGTCGAATGACCCTTTTCATATTGATAACAGTGGGCAACAATGATGCCGTGTTCTGTTTCCCGGAAGAAATAATTGAATTCTCCCATTGGGCGAGTGGAACCCATCCAGCAGAACCGGTTACTGCGCCACTTCGTGGTCGGGGCAAACAGATGTTTATAAGCATTTCGAATTTCAGAGTTGATCCCGTCAGAGACCACGATGATGTCACTCTCTGCAAATTGGGTTTGAATATTTGCGCTATCTATAAATGTACCAAAGACAATCTTCACGCCAAGTTCAATACAGCGGTCCTGAAGAATGCGAAGTAGGGTATGCCTTTTTGTACCACAGAAACCATTTCCAGCGACCCTAATCTCTTTGCCTTTATAGTGGATAGCCACGTCATCCCAATAAGCAAACTCGTTGCGAATATTATTATATACGGATTTATCACGGCTCAAAAATTCGTCCAGCGTTTCGTCAGAAAAAACAACGCCAAAACCAAAGGTGTCATCGGCCTTGTTGCGCTCGAAGATCTCAATATCCCAATCGGGCTTGGCCTTCTTGCAAAGCAGCGCTGCAAAAAGCCCTCCAGGCCCGCCACCAATGATCGTCATCTTCATAGGTTTCGCTCCAAACTTAAATATATTATGTGCATTAACACATAAACTGATGTAGGCAAGTCTTTAAAGGGTAGCAACAAATCCGGCATCTTATGTGCTGGGCATTTGTGATGTTATTGGAGGTCGTAAGAAACGGCTTTACCCATACTAATTTTCGACTGGACAGATCCTTGGTAAAGAGTCTACATACGCAAATTTGCTGTGAGGATTTAATGGAAGTTCCGTTTAGAACAAAGCGCATGCTAAATTTTGGTGATTGCGATATTTCAGGCACTGCATATTACCCCGCCTATCTAAATATTCTGAATAATGTGAATGAAGAGTTCTGGGAACATTTGGGGTGGACCTGGTATCAGATCATGATCAAGGAACGCTGGGCACACCGACGGTTCATCTGTCCTGTGACTTTTCTGTGCCGTCTTATTTCGGACAGGAGCTAGATTTTGAGGTTCGGGTGTTGAAGGTTGGACGCAGTTCTCTAACGCTACATCACACTGTGAGCTACGACGGGGAAACTCGCTGGAAAAGCAAACAGGTGCTGGCAGCAAGCGATATCGACAAGCACAACTCAATACCCTGGCCCAGCGATGTACGCGCTGCGCTTGAAGCCTGCATCACTGTTCTACCAGAAGTGTCTAGTTCTGACAATTAGGCTGCTGCCCAATCTTGATCCGGATCCGGCAGAGGGATAGCATTTAATAGCTCGCGCGTATATGAATGCTGAGGCGCGTCAAAGACTTTATCGACAGCACCAATTTCAACGATCTCACCCTGGTGCATTACCATTACCCGATGGCACAGGCGGCGAATGACAGATAGATCATGACTGACAAACGCCAATGTGAGATCAAGTTCTGCCACTAGGTTCTCCAGCAGATTGAGAATTTGCGCCTGATTGGAAACATCCAGTCCTGAGACAATTTCGTCAGCAAGGATGAAATCTGGTCTGCTAGCGATAGCCCTGGCGATACCGATCCGTTGCCTTTGTCCTCCGGACATCTCATGTGGATAACGCCCCATGAATTCTTTGGTCAAGCCCACTTGACTCAGTGCATCTACTACTCTGCCATCAACGTCAGAAAAGCCCTCTAAGTTGAGCGGTCCTCCGATCAACCGAGAGACACTATGGCGGGGGTTAAGAGAGGAAAGCGGGTCCTGAAAAATCATCTTAAAGCGTCGGCGCAGCGGTTTTAGCGCAACAGCCCCCAAATGTGTAATGTCCCTTCCATCGAAGGTAACGCTTCCCTGCGTCGGTTTAAGAAGCCGAACCAATGCCCTGCCTGTGGTTGATTTGCCTGAACCAGAACCGCCGACGATACCCAAAACCTCTCTTCGATGAATATCAAAGTTCAGGTCTTTTAATATCTCGATCTTGGGTGCTGGACCGAAAACCCGCTTTCTCGCTCTGTCCGGTAAGGACAAGTACATATTGCGGACCTGAAAAAGCGCTTTAGACATGATACCCATGCTCCTTGTCCCAAACATCGATTTCGTCAGCCAGTATCGCAGTCACTTCGTCTGAAACTGGTGTCAAGCTTCTATCAGGGTCAGTATATTTTGGCGTGGCTTGAAGTAAAGCTCGAGAATAGAGGTGGGAGGGTTGCATAAAAAAGTTCCGCAAGTCTGCGGTCTCGACTACCTTTCCCTCATAAAGAACTGAAAGGCTCTGAACGATTTTGGAGATTACCCCTAAATCATGGGTCACGAATAAAAGCGCACTCCCATGTCGTTCTTGCATTTCTTCGATGAGCTTTAAAATACGCTTTTGCACTGTGACATCTAAGGCTGTTGTTGGTTCATCAGCAATAATCAATTTGGGTTCGGCTGCAAAGGCTGATGCGATCAGTATCCTTTGGCGCATTCCACCAGATAGTTCATGCGGATAGCTATGCATAACTCTGTCCGGGTCAGGTATATTAACCTCGTCCAAAAGTTCTAATGCCCGAGTTTCTGCATTCGCTTTATTCCAGCCCAAAATATCAATTAGCCGCCGAGTGATTTGGGGCCCGATCCGGCGAACGGGATTTAGAGCCGTCAACGGGTCTTGTGGGATGAGAGCCGCCGTTGCACCAATCAATTCCCGGCGCGTTTTTGGAGCCATGGATTGCAATTCCTCTCCATCAAGGATGATTGACCCAGCAGTGACTGACAGAGCTCTGGGCAGAATGCCCAAGATGGCCTTCCCTATCATGCTTTTGCCAGCGCCACTTTCCCCAACAAGGCCGTGTACTTTGCCCACATTAACATCGATCGAAACACCCCGAAGTACTGGCATGCCGGACTTCAACTCGACCGTAAGGTCTTCTATAGACAAAAAGGCGCTCATCGTAGCACTGGATCGAAACGGTCTTTCAATCCCTCACCCAACTGGCTGAAACTGAGGACGGTAAGAAAAAGTGTGATAAGCGGAAAAACCAAAACCCACCAAGCCTGATAAATTGCGATGCGCCCTTCAGCGATCATACCGCCCCAGGTCGGCGAGTCGGTCGAGATAGACAGGTTTACAAAAGACAGTATTGCTTCAACGATTACAGCGATTCCCATTTGAAGAGTTACAAGTACAACAATCGTGGGTAGCACGTTAGGCAGAATTTCTCGCATCAGGATTCCAAAACGGCCCGAGCCAGCAACTGTCGCGGCATCAACATAGTCCATGGCTCCCTGCGTCATGGCCTCGACCCGGACAACCCGCGCAAAACGTGTCCAATCGATAATGACGATGGCCAGTACAATCGAATGTAGTCCGGTTCCGAGCACTGCGATCAGTAGAATGGCGAAAAGGACAGGTGGAAATGACATCCAAATGTCAATAACCCGGCTGACAATGATATCGACCCAACCCCGATAAAATCCCGCAAGTAACCCAAATATACCTCCTATCAGACCAGCCAAAGTCGCGGCAAGTATTGCAACCCCCAGGGCAACACGAGCGCCGTAAATGATGCGTGACAGCACATCCCGTCCCAGATTATCAGTTCCAAGCCAATAACCTGGTTCCGCACCATCTTGCCAAAAAGGTGGTAGACGGGAGGTGAATAGGTCCTGCACCAAAGGATCCTGAGGTGCTACGAAAGGTGCAAAAATTGCTGCTAGAGCAAGCAGGCTCAACCAGCCGGCCGACAACCAGAGCCGTAATCCGGCGCGTTGCCTGATTTGGGAACGTCCGTCAATCATCCCGGAGCCTTGGGTTAAGAACGACGTACAGAAGGTCAACGGCCAGATTTATCAGGGTGAAAAGAAGCGCAAAAAGGATCACAATCCCTTGAATCAAAGGTAGGTCACGATTGATGACGGCATCAATCGCCATATTGCCAAGGCCTTCGTAGGAAAACAGCCTTTCGACGATTATGGTGCCACCAATCACATGGGTGAACTGCACACCAATGAAGGTAAGGGTCGGCAGAACGGCGTTCGGGAGCGCCTCTTTGATGATGACGTGATTTTCACCATATCCCTTCGTTCGACTAAGCGTCACATAATCCAGATGCATAGTTTCTTTGAGGGCCTGCTTCAGAAGCTGCGAAAGCATCGCCGCCAGCGGTAAGGCAAGGGCAACTGCGGGCATTAACATATGCGCCATCAGATCAGCAAAAATATCAAATCGCAATCGTAACAGGGCCTCCAAGGCGTAAAAGTTTGTCGAGAATGGAATTTCCAGTGAGGGGCTTACCCGTCCGGAAATGTGAAAGACGGGCCAGAGTACACCAAACAACAAGATAAGGATAAGACCCCAAAGGAAGTCGGGCATCGAAAGTGAAATACCGTTGGCTACATCAACAGCGCCCTCGGCCCGGCTGCCGCGAAAGCGGGTACCTGCAAGGGCCAGAAGCGTGCCAAAGATTACGGCAATTAGAAGCGCGAAAAAAGCAAGTTCTAACGTCGCTGGAATGCGACCAAGCACCAGCTCAGCCACTGGCTGTCGCAAGGAAATTGAAGTTCCGAAGTCACCGTGCAGGACGCCGGCTATCCAGATAAAAAACTGCTCTGCAATTGATTTATCGAGCCCATAAACACGCGTCAGAAGCTCGACATCAGCATCTGTTGCATTAGGAGGTAGCATCATAGCGATGGGGTTCCCAGGAACTACCCGGATCAACACGAAAACGACTACAGCAGCACCAAACAACGTAATCATCATAGTCAGTAGGCGCGCCAAGATAATCTGGAATAGCCGCATCAGCAAACCCCGTATGAACTAAGGGCGGTAAAGCCGCCCCTAGTTGGTTTAAATTACGACCACAGTGCCGGCAGAATTGAGCCTGAGGCATGTTGAACCACAGTGATCTGATCGCTGTGCAGTATGGGTTGCACGTATTGGATCAACGGGATTACCAGAGCGTTTTCAGCGATATGTCTATTGACGTTCTGATAGGCTGCAAGTCGCTTTTCCTCGTTCGACTCACCCCAAAGTGGTCCGATCTGTTGGATCATGTCTTCGCCATCCCAAACCGAGTGCGGCGAAGGACCGAACATAGAAAAAGCAACCGATGAGGCCGGATCACCAACCGCGTTACCCCAGTTGTAAAAAGCCATTTCGGCAAGTTGATCTGCCGCTCGAAGCTCAAAATGCTTAGCAACTTCGTAAACTTCGATTTCAGCCTCAATACCGACTTTCCGCCAAAGACCAACGATAGCCTGAACGATTTCATAGTCCTTAGGCTTATATCCGCGGGTTGTTTGGATTTTGAAGCGCGCTGGATTATCCGTCGAATAGCCGGAGGCCGCCAGAAGCTCTTTGGATAGGTCCGGGTTATATTCAACTGTAATTGATGGATCATAGCCGTCGTAGTCAGGCGTCAGCAATGTGTCGATCGGCACACCATAACCAGACAAAAGTCTATCTACAATTGTCTTTTTGTCAATTGCATGGGCAGCTGCGCGACGCACATTTTCGTCCAACATCACGCCTATATCGTTAATGAAAATCATCCCGACATCGGATACCGGCAGATGGGTGCCTGATATACCCTTACTACCTTTGAGACGATCGAATTCCTCATATGGCATTTCGACCGAAACGTGGGCATTGCCGCTTTCGATTTCGGCCACGCGACTAGCAGCGTCGGTCACAAACTTGATGGTGACCGACTTGAAGGCAGGTTCGCCGCCCCAGTAGTTGGGGTTGGCTTTCAGCCGAACAAAGGCGTTACGCTCAAACTTTTCGACCATGTAAGGCCCAGTGCCAATCGGCGCTGCTTCGAACCCTTCAGCGCCAACTTTTTCAAGATATTTCTTAGGCAGACAATAGCCTGTTAGGAAATACATCCATTTGAACATCATCGGATCAAATTGCATCATCTTTGCGGTGATCCGGTTTCCTTCGATCTGGATATCCTGAATGTTACCCCAAGTCTGCGCTAGTGGGCTACCATTTTCGGGGTTGCCAGAGCGCTGCCAGGTATAGGCAACATCCTCTGGACCAAAGTCATCGCCATTGTGCCACTTGACACCTTCACGAACCTCGACCCAAAAGCCGGTTTTATCATCATTCCAGTCCCAGTTGGTAATTAATCCCGGAGCCGGTGCCAAATCTGGGCTCTGATGTATGAACATATCAAACACAGATTGGTAGATGCCTTGGATCGTTGGATTAACTGCCGATAGCCCGACCGTTGGGTCCCAATTCGGCAGGTTAACGTGATACGCAATGACTAAATCGTCGATCCCCTTTGCCATCAGTGACAAAGGCGCCCCGCCGATTGCGAGGCCGGCGCCAGCGGCGGCCCCTTTCATTAAACTACGTCTAGAAATTATTGTCATTATTTGGTCCTCCCAATGTTTCATTTTCCCGCAAGTTTCTGAGCGAGCAAAAAGCCCGCACCGGCTCCAGTGCCGGCCCCTGGCCAGACTGCGGCGCCTGTCAGGTGTAAATTCTTGATTGGTGTTGACCCATCCGCATGCCCACGCATGGGTCGGAACAGGAAGTGCTGACTGAGATGATGAGACCCGCAAACCTGATCCCCGCCAACCAGATTGGCGTTGTCCGCTTCCAGCTCATTTGGACCCACGACCCTTGATGAAATGGTCTTGACCCGTAGTCCGGGCGCATGGGCTTCGATCAGATCAAAGGCGCGTTCGGCCATTTCAATTTTGGCAATTTCCCAATCAGTAGCCGTTATAATACCTGCTGCATCGCCTTGAATGGTTCCGGGCACCATACGCACTTGCAACCACAAAACGTGACGCCCATCCGGAGCCCGAGAAGAGTCAATGGCAGTGGGTTGGCCGACGACAATAACGGGTTCGTCCGGAAGTAGATTTGCCTTGGCCTGCGTATAGGTTTTGGCCATCTGATCTAGTGAAGGGGCGATATGCACATAAGCAAATGATTGAAGCTCTTTACCGGCGCTCCATTCCAAAGGTCCATCCAACGCAAGGTGAATCATCATTGTGCCCGGTGCATGTTCGTACTTGGCAATTTTTTGGTCAAATGTTTCGTCACCTGTATCGCCTGTCAATCGCGCGAGCCCAGAAGGAGCAAGGTTGGCTATAATGGCTTTCTTGGCTTGAACTTCTTCACCGCTTTCCAGAACGATACTGCGCGCGCGACCCTTTTCTGTCAAGATTTCAACTACCTTCGAATTACAAATCACTTGCCCTCCCTTGCGCTCGATAAGTGCTACAAGTGAGTCGGTCAGGCACTGTGCCCCCCCTTTGCCAAGCGCCATACCAAAGGCTTGATTTGCCATGCCCTCCAGGTAAGGAAATAACGCTCCACCCGCTGTATCGGGTGCAAAGTCCAAATGCATTCCCCAAGCCGCAAGCATTGCTTTTACTTTTCCGTTTTCAAATGTATTGTCAAGCCAGGACCGCGGTGAAGTCATCAGAAAACGCCCAAGGTCGGACAAGCCAGTTGGCTTTAGCTTGCGCAACAAACTCCAAAATAGCTTTCCTAGTCCTCCAACCCCCATTGGGCTGCCCAAAATGGCAAATATGGCCTCGGCCTGTTTGCCAAAACCATCTGTCAAATCACGCCAGGTATTAGCATCATTTTCGGAAATCTTGGAAATTCTAGCTGCATTCACGGCGGCATCGTTCGAGACACCAAGCCAAGTTCCATCCGGAAAAACACTAGCAAAGCAATGAGCCGCAGAGGCAAATTCCAACCCACATTCGGCCAGCTCTTCACCATACTTCTGGTGAAATGCGGATCCCGCAAAGAGCGACAAGTTCATGGCCGCCCAATCGTGCAGAAATCCCGGTTCGATATATTCACCTGATTTGACCGCGCCACCGGGCAACGAGGCGGCCTCGTAGACAGCGACCTTCCATCCTTTTGACAAAAGATGTACAGCTGCAACCAGCCCATTGATCCCCGATCCGACTATAATGGCATCTAACTTCACATAACCCTCTATTTGGCAAAACTTGCAATGGTTTTCAGCGCACCCTTCAGAGCCTTGCTGTCTTCGTCTTGTAGAGCGGCGTCGCGCAAGCGGCGCAGCCAGTCGGCGGCATCTTTGCGCCCAGACAGCAACTCAAGCGCCTCAAGGACCCGGTCGAACTTTGATTGGCCGCGTGCGTGAGTATCCGAATATCCTTTGATTAAACGACGGCATCGCAGCACCTCGACCGCAAGCATGTAGTCGTCAGGTGCTATGCACCGAACTTTGGAAAGCCATGCATTCAGATGAGCTTGCTCCTGCGCATGCCGCAAAGTTTTCAATCGCCAACGACGTAGCCCACCGACAAAATAAAGCATTGCAAATCCGCTCAGGCTGCTCGAACGAATACGCCTTCCCTTATTAAAAACCTTGTCTATTAAACCCATACGTTTTGGGTTATTTATCCAGCGCGCGCCCAGCTTAGCGGGCAAAAGCCCTACGATTTCCTCGGCACGAGGATGCATGAATTCCGTTACATGCATTACAGCTGCATCGTCCGGACGAATTTCGTTCTGGACCCGGTTAAACCTCGTACGGCGGGTCTTCAGATCGGCCACCCGAATTACATCATCATAGACCATTGCCTTGGCGATATACTTGGCGGCCTCACGGCTGAGTTCCCAGTCATGTTTCGCACTATCCAAATCCAACATTTCCGACAAGCGGTCCAAATATTCCTTGCCGTAGTCAACACCCTGGTAGTCGACAACAGCTTGAAGACCGGCGCGTGTCATATCCTGAACCGCGGCCGGAAGTGATGTAACATGGGCTTCCAGCCCTTTCCATGCACGGCTAAGTCGCGATGGCCCCTGGACCGAGACACTTGCTCGACTGCTTTCCTCAACAGCATCTTCATCCGGAACCAATCCGCCTGTTCTGGCGACGTCAAATCCTGCGCCGAAGGCTTTCAAACTGGCCTCGACACCCTTGCCTGATCGCCGGATAGCATCCTCATAGGATTTCCGTGGGAAAGGAAGCGCACCAGAACCAGCCAATGCTCCAAATAGGGACGCAGAGATTACTGAGCCATTCTCAGTCGCTACCCGTTCCAGGTCGTGCAGAACCAGTTTGTGTGCTGCCACTTCGGCGGCGGCTTGGACTTCGTCAGGGCCAATAATGCCGTCACCAGGAACAGTTTTTTCTGCAATCGAAAAAACTCGATGTGTCGAACCGATTAATGTGGTGCGGTCGGGGGTCACGAAACCGCGCATGATGGCCCTTCCAGTTTCCATCAGTTCAGCACCGATAACGATATCCAGATCGCCCTGGCTGGGCGCTAGTGAGAAAATTGGCATCCCGTTTTCAGCCGGTGCCATTTCCAGATAATAGACTGTGGAACCAGTTCGCTGGGCGACACCAGCAACCGACGTGGCCTGGCACGCGTAACCCTCGTTGCGTGCCGTATCTTCAATCCAGTTGCCTAAAACACCGCCACCTTGACCGCCAACTGCCAGACAGGCGAGCTTGATAATTTCGCCTTGGGTGACCTGCGTCTCTGCAGTGGGAAGTTGTATAATTTTGTTCATACCGCCTCCTCAAGGAACTGAAGTCTTCGTCTTTCACGGCGGGCCTGCAGCCAACCTATAATGCGGCTTGAAAGGCCCGCACCAAGTTTGTCCATACCAGTTGCATTATGTACCACATCTGCTCGGAAAAATGATGGACAGAGCACAGCGGCATCGGCAACTTCACCGCAGTTGCCACAACCAACGCAAGTTTGATCAATAGAAGCAACTGGATCGTCGCGCAGCGGGTCGTCCAGATGGCGCAAAGAAAGTGAGGGGCATCCTGATAGACGCATACAAGCGTGATCACCAGTGCAGACATCTTCATCTACGCCAAACCGAGGCACTTCAATCCGTTTTCCATCCTTTATAGCCTGATTACGCAGTGGCTTTTCTCGACGCTGGCGGTTTAGCATGCACTCAGACGACATAACTATGACCTTGGGGCCTTCATAGTCAGTTGTTAGAGCCTCGCGCATCGTGTCGCGCACTTTTGCAACATCATAGGTGTGGTCAATTTGACGAACCCATTTTACTCCAATCCCTCTGACCGCATCGGCTATGGGGTTGTTGGTGGCCTTTGTCGCGTTGCTGGCACGTGACGACAGCAGGTCCTGCCCGCCAGTTGCCGCCGAATAATAGTTGTCCACAACCACAGCAACCGCATCAGCGCGATTGTAGACCATGTTGCCGATCGAAGTGCTGAGCCCATTGTGCCAGAAACCACCATCGCCGATAATCGAGATGCCGCGCTTTTCACCTCCGCCATCAAAAGCCGCATTGGCAGCTGGACCCAGACCGTAGCCCATTGTAGCCCCGCCAATCTCGAACGGAGGAAGCGATGCAAAGAGGTGGCACCCGATGTCTGCAGAAATCTGATGCTCGCCTAACTCATTCTGGGCAAGTTTGATACCTGCGAAAATTGGTCTTTCCGGGCAACCAGTGCAAAAACTCGGCGGACGCACGGGTACGACC
>Ga0163111_10002991_pt1 | contig 10837 bp, 9 predicted proteins | sample CRUFie1St18metaG_FD_109645 | JGI IMG/M metagenome (GOLD analysis project Ga0163111, IMG submission 109645) | Marine microbial communities from the Costa Rica Dome - CRUD Field 142mm St18 metaG | ecosystem: Environmental > Aquatic > Marine > Oceanic > Photic zone | place: Costa Rica: the Eastern... | reverse complement strand
TCACGTATGAATTTTGATGTGATTGGAACTATGAATAAGTTAGAGTCAAGATTAGAAGATATTAAGGAAAATATTGATGTAGCCGTGATTGGATGTTACGTAAATGGTCCTGGAGAGTCTAAACATACTGACATAGGAGTCACAGGTGGATCTCCTAAGAATCTTATTTATGTCAATGGAAAACCCGATCATAAGATTGAAAGTGGAGATTTAGCAGATCATCTTGAGAAAATGATTAGAAAAAAGGTAAAAGAAAAAGCTAAAGACCAAGAAAATTTAATAGCAAAAAACTAATGTCTAAAATACAAACCTTAAGGGGCATGAATGATATTAACCCTCAACAAACTAGAGGATGGTCATACGTTGAAGGTATTTTAAAATCTGTAGTTGAGTCCTATGGTTATGAAGAAATAAGATTTCCTGTTGTAGAGAAAACAGAACTTTATACAAGATCAAACGAGGCAGCAGATATAGTCACAAAAGAAATGTACACATTTCAAGACAAAGGCGGTGAGAGTATATCGTTGAGACCCGAAGGAACAGCAGGCTGTGTTCGCGCAGCTATTGAGAATGATCTCATCAGAACTGACAAACCAAGACTTTGGTATGCAGGACCAATGTTTAGGTATGAAAGACCGCAAAAGGGTAGATCAAGGCAATTCCATCAGTTTAGTGCAGAAGTATTTGGAATTAATTCACCCGAAATCGATGCTGAGTTAATTCTCATGTCTGCAAGATTATGGAAGGAATTGGGAATATCAGAAAATATTAGTCTTGAGATAAACAACTTGGGCGATGAAGAGACAAGATCTTCTTTTTCACAAGCCTTAGTTGAGTTTCTTGAAGGCCACAAAAATGAGCTTGATGAAGATACTCAAAGAAAATTAATTGATAATCCTCTACGAATCTTAGACTCTAAGTCTCAAACTATTCAAGATTTGCTTGAAAAGGCTCCCTCGATAGAAGATTTTATTAGTGAAGATTCCAGGCAATATCATCTAAAAATAATTGATATTTTAGAGCAAAATGGAATCAAACCTAACGTTAACTCTAAATTAGTAAGAGGTTTGGATTATTACAATCAAACTGTCTTCGAATGGAAAACTGATCTTCTCGGTTCGCAAGATACAATTTTAGGAGGAGGAAGATACGATAACCTTGTTAAAGAGCTAGGTGGTAAATCTTGCCCAGCAATTGGATTTTCAATAGGACTAGAAAGATTGATTTTACTTTTACAAGAACAAAATAAGATAGCTATAAAAGAAGATCTAGATATTTATTTTATATGCTTTTCTGAAAGCTCAGCCCAAGAGGCTATAATGTACGCCGAAAAACTTAAAGACGAATATCCATCTTTAAGAATTAAAACTAACTTAGGTTTGGAAAGTGCTAACTCGCAATTTAAAAAGGCAGATAAATCTGGTGCAAAAATAGCCTTAATAATTGGGGAAGAAGAATTAAATAATAAAGAAATTAGTTATAAAGATTTAAGAACTAAATCAAATCAAGTAAGTCTGACTTTTGAAGATTTACTAGAAAAATTAAAAAAATAAAACAACTATGGCAAACTTTTTTTCAGCCTCTCAAGAGGAACAACAAGAGATCCTTTTAAGCTTTTGGCAACGATTCAAATATCTAATCATCTTAGGCTTAATAGCCATAGTTCTTTGGATAGTCGGGAGGGATTACTTAATAGTTTCTTCACAACAGAAAGATTTTGAAACAGCATCTCTATATCAAGCTTATCTTGAAACAGATGATCAAGAATCTGGTAAAAAAATATTAAATTCTTACGCAGATACAATTTATGCAGATTTTGTAAGACTGAATGAGGCCAAACGTAACTTTCTAAATGATGATTCAGCTAAGGCTATTGAATTATTACAAACTGTAATAAGCAACAATAACTCTTCTGATGAATTCAATCCTCTTCAGGCAGCAGCCAAAACAAGATTGTCTAAAATTTATCTGGAAAATCAAGACTATGATTCAGTGATATCTCTTTTTGAAAACACAGAAGAAATGACTTCTACTATGCTCGAACAAAAGGCTGATGCCCTTAATTCTCTCGGTCAAATTTCCGAAGCTAGGGCAAACTACATGCTAGCCCTGCAAAATAGCACTAATCAAGCATCTAGAGCCTTAATTAATATGAAGATATCGGACTTAGAAGGTGAAGAACTTGAATAGCATCAAAAAGTTTATTTTCCTTTTATCTATATTCACTCTTTCGAGTTGCTCATCCCTTGGATGGTTAAAATTTTGGGATGGTGAGGATGAAGAAGAAGGACCTACTCAGCTTTATCAAGTTTCTGATAATCGAAAATTAGATAGAGAATGGTCCGTATCTAACGGAAATGATATCTCTTATGGCCGACTGATTCCCGCCGTCTATGATGGAACTGTCTTTTATATCAATTCTATAGGGTATGTCTCGGCTGTAGATCTAGAAACTGGTAAATTACAGTGGTCGAAAAATACTCAAGACATAGTCTCAACTGGCTTGGACGTGAACTTTAAAACCATTAGCTACGGAACTCTTGATGGAAGCTTAGTTGCACTTAGCCATACAGATGGCAATGAAATATGGCGTTCTTCAACATCAAGTGAAAGTCTTTCTCCTCCTGCAAACTCAGGAAGTCACTTAATTATCCAAACTATAGACGGAAGGGTTGCTGGGTATGAATTGAAGACTGGTAAAAGGGACTGGTTCCATCAAACAGTATTACCAAGTTTAACATTGAGAGGAACTTCTAGCCCTTTCATGGAACAAGGTTTTATTTTTACAGGCTTTGCTAGCGGCAAAGTTGCCATGATTTATCCTGACTCAGGGGCAATACGGCTTGAACTTCCTGTTGCTATTAATGAAGGCAAATCTGAACTAGAAAGAATAATAGATATAGACGGAAGACCAATAATAGTCGATAACACTTTAATTGCTGCTTCATATCAAGGCAATATTACGGCTATTAATTTAAGAGATGGTCGACCGACATGGCAAGAAGAAATATCAACAGTCAAGGATCTTACTTCAAATGGTAACAGAGTTGTTGCGGTCGATAGCAAAGATATCGTAAAGGCTTTTGGAACAGCCACGGGAGCAATAATTTGGGAACAAGAAGATCTCAAACTTAGAGAACTTACCTCTCCTGCTTCTATAAGTAATTTAGTAGTTGTAGGGGATCTAGAAGGGTATGTCCATCTTCAAATGCTCAGTCAGGAAATTTTGAAGGTAGAGAAAAAGTCTCAAGAAATGCCATTACTGAGATAGTATCTCAGGGCAATTATCTTTTGATTGTAGACACAGCTGGAAGGGTACAAAAATTTTCTCTTAAGTGAAGTTTTCATTCTACCTAGTCAGTCATGTCAATTGTTGCAATTATTGGTCGTCCTAACGTAGGCAAATCAACCATTTTTAATGTTTTAACCGCTTCGAGGTCGGCAATCGTTGCAGACTTTTCAGGTTTAACCAGAGACAGAAAATATGGAAATCTCAAAGACAGCCATATAACTTTAATAGATACCGGTGGTCTTGATGAAGAGTCTGATGATATGTCACATGCAATTAAAGAACAAACTGATTTGGCAATTGAAGAAGCAGATTCTTTACTATTCGTAGTTGATGCTATAGATGGCCTTTTGCCTACTGATAAAGAGATAGCTCAATCCCTTAGGAAGCAAAACAAAAATATTACTCTTTTGATAAATAAAGCAGACAATCAAAAGCTTGAGGAATCTTCTTCAGAGTTCAATAATTTGGGCTTTAAAAATACAATATTTCTATCTGCCGCGCACAATAAAGGCTTTGCAGAGTTGAGAGAACTTCTCACTGAATCTTACGAATCAGAACCTCTAGAAGATTCACTTTATGAGAGTGACTCATTAAAGATTTCAATTATTGGCAGACCTAATGCAGGAAAATCTACCCTAGTAAATGCCCTCATTGGAGAGGAAAGATTAGTTGTGTCATCTGAATCAGGAACAACTCGAGATTCCATAGACGTTCCCCTGAACTTTAAGAATAAAAAATTAACTTTGATTGATACAGCAGGAATGCGAAGAAAACGATCAATTAAGGAAGAAACAGAAAAATTTTCTGTTTCTAAATCTGTTGATTCTATAAAACGAGGCGATCTAGTGATACTGCTTCTTGATGGATCTGAAAACATTGTTGATCAAGATATTCATCTTTTAGGATTAACTTTAGCGATAGGAAGGCCTGTTCTTGTAGTTGCAAATAAAATTGATCTGCTTGATAAATCTGAAAGGGAGGGCCTGGAGAATAAGATCAATCGCAAACTGAAATTTGCCAGCTATATCAAGCTACACTATATTTCCGCTCTAGAAAAAAAGGGGTTAAAGAAACTCTTAGGCATTGCTGATAGGATATATGAAGACTCCTTGAGAGATTTAGATACTTCAATAATCAACAAAATATTAAAGACAGCCATTTTTAATCAACAACCTGCCATGTCTGGTAGATTTAGACCCAAGCTAAGATATGCGCATTCGGGAGGTAAAAATCCTCCTAGAATTGTTATACACGGGAACAACCTAAAACAGTTACAAGATAGTTATACGAGATATTTAGAAAATTTCTTTAGAAGAGAATTGAATTTAGGATCAACCCCTCTTGAGATAACTTATAAAGAGCAATCTAATCCTTACAAAAGTAAACCTAACATTCTGAATGAAAGGCAGAAAAAAAAGAGGAAAAGAATGATTAAAAGAAGAAAAAAATAGAACTATGATTAAATATTTACTATGTTTTCTGTTACTCTATATTCCTCTTGAACATTCCAGTGAAACATTAAAAGAATCTTACAAAAACTTGAAACCTACACCTAAAAAAGTTCCAGTAAACTTTGAAGCTCATGGGGTAAAGCGAGTCGATAACTACTATTGGATGCGTGACGATTCTAGGGAAAATCCTGAAGTCATCAATCATCTTAATTCAGAAAATGACTATCTAGAGAACTGGTTTCTTGATGGTCAGGATAATAGAGATGAACTGTTTGAAGAAATAACAAACCGCATACCGAAGAAGGAAGACTCTGTTCCAATCCGACTCAAAAGTTATGAATATTTTCGTAGATATGAGCCTGATAATGAACATCCAATATATATTCGAAGAAAAGACAAAAATTCGGAAGAAATTACCTTAATTAATGTTAATGAACTTGCTAAAGAAGAGGACTTCTACCAACTTGCCAATTGGAGTATTTCGCCCAATGAAAATCTCATGGCTTATGCAGAAGATACAAATGGCAGAAGGCAATACACTATTAAATTTAAAGATATATCAACCAATACCACATTTGAGTACTCCATTTTAAATACATCAGGATCTATGGGCTGGTCTGCCGATGGTAATTTTCTATTTTATGTTTTGAAGGATGAAGAAACCTTACTTCCTTATAAAGTCATGAGGCATGAGATCGGAACGTCACAAGATCAAGATGATGTAGTTTATGAAGAAAAAGATTCTACGTTTTATACATCCGTAGGTAATACCCGGTCTATGGATTACATAGAAATTAATATTTCTTCTACAACCAGTTCGGAAGTCAGATTACTCAAAGCAAATGAACCTTTAAATCAACCCAGAATCTTCCTTCAGAGAGAAAAGGATCATCTGTATTCTGTCGATCATGATCCAGCTGATGATCGTTTCATTGTGGAATCTAATTGGGATGCCATCAATTTTAGGTTATTGGAAACAAACCTAGAAAATTCTCAGGATAAAAATGGATGGAAAGAATTAATACCCCATAGGGATGATACTTTGCTTCAGGCTGTCATTCCTTTTCCAGATCACCTGGTAGTGATGGAAAGACAGAACGGACTTAGGCAATTGAAAATAGTAGATAAAAATTCCAATTCTTCAATACCTATAAACTTTAATGATCCTAGTTACACAGCTTATTTGGCTGCAAATCCTGAATACAATACAGATAGGTTCTACTTTGGTTATTCGAGTATGAGAACTCCTGATAGTTTATTTTCGGTAAAACTATCATCCGGAAGGAAAAGGCTCCTGAAAGAAGCAGAGGTAAAAGGAAGCTTCACCAGCAGTGACTATAAAGTGGAAAGAAAATTGATCAAAGTAAGAGACGGTACTAAAGTCCCAGTTTCATTTGTTTATAAAAGAACTTTATTCAAAAAAGGAGCAAACCCATTATTTGTTTACGGTTATGGTTCTTATGGGAACTCTATCGACGCAGGTTTTAGCTCCTCGAGACTGTCTTTGTTGGATAGGGGGTTTGTTTTTGCAATTGCTCACATAAGAGGGGGTCAAGAGCTTGGAAGATCTTGGTATGAAGACGGAAAAATGTTTAAAAAGCTGAATACCTTTTATGATTTTATTGACGTTACTAAAGGCTTGCTTGCTGAGGGATATGGTTCGAAGGAGCGAGTTTTTGCTGGAGGAGGAAGTGCCGGAGGGCTTTTGATGGGAGCAATCGTGAACATGGAGCCAAAGCTTTACAAAGGCATTATCTCAAATGTACCGTTTGTAGATGTCATTACCACTATGTCAGATCCAAGCATACCCCTCACCACCGGAGAGTATGATGAATGGGGCAATCCGGAGAATAAAAAAGAATTTGAATACATGATGAAGTATTCCCCTTACGACAATATTGAAGAAAATGAATATCCAAGTATCTTGGTTACTGCTGGTCTCTGGGATTCACAAGTTCAATATTATGAACCCGCTAAATATGTGTCAAAACTGCGTGATTTCAACAAAGGTAAAAACCCTATTTTGATGAAGGTTAATATGAGTGCTGGACATAGTGGAAATAGTGGTAGATTTGAAAGTCTGAAAGAGGTAGCTATGGAATATGCCTTCCTATTAAGAGTGGATTCTGATTAATGGAAGCTAAAAGCAAGGAAGCGGCAGTAAGTAATTCTAAAATTCTTTCAAGCTTAATGTTGGTAATTTTATTTGTCAGCATGGGACAGTCAGTCTACTGGCAAACAATGCCAATCATTGGAAGAGAATTTCAATTTACAGAAATTGAAATTAATACTTTGGTCTCCATTTCTGCAGCCATGTTTATTATTTTTACCCCTTTTTGGGGAAAGTTAAGTGACAGAATAGGAAGGAAGGCGGTACTTCTCATAGGTCTCTCAGGTTATGTATTTTCAAATATTATTTTTCTCTATTCAGCGTCCTTAGGTTTAATAGGAGCTGTCACTGGTTTTTCTTTATTGATGATTCTTCTTGCTGCAAGGATTGTTAATTCGGCTATAGGTGCAGCGTCTAGGCCCGCTTCGGGTGCATATGTCGCAGATGTAACGTCTGAAGAAGACAGATCAGCTGGAATGGGAAAATTTGGTGCGGCCAATAATATAGGAACGATATTGGGCCCCGTTCTAGTGGGCTCTCTTGTCGGATTAAATATCTTTGATATACAAATACCTCAATTTGGACTTTTAACTCCTTTAATCGTTATGTCTATTGTGATGGCAATGGCAGCTATTTTTGTTTACATATTTTTACCTAATAGCGAGTTTACCTCTGAAACAGAAATTAAGAGTTCAGATCTTGTATTTGATAAAAATCTTAAGCTTCTTTTATCTATAGGAATCACTATATTTACTGCTTTTGCTATCGTCCAATCAGTTACGGCTTTTTATTTACAAGATAGATTTGATTATGATCTAGACGAAACGGCAAAGAACACTGCTCTTCTTCTGGGCACAATGGCCTTTATGGCAATAATTTCTCAACTAACAATTGTGCAAAGGTATAAAGGCAGTCCCTTAAACTTAATTAAGTTCTCCATTCCTCTCTTTATATTAAGTTGTTTTTTAATTATCTTTTCTCCAAACTTCTTTTTCTTATATCTCGGCATTGCGGCTATGGGATTAGGCATGGGTTTAGCTTCTCCTGGCTATACTTCAGCTGCCTCTTTAAATGCAGATAAAGATAATCAAGGTGCTGCAGTTGGTTTAGCGATGGTAGCTCCAGGTATAGGTTTTGCTCTTGGACCTTTACTTAGTGGTTTTCTTTATAGCAATTCTATGAACTTGCCCTTTATTTTTATTCTTCCACTTTTCTTGCTTCTTATCATTCTTATTAAAAAATTAGAAGGTCTAAATTAAAAAAAAGTAGGTGGTATTTGGACTGCCAAATAACTATAATAAGCAAGCTTTTAATCGCCCAAAAAGCAAATTCTTGAATTGATAAGTGATTGAAAAAGACAACCGACCAGTAAATCTAAATTTACTAACAATTAGCCTGCCTATCATAGGACTTTCTTCTATTCTGCATAGAATATCCGGCCTCGCTATTTTTTTTAGCTTCCCATTAGTAGTCTGGTTATTTAGTGTTTCATTAAAATCTGAAGAGAGCTTTGTTGTGCTTACAAATTTACTTCAAAGCTCATTCCTTATGAAGGTTATGACCTATTTGATATTGGTTGGATTTAGCTATCATTTATTAGCAGGATTTAAAAAACTATTAAGCGATGCTTTCGGTATTGGAGAAACCCTTGAATCCGGAAGAATTCTATCTTGGCTAGTTTTCGGTGTTACTTTTGTAATGGCAATTTACTTCTTAACTGTTGTTTTTTAACTATGTTTTCTAGACTAGGACACGGATCTAAAGAATTTTTGATAATCAGAGTATGCGCTGTTTTAATCCTCTTTTACACTCTTTATCTGGGCGGTTTTGTTTTACTCGCAGATGAAGTAACTTTTAATCAATGGTCAGCATTTTTTAACAATCCCTTAAATAAAATCCTAACGTCCTTGTTCTTTCTAGCTTTTGCAGTTCATACTTGGCTTGGAACTTGGGCAGTAGCTAGTGATTACCTTACTCCAAGAATATTTGGAGATTTAGGCCGAGCTATGTTTGTTGGTTTTAGAAGTATTGTTGCTGCCATAATTGCTCTAGTTCTAACTTGGGCGATAATAATCATCTGGTAATAAAATATGTTAGTTAACGAAATTATTAATGCTAAAGATCTCCCTGTGATGGAGTTTGATGGAATCATAGTCGGTGGAGGAGGTGCAGGTATGAGAGCTTCTCTTCAACTTGCAGAGTCAGGACTCAATACTGCCGTTATATCAAAAGTATTTCCCACTCGTTCACACACTGTCTCTGCTCAGGGTGGAATTACTTGTGCAATTCAAAGCGATGATCCTGATGATGATTGGAGATGGCATATGTTTGATACTGTTAAAGGTTCAGATTACATAGGTGATCAAGAGGCAATAGAATACATGTGTAGCGAAGGCCCTAAAGCTGTATTTGAACTTGAGCATATGGGCTTGCCTTTTTCTAGAACTGAAGAAGGAAGAATATACCAAAGACCCTTTGGAGGTCAGTCAAAAGATTACGGAAAAGGAGGACAGGCTACAAGAACCTGTGCAGCAGCTGATAGAACAGGTCACAGCTTATTGCATACTCTCTATCAAGCTAATCTTAAGGCAGGAACCAATTTTTTAAATGAATGGTTCGCAGTTGATTTGGTTTTAAATTCAGATAAAGCTGTAGTGGGCGTAATAGCTTTTAAAATTGAAACAGGCGAGATCTACTATATAAAATCAAAAGCTACTGTTCTTGCTACAGGAGGTGCCGGGCGTATATATGCTTCAACCACTAATGCTCTAATCAATTCAGGAGATGGAATTGGAATGGCTCTAAGGGCAGGTATGCCAGTACAAGATATTGAAATGTGGCAGTTCCACCCAACTGGTATTCATGGTGCAGGGACACTGGTAACCGAAGGTTGCAGAGGTGAAGGAGGGTACCTTTTAAATAAGGATGGTGAAAGGTTTATGGAAAGGTATGCACCTAACGCTAAAGATTTAGCCAGTAGAGATGTTGTTGCTCGTTCTATGGCGTTAGAAATTCTTGAAGGAAGAGGGTGTGGACCAAATGCAGACCATATCTTTTTGAGACTAGATCATTTAGGTCCAGAGGTTGTTCACAAAAGATTGCCTGGTATTACTGAGCTTTCTAAGACTTTTGCTGGCGTAGATCCGGCTGTTCAACCTATTCCTGTTGTTCCAACTTGTCATTACATGATGGGAGGAATACCAACAAATATCAATGGTCAGGTTATTTCAGTCGAAAACGGAGAAGATAAAATTATCGATGGTCTTTATGCGGCTGGCGAAGTTGCATGTGTATCGGTTCACGGAGGTAACAGATTGGGCGGCAATTCTCTCCTTGACCTGGTTGTCTTTGGCCGAGCCGCTGGACTCTACATAGAAGAGTCGATGAAGCAGGGCGTAGAGTTAAAAAATGCTTCTCATGATGATATCGACAAAGCCTTAGAAAGATTGAATAAATTAAATGCCTCTACTGAAGGAGATCAAGTAGCAGTCCTCAAAGAAAAGATGCAACAAAATATGCAAAATAATTTTGGTGTATTTAGACGAGGAGATTTAATGGAAAAAGGCATTGATGAGCTAGCTAAGACCAGAGAAGAAGTTGATTCAATTTTTCTCAAAGACAAGTCTGCAACTTTCAACACAGCTAGAATTGAAGCATTAGAAATGCAAAATTTATTTGAAGTAGCTGAAGCTACAGCTATAACAGCTAATGAGCGGAAAGAAAGTAGAGGTGCTCATGCAAGAGATGACTTCACTGAGCGAGATGATGACAATTGGTTGAAACATTCAATTTATTTCGCCGATACAAAGGAAGTAAGTAAAAGAGATGTGAACTATAGGCCAAAGACAGTGCAAGCCTTTCAACCTATGGTGAGGAGTTATTAATGAGCGCTGCAGCTATTCCAGTAGAGCAAATCAAAACCATAACGATGAGTATCTATCGTTATGATCCTACGGTGGACAAAAAGCCTTATATGCAAGATAT
>Ga0163111_10002989_pt1 | contig 10840 bp, 11 predicted proteins | sample CRUFie1St18metaG_FD_109645 | JGI IMG/M metagenome (GOLD analysis project Ga0163111, IMG submission 109645) | Marine microbial communities from the Costa Rica Dome - CRUD Field 142mm St18 metaG | ecosystem: Environmental > Aquatic > Marine > Oceanic > Photic zone | place: Costa Rica: the Eastern... | reverse complement strand
TGGTGGTGTTCCTGAAGGGAATATGAAAGAATTTTTAGAAAAAAATATCTAATTTAAATTTAACATTTCACCCGCCAAATATAAAGATCCAGTTATAATCACTAAATCATTTTCTTTTAATGGTATGGACCTAATAGCTTGTTCAATACTTTCTTTGTATTGAACATTAGGAATACATTTAAATTTTTCTTTCAAATCTTTCCCACTTATAGAATTTGGTTGCCCAGGAATATCTATAGTTGTTAAGGACGAAATGTCTTTAAAATAACTAATATATTTTTCATGATCTTTGTTAGCCATCATTCCTATAATAACATGTTTGTTACAATTTATGGATTGAAGATATTCATTTAAAACTCTGGCACCATCTTCATTGTGACTTCCATCTAATAATAATTGATTATTTTTTAATAATTCTTTTAATTTTCCAGAATTTATTTTTTGTAGTCTGGCAATACTCTGAATTTTGGTTATTCCTTTTTTGATATCATCATTTTTGACACCAATATCTAATAATCTTAGAGTTGCTATAGCAGTAGATATGTTTTCTAATTGAAATTGTCCTAAAATATTTGGCAATGGAAGTTTAAGGCCACCAAATTTGTCTTCATAATAAAAAAATCCATTTTCTCCATTTAAATAACTAAAATCCTCATTGAAAAATAGTTTATTTGATGAATTATTCAAAATTGTTTTTTTTATAATTTTCTTAGTCATTTCCAAATTTTGTCTTGATACAATTATATTTGATTTTAATAATGAGGATGTTTTTTCGTAAATAATTTTTTCAATTGTTTGTTCATTTTTTGGAAGCCAATCTGTGTGATCTTTACTAATTGATGTAATAACACTTGCGAGATTTTTTTTTAAAATATTAGTAGCATCAAATCTATGAAATAAACCAGCTTCAATTAAATTTATATTTTCAGGATATTCTGCAGCTTTATAAAAGTAACATGCTGTTAACATTTCAAAGAATGTTATTGGTTGATTATCATTAACTTTTTCGACTTCTTCAAATAAAAAAGCTAATTTTTCATCTTCTAACATTTGATTATTAAAGACAAATCTTTCATTAATTCTTTGAATATGTGGGCTTGAGTAAACATTACATCTCATTTTTGCTTCTTTTAAAATTGAAAAAATTGCATTAATAGTTGATTGTTTACCATTAGTGCCAACTATGGATATTGCTTTAATTTTATCTTGAGGATTACCTAATTTTTCACAAATTAGCTTAATACGATCTAAGCTAAGATCGATTTCTTTAGGATGCAACTTTTGAAAGCGACTGAGTATTTTCTGTAGTTTCATTTTCTTCAGTGCTTATAGCAGAATTTTTCTTTAACAATATCGATAATAAAATACCTATTTTTTCATTGAGGTTTTTTCTTTCAACAATTAAATCCACGAAACCTGTTTTTTCTACATATTCACTTTTTTGAAAACCCTCAGGTAATTCTTCCTTAACGGTTCCTTGGATAACTCTAGCTCCCGCAAAAGCAATTAATGCACCAGGCTCTGCAATATGAATATCTCCAAGCATTGCGTATGAAGCGGTAATTCCACCAGCAGTAGGATCTGTTATACAAACTAAATATGGAATATTTTTACTTTTAAGTTCATTAATTGCGAGTGTTGTCCTAGTCATTTGTGATAATGATATTAAGCTTTCCATCATTCTCATTCCACCACCTGCACTAATACATAAAAAAGGAGTTTGATTTTCAATAGCATATTGAATACCGTATAAGAATGCCTCACCCTCTGCTGCTGCCATAGATGCACCTAAGAAATCAAAATCTGATGCTACAGCTGTTATTTTTATATTATTAATTGAGCCACTTACAACCATCATTCCACAATCCATACCTGTCTTTTTTCTAGCACTTCTAAGTCTATCTTTATACGATTTAGAGTCTGTCCAATTCAAGGGGTCATCCTTTGGAATTGGAGTTTTGAATATTTCATAATTATTTTTTCCAAATAAAATATCAAATCTTTGTTTAGGGTTTATACGATGATGCTTATTACAGTCAGGACAAACCCAAAGATTTTCCTCTAAATCTTTTTTCAAAATAGGACCTCTGCAACACGAAGTCCAATCACTATTAGCTATATCCTCTTTAGTTGCCCTTTTATGAATTGCAGATTTAATTTTTTCACCTGCTTTAATTATTTTTGTTATCCAGTTCATACAATTTTATTTTTTAATTTTCTAACAACATTAGTAACATTTGTGACAGTATTTTGTCTTTTTTTTATTGATTTAGTAATTTCGCTACAAATCGCGCTTCCTACAACTAATCCATCAGCTTTTTTAAGTGATTTTATTGTTTTTGCAGTGATTCCGAATCCAATTACAACATTCTTTGATTTATTTTGATTTTTAATTTTTTTATATTCTTGAATAATTTTATTTGAAGAAACCTTTAATTTACCACCAGTGGTAGATAACATGCTTATATAATAAATCATATCATGAGAATCTTTAATGATTTTTTTAAGTCTTGATTTTGAAGTAGTAGGTGAAATTAGTTGAATAAAATTAATTTTATTTTTTTTACACTTAGAGGCAAAAACTTTGTTTTCTGGATATGGTAAATCAACAACAATTAGTCCATCAACCTTTGATTTTTTGCATTTTTTAATAAACTTATTTTCATTGTATTGATAAATCATATTATAATAACCCATCAATATAACTGGTTTCTTTTTTTTAAACTTCTTAAATTTACTTACAATTGAAAAAACATCGTCAATTTTAATTCCATTTTTAATTGCGCGGTATGAACTAGTTTGAATTTGTCCACCATCTGCTATTGGAGTATTATGTGGAAATCCTAACTCACAGATATCTGCATAATTAGAAATGGATTTTAAAATTTCTAGAGATTTTTTTTTTGTATTATCTCCAGCAACTGTATAAGTAAGAAGAGCTGGCCTGTTTTCTTCTCTAGCAATTTTAAATGATTGATTGATTAATGAAATCATAATTTTTTTCCTAATCTCGCTTTTAAAATATCTCGGTCTTTAATTGCATCACCACAGGAGTTTACAATTATTATTGTATCTTTGCTTAACTTTGGTGCAATTTTAATCGCTTCAGCAAACGCATGACTAGGTTCTAAGCTTGGATTGAGTTTTTCAAATTTAGTAACCATTTCATAAGCTTTCAGCGCATCTTCATCAGTTGCATAAGTATATCTTGCTCTTTTTGTGTCTTTTAAAAAACAATGAATTGGTGAAACTGATGGATAGTCAAGTCCAGCAGAAATAGATTCCGTTTCTTTTATTTGTCCTTCACTATCTTGACAGCAATAGGCAGCAGCTCCATGAAGAATTCCTAATTTTGCACCTCTACTTAATGGTGCTGCGTGAAGTTTTGAATTTTGTGGACCTCCAGCCTCAACACCAATTAATTCTATTTGTTTTTTATTATAATCAATAAATTCACTCCAAAAACCATATGCAGAACTTCCACCACCTACGCAATTAATTAATTTTATTTTATTTGGAATTCTTTTAAATTCCTGTTTAATTTGAGATTTAAGTTCTCTGGATATTTGTGCTGTGCTCCAACCGCAAATTTTAACAAATATATTTGGACCTACTGTGCTTCCTACTGCCATATGAGTTGTATCACAATTAGACACCCAGTATCTCATACATTCACTTACAGCATCCACTAAAGTTTGACTTCCAGAGTAAACGGGTACTATTTCAGCTCCATTTTTTCTCATAGCTTCACAATTTGGTCTTTGCCTCTTAATATCTTTTGCACCCATAAATATTTTACATTTAAGACCAAATTTTTTTGCTGCCATACTTAACATTTTACCAGCATAACCAGCTCCGGTGTCACCAACTAACGCCTTCTTTCCCATTGCTTTACAAATTAAAGCATGAACAGTTGCATTATAAATCTTATGCGCTCCTCCGTTAGCTTCAGAAACTACTTTTGCCCATATCTGAGCACCACCCAGGTAATTTGATAAATTCTCCAATTTTACAAATGGGGTTGGAGCACCAATATAATTTTTAAAATAGTAATCTCTTTTTTTGAGAAATCTTTTATTTTTTCTTAATTTTGAAAATTCACTAGTTAAATCTTCGACTGGTTTTTTTAAAGTTTCTGGTATGAAACTACCGCCAAATTTACCACCCCAAAACCCAAACTTATCATGTTGGTCAATTAGGGGTATATTTTTTTTAAGTTTCATTATTTAAATTTTTAATATTATTTAAAAAAATTTCTATTTTGGAATTATCTTTAAATCCAGAAGTTTCTAACCCACCAGAAATATCTATAATATCTGCTATTTTATTTAAATATTCAAGGTTATCGTTGAATTTTATATTACCTGCTATCATTACTTCTTTATTAAACTTGATATTATTAATTAATGAATAATCAAAAGACATACTCTTTTCATATCCCTTGCTATCAAATAAATATATATCACTTATATCCTCATATTTTTTGTACTGCTCAACATCTTCAGCATTTTGAATTGTAAATGCTGTTATTATTTTCTTACTATGCTCTTTTTTAATGGATTTAATTTCTAAGGGATCACAATCATAAAGCTGATAATAATCAAAATTAAGATCTTTAATTTGACTCAATATCTTTTGATCAGGTTTGACAAGGACAGCTACAAATTCACATTTTTTTCTATCTACCTTAAGGAGTTCTCTGAGTTTATTTATTTCTACATATCTTGGACTTTTTTTAAAATTACAAATAAAACCAATCATACGAGGAGGGCAAGAATGATTGATTAGAAAATTTAGTGTATTAAGATCTGAGATCCCACAAATTTTACAACTTTTGATCATTTATTTAAATGATCAATTAATTTTTTGGTATTCTTTTTTATATTACCTTTTGTAATTGGTCTACCAATTACAAGCCAATCACTTCCATTTTTATAAGCTTGATTAGGAGTTAAAACTCTTTTTTGGTCATTTGTTTTAGAGCTTAATCTAATACCTGGAGTAATTATTTCTTTTTTAAAAACTTTTTTAACTATTTCTATTTCTTGAGCACTACAAACAATAGCATCCAATTTTGCTTTAGTAGCCAATTTTGCTTGCTGAAGAACTAATTCTTTGACATTTTTACCAAATCCTATTTCCTTTAATGCTTTATTATCGAGAGATGTGAGAACTGTAACACCAACTAACTTCATATTTCCTGAAACTTTTTTAGCAGCTTTCAAGGCTGTTAAGCCACAATTAATATGAATAGTGATATAATTAAATCTTAAATCTTTAATTGCATTAATAGCCGAAATACATGTATTTGGTATATCAGAAAATTTATAGTCTCCAAAAGTAATTTTGTTTTTAAGTTTTGAAACAAAATTTCTACCTTTTTTAGAATTAAGAAACTCCAAGCCAAATTTATATCCAACTTTAATTTCAGAGTTTTGGGTTTGTTTAATTATTTTTTTAATCTTATTAATATTAGTGCTATCACATGCAACAAATATCTTATTCATTTTCATTATTTAATTTTTTAAACAAATCTTTGGACATTTTAAAGTGAATTGTTTTTTTTTCAGGTGTATTTACTTTATCACCTGTTTTAGGATTTCTTGAAATTCGAGCTTTTTGGGTATTTGTAGAAAATACTCCAAATCCCCTTAATTCTACTCTTTCACCTCTTTTTAATGTTTGTTTAATTTCCTTTAAGATAATATCAGAAAATTTTTCTAAATCTTTTTTTAAAAAATTAGGATAGTTTTTTGAGAGTTGTTTTAAAAGCTTTGATTTTACAATAGCCAATTTAAATCTTCTTATTTAATCTTTCTTAGAGCCTTTTTTCTTTAAATCTTGAGATAATGATGAAAAAGGCAAGTTTTTTCCTGAACCTTCTGAACCATATTTCTCTAGGGCCTCTTTTTTTTCTATTTCCTCTAATAATTTAATGCTTAAACTTACTTTTCTTTTTTCAATATCTAATTCTGAAATTGCACAATCAATTCTTTCACCACCGGTAAATCTTGATGGTCGAGCATCAGCAGAGTTTATTGCTATTTGTGATTTTTTAATATTAAAATCCATTTGGCATCCCTCTGGTCTTACTACAAGACCTTTATTATCTGATGAAATAATTTTAACTGTAATGGCTTGATTCACCTTTTTATCTTTAAACCAATCAAAAGGATCTGGTTGAGTTTGTCTTAAACCAACTCTGATTTTTTGTTCAGATGATTTAATTTCTAAAATTTTTACCTTAATCTTATCACCCTTGTTGTATTTTTCTAACTCTTCTTCTCCGTTATTTAAATAAGTTAAATCGTTGCAATGTAAAAAGGCGTCAATATCCAAATTTTCAATTTTGACGAATAATGAATACTCATTCTTATTAACTACTTCACCTTCAACAATCGAACCAATTGCAAATTTTTTCTCAAAAGTTTCAAAAGGATTTTCTTTTGTCAATTTATGTGAAATAGCTACTCTTCTTTTTTCTTTATCTATTTCAGTTATAACACAATCAATTTCATCACCAACATTAAACATTTTTTTTGCTGACATGTTTTTTTTTGTCCAACTCAGTTCACTTGAATGAAGCAAAGTTGTTAATCCTGGTTCCAATTCTGCAAATGCTCCAAAGTCCATTAACTTAACTATTTTTACTTTATATATTTTGTTAAGTTCATACTTATCAATGTGTTCAAAAGGGTCTGGAGACAATTGCTTGACTGAACAACCAACTTGTAGTTTTTCCATGTCTACTGATATCACTTTTAAATCATGTTTTTCACCAATGTTAAAAACTTCATCTGGATGATTCACTCTTGAATATGAAATTTCCTGCAAATGTACTAATACATCTAATTCTCCATTAACACTAAAAAAACATCCGAATGAACTATATCCTTTGACTTCAGCACCTTTGATAATATCTCCAACTTTATATTTGCTTATTATTTTGGCTTTATCCTCTTTTTTAAATGAAGAGATAATTTCTCTTCTTGAGCAACAAACATTTCCTCTTTGACGGTCTAATTTAATTAATGCGAATTTTTGTGGTTCATTCATTAAGTGACTTATATCCTTTAAAGGTTTGTCACTTATTTGGCTTCCTGGCAAAAACATTAACGATCCAGTGTCTATGTGTTCTACAATGCACCCACCTTTACATTTACTTGTGATACGACCCATAACAGGTTCATTTTTTTCATAAGCTTCAACTAATTTATCCCAACCTCTAATTTTTTGAGCTTTACTTGCAGAAACAAGCACTTCTCCATTTTTGTCCTCAATTTTTTCTAACAAAACAGAAATAATTTCTCCTACTTTTATTTTTTCCCCGAGTCCCATAGTTTTCAATTCATTAATATCTAAAACAGGCTCACTTTTTAAACCTTCAACAAAAAGAAATACAAATTTTTCAGTTATCTTATTTATTTTTCCTTCTATAATTTTACCCTCCTCAATATTATTTCTTGAGAGTTGGCTATTTAATAGTTTTTCGAATTCTTTAGATGCTGGAGTTGATAGATCTTTAAATATTTCCATTAATTTTATATTGCTTGCATTTAAATAGTTTTTTTAAAACACGAACTTTTAGATAACTTTATGCTTTTAATCAACTATGAAATTAATTAAATTTATTTTAAAACAGTTGAATAATGCGGCTTTTTTGAAAATATTCTAATTAAACTTTGCTCCGAGACTTTTAATTTTACTTAAAAATGTTGGGAAAGATGTATTAATTGAATTTTTATCGTAAATTTTCCACTTTCCTCCAAATACTAGAGCGGCCACAACACTTGACATAAAAACTCTATGATCTTTTAAAAAATCTTTAATTATAATTCTTTTTTTGATTTTTAAATTAGGATTACCAAAGATTTTAATACTATCTTTGGTAGTTATTGTTTTAATTCCTATTTTGTTCAAAATTTTCGATCCCCAAATTAATCTTGGACTCTCTTTTTGATTTAATTCAGATAAATTTTTAAAAAAAGAGACACCATCAGCTTTTGCAGCTACTAAAAAAATTAATAGAAATTCATCTATGGCTGATGAATTTAATTTAGATGGACAAATAATAGGTTTAAAATTTTTTTTACTTTCAACTACCAGATCTGCAATTTTTTCTCCTTTATAAGTTTTTTGATTTCTCAATTTTATTTTAACCCCCATCATTTTGAGAATTTTAAGGACTCCTATTCTAGACGGATTGATGTTAACATTTGAAATTTTTAATTTTGAATTGTTTGTTAAAGCTGTGAGTACTATAAAAAAAGCACTCGAACTTATGTCAGATGGTATTTGATAATTAAATGATTTAATTTTTTTTTTTCCTTTTATTTCAATAATATCATAATTATTTTTTTGAATAATTTTTATTGGCAATTTCAGAAATTTAAATAACAATTCAGTATGATTTCGAGATTTTTTTGCTTTTATTATTGTTTTCCCATCAGTATTTAATGCTGCAAGCATAACAGAACTTTTGCATTGTGCAGACCCTTTTTTTTCAAAATATTTTATTGGATGAGATTTTGTAGTACCAAAAACTGTAATAGGTAATTTGCCTTTATTAGAATTAAAATTTGCTCCAAAACTTTTAAGAGGTTTTGTGATTCTTTCAAAATCTCTTTTTGATAAACTTTTATCACCTTTTAATTTGATATAATTTTTTGAGTGTACTAAAAGTCCTAAAAGTAATCGACCTAGTGTACCTGAATTTCCTGCATCTAAAAATAATTTTTTATCATAATTGAAACTATTTAAACCATTACTAAATATCTCACACTTTTTTTTTGATAAATTTACTTTTACACCAAGTTTTTTCAAACACTTTAATGTATTAATGACATCCTCTGACATCAATAAATTAGATGCTATAGATTTACCCTCTGCTTGAGAAGCAAGTAGAGCCCATCTTATTGATAAACTTTTATCACCTTCAATTTTTAAACTTTTTTTAAAAGGATTTATCTTTTTAGTTATTTCAACATGGTGTTTCATGACTAATACGATTAACTTATTTTGAATGACTCTCCAAAATACGCATTTTTTGCATCAATATTTTTTATTAAACTCGTTGGAGTTCCTTGAGCCACAACTTTACCATTATGTACTATAGCCGCGGTATCAACACATGCTAATAAATCTCTAGCTTGGTGATCACACAATATTACTGAAATATTATTATTAGTTTGTAATCCAACTATTATTTCTTGAAGAGTTTTAATAGTCATTACATCTAGAGCAGCAAATGGTTCATCTAAAAGTAATATTTTTGGATCTGATATTAACGATATTGCTATTACTAATTTTTTTTTTTGACCACCAGAAATTAAATCTGCTTTAATATCTCTAATTGGATCTAATTCAAATTTTGATATTAATGAGTCTATCTTCTCATTTCTATAACTTATGTTAGAAATATTTATTTCTGCAATAGCTTTTAAATTTTCATAAACTGTAAGATCATGAAAGTATCCACCGTTCTGGGGAACAAAACCAATCTTATATTTGAGAGTTCTTTGATAGATTGGGTATTTATTTACAATATCGGAATTAATAATTATTGATCCAAAATCAGGAGAAATTAATCCAGTAATAATATTGAATAGCGTAGATTTACCAACACCATTTGGTCCTAATAAACCTAAAATTTGACCACTGTTTAATTTAAGTGAAAGATTATCTAAAATAATTTTTCTTCCAAATTTTAGCGAAACTTTATCAAGTTTTAATATTGATTTATTTTCTTTAAAGGATTTTATCCGAAATTTTTTTATATTAGACATTATTTTATTTAGACTCTACCTCTACTTTATTTTTTAAATTATTCATAGATATTTCAACATTTTTTGTTATCAAGTCTATTTTAATACTGTCAGCTTTTACCAAACCTTTTAAACCTTCATATTTAACGTTGCCAGTTATAGTAATTATATTTTCTGCAAAATTCAGTTCTAAATTTTTCGATTGAATAATATTATTCATGTATTTGATCAAAACATTATCATTAAATCTAGTATTGTAATTACTATTATTATAAATAGCTTCATCTGACTTTATAGTTAACTTTGTATTATCTTTATCAATAAAATTTGCTTTTACCATTTGCATCTTAACAATTTCAATTTCATTCTCATAAGTTATTTCACTTAGTTCAGCTGCAATATTATATTCAGTCTTATTTTCAAATTTTACTTGGTATTTAAGATTTTTTATAAGATTATTTTGGTTTTCTATTAAAACCTGATCTTTCATTTGTTTGTTATTTTTTTCACTTAACTTATTATCTTTAAAGTAACTGACATAAAAAAATATTGAAATTATTACTAATAATACAAAAAGAAATGATTGGAGGATTTTTTTCATCCAGATTTTATTTTAAATTGTTTAAAAGATTATGGATATGAAGAACTCCAGTTGTTTTTCTTTTATTTCCTTTTTTATAAACACATACATTTGTAATTTTCTTTTTGTTCATCTGAAGAATGATTTCTGAAGCAAGCATATTTTCCTCTACAATAAAAGGATTTTTTGTCATAAAAAATTTTATTTTGGTGTTAGCTATTTTTCTTTTTTTTTGAACTAATCTTTTTAAATCACCATCTGTAAAAATACCTGTATTTAGACCAACATTATTCACAACAACTAAAAAGCCTAATTTTTTGTTATTTAAAATTTTTAATGCTTTATTCATAAGTTCATTTTCATTCACAAATGGTATTTTATTTTTGACTAGCATTAAATCTTTTGCTGTTTTCAATTTTTTTCCTAAAGTTCCAGCTGGGTGAAATTTTTTAAAATCTAATTTCCCAAATTTTTTTCTTTTCATTAAAGCAACAGA
>Ga0163111_10002988_pt1 | contig 10840 bp, 5 predicted proteins | sample CRUFie1St18metaG_FD_109645 | JGI IMG/M metagenome (GOLD analysis project Ga0163111, IMG submission 109645) | Marine microbial communities from the Costa Rica Dome - CRUD Field 142mm St18 metaG | ecosystem: Environmental > Aquatic > Marine > Oceanic > Photic zone | place: Costa Rica: the Eastern... | reverse complement strand
GGTGATGTTTTCGGTCACCCCAAAACTCACCGAATTCAGCGCAATGTTCGATTGAAAATACCCATCGCCTTGCCGGAGTTGAATGCCCGAAGGCGCGAAGAAGTAGCGGCTTGACTGCGGATTCAGGGCCAGTTCGCGTCCTTCAAACGCCATGACCAATTGCTCGTATTCCCGGGCAGCCAATGTTGTCATTCCTTTCACCAAATACTTGGGCACCCGTACAACGCCTAGCTGCATGGTTTCGATAACAATCTCTGTATCGCTTGATTCGATCAGCTCACCCATGCGGGAACTGCCATCAAACATCACAAGTCGAACATACGAGGGCGTGGAGGCTTCAGGAGAAACCGTTGATTGAGCTGAACCGAAGCTGACCGATAGCAGGGCGGCAAGAAGCAGAATGATGGGACGCATGGCGAAAAATTGAACTATTTACTATTTTGATGAGCGAAAAGCTTGAACCGTTCGCTGCAAGGATTCCTTGAATGGCGTCAACTGTACACCGAGTTCTTCAACAGAACGCGTGGGGGACACTTCCCAATGGTAGTTACCCCGGCGCACCCATTCCGTGGTCAAATCAGGGCGCTTACCGCGGAGCTTGGCAAGGGCAGCGTGCACACGAGCAAAACCCATCTGCAGCCAGATGGGCGCCACAACCATGGCGTGCTTTTGCCCACTCACCTCCGCGAGCGTGTCGAAAAATTCACCGTATGTGACGTTGTGACCCGCGAGCATGTAATTGCTCCCCGGACGGCCACGTTCCATAGCGTTGATGTGACCTTGGACTACATCTTGAACGTCCACATAATTGCCTTTCCAATGCCGCCCGCCGGGGATGAGACGCCAGTTGCCGTTGATGTACCGTTTGATCATAAGCGACACCGACGCCGGCTCTCCCCACAAATACGGGCCGAATACGCGCGTAGGGCTCACCAACACCGCATGCATTCCCTCCTCGAGCACATGCCGCAATGCCACCAAATCTGATGCGGCTTTGGAGGCCTCGTAAGCGTTGAAGTAATTCAAATCGCGGGGTTTTTCCTCGGAAACCACGCCGGACACAGAAGGGCCCATGACCCCACCGCTCGACGTCACAACCACCCGTTCCACCCCCGCAGCCTTAGCGGCGTGCAGGACATTGTCCGTGCCGTGTGCATTGACGTTAAAGTACGTCTCGGACTGCCGTTCCCAAACGGTGGCACAGGCCGCCATATGGTACAGCTGTTGGCAACCACTGAACGCCGATTGAAGGGCGGTCTGATTGGAAAGCTCCGCCACCGCCAGTTCGACGCCCCATGACTCCAATTGCCGGGCGCGGTCGGGGTTGCGCACCACGGCGCGCACGTCGTGACCGGCGTCCAACAGTGCGCGAATCAGGTGGGCTCCGATGAAGCCCGTTCCGCCTGTAATCGCCACTTTCATTGGCCCTTCCATTTCATTTCAGGGTGACGCAAAAAGCGAGCGGTGGTGTTGGTCCAAGCCATGAAAATATGAACCAACGTCGCCGGCCACAGACTTTCCGTTTGCAAAGTCACCCAACACAACAGGAACCCCAACGGGATGGCGCCGATGGCCTCGTCCCGTCCTTTGGGCACATGCGTCGCAGAATACAGCACTGTGTTGAGGGCCACCGCTGGCCACGCACCCAACACCTCGACCAGTGGGAACAGCAGTACGCCTCGGAACAAGAACTCATATCCAGCGAGGTACAGCGCCCAACCGAGCCAATTCACGGCCATCATCGACCCGCTCCATTCCCGGGCTTGTACTTGCGGATATTGAGGGTCAAACTTTCGCGCGCCCAGTGCGGCCACGCCAATGACCGCGGCTCCCAGCCCAAGGGTCCATTTCCAAATCAGTGCATTGTGCGCTGCCGGCCACGCCAATCCTAATGCTTCTGGCCCCCATCCAATGGCTTGATGGAGTACCACCGCAGGCACCACACCCATGGTCACAAATCCCCACGCTTTGGCAGTAAAGATGTGCCAGAGGCAGGCCTGGTCGTGCTCCATGCGGTCGTGAAACGTCTGACGCAAGGCCTCTGAATGAAAGGTGAACCAAAACAGCAGGAATCCAATCAAAGCCACACCCAACGGTACGACGGATTGAGCGTCTTCTGGAGAAAGGGATGGGATGAATTGCATCATTATCCGTTGGATTTCTTTCGGGTCCGAACGTAATTAAAAATCGCCAAGGCTGATTTCAGCGGGCGTGGGAAAACACGAAGCATTCCGAGGGTGAACCAGTTTTTGATGCCGGGCACGATGACGGCTTTACCGCGCATCATGCCGTCCAACGCTGATTCCGCTACCTCATCGGGATTCATGGCGCTGACCCGGGCCATCGCGGACCCGTAGCGCAACTGCTCGATCACCACCGGATTGGTCAACATCGCGCCCGGTTGCACTACGCTCACCGAGACGCCAAAAGGCTTCATTTCCCCCCGGATGCCGATGGTGAACGCCCGCACGAAGGCTTTTGAGGCACTGTAAATGCTTTTGTACGGCATGGCAAAATTGGCCGCCATGCTCGACACGTTGAGGACGTGTCCCGCTCCTTTTTCGGCCATATCGGGCAAAAAGGCCCGGCACATGGCGACAGTGGTTTGCATGTTCAAATCCATCATCAACCGGTTGGCTTCCGGCTGTGAGTGGATGAACTCCGACGTCCCTCCAACGCCAACGTTGTTGACCAAAAAATCGACGTGAATGCCGGCTTCCTCTACTTGCTCCTTCAGTGAAGCGGCACAGCCAACTTGAGATAAGTCCAGATCGATACCGAGCGATTGTACGTTGTATTCCTGGGCGATGAGCTGGGCCACTTCGGCCACATTGTCCCCTGGTTTGGATACTCCAACGATGTTATAACCACGTTGGGCCAATCCCTTCAAAAACGAGGCGCCAAGGCCGGAAGCTGCCCCCGTCACGAGGGCCCATGGGGTATGCTGTTCCATTAAGATGGCCGAAAATTAGCGCAAGATACCCAGCCAGCCAACGTGCGACTCCACATTAACTACTCGCGCCGCTTCCAATCCACGACAGAAAACTGACAATGAAAAGAATGCGCCCGATTCGAAAAGCAACGGAGGTTGATTTATGCTCCAAAGGGCTGAAAATTCCCCCGGATGGTCGCAGATGGGGAATTGCATGAAAATCACGAAATTGCAGCATGAATTGCACGGCATTCAAGCGGTTGATTCGGGCGCTGTTCTGCCTCGCCCTCACCACCTCAACTTTGACCAGTTCAGCGCAATTGGGCATCCCCTATGGCGACGCAACCAACCTCGGGGGTGGCTGTTACCGATTGACGAACAATTCCAACAGTCAACGAGGTTCAGTCTGGTACTTTGGGACCGTCGATGTATCTGTGAGCTGGGAGATGACTGCAGACGTGTTCCTCGGTAACAATAACAGCGGTGCGGACGGGATGGTGTTTGTCCTCCGCGACCTTGGGGCGCCCAACCTGGGTGGAGGCGGTGGCCTCATGGGGTACGGCGGGAATTGGAACACCCCAGAAATTGAACCCAGCGTTGCGGTGCAAATGGACACGTACCAAGGCGGTAACCACGCCGATCCTAATTACGATCACCTCGCCATCTTCCGCGACGGTGAGGTTGACCACAACGAGCCGGAAGCACTTGCCGGTCCAGTGCCTGCCTTGACCACCTTTGGCAACATTGAAAACGGACAGGAGTACCAATTGCGCGTTACCTACAACGCCACGACAAACTTGATGACTGTCTATTGGGACTGCATAGAACGTTTGTCTGAGACCATAGACATTGAAGATATCCTTGGCACCAATACTGCCAAATGGGGCTTTACCGCAGCGACAGGTGGCCTGAGCAACCAACACCGAGTATGCAATGCACAATGGACGGAGGTTGAGGAAATTGTGGCGCCCGACACCACGGTCTGCGGCAATCAGCCGGTGGAACTCACCTTGTCAGATTACGCCATGAACCCGGTCTGGTCGCCCGCACTCGGGCTGTCCTCAACGGAAGGCAACGTCGTAACGGCCACCGTTTCGGAAAGCCAGGTGTACACCGTCACCTACCAGGACGTTTGCGAGGATGAATTCACACTCGAAGTGGAAGTCAATGTCGCCGAGCTTCCCGCAACCAACCTTCCGCTTGACACCATTGCCTGCAATGGCAACGCCATAGAATTGAACAGCGGTCCTTGGCCCTCGGGCATCACAGGCGTCTGGGATGATGGCAGCACAGGCGAAACCTTCACCACGAGCGTGCCTGGAACATATACGTTGACATTGGAAGAAACCGCCAGTGGATGCACGGCGACGGAAAGCGTTGAGGTCATTGGCGTCACCCTCCCCGAGATCAGCCTCGGTGCCGACCAGACCACCTGCCCATACGAGCCGGTCAGCTTTGATTTTTCCGGCTTCGACCCCAACCTATCGTTTACTTGGAATGACCTTCCTGGCACAGCGTCCTACACCACAGCTGAGACAGGGGTGCTCACGTTGGAATGGGAGCTTTCGGGGTGCACCGCGAGCGACGAGATTCAACTCAGTCACCACCCCACCTATGCGGTCACATGGGAAGAAGACCCTGTAGTGCTCTGCTTGGACGAGGTGGAAACCTTGGCAGCGGTGGATGCGGGTTGGTCCGGTGGAACCGTATCGTGGTTGTGGAACGATGGAACAACGGCCAATGCCCTTGACGTCAGCCAAGCCGGGAACTACAGCGTACAAATCACCACACCGGATTGCGCGTATACCTACGACCTCGATGTCGAATTTTCGCCGAATCAAGGCGTGGACCTCGGCGCCGATGTGCTGCTGTGCGCGAACGAAACGGTGACTTTCGCCAGCGGATACCCTGCAAGTGCTACAACGTGGATCAGCGGCGGCGATGCCAGCGGCACCCAGGCCGCGACCACCACGGTCAATGCCGAAGCTGACTTGGTCATCGCTGAAATCAGCATCGGGGCATGCGTCGAACGGGATACGGTGGAAGTCACCCATGTGCCCTACTTTGACGGCGGCTTGCCCGATGCCTTGGATTTGTGCTTGAACGACAGCCTGTCGCTAGAGGCTGCGGCCGGAGCCGATGGTTACACCTGGAACAACGGCGTTGACGGGCCAGCGCAATGGGTGAACAGCCCCGGCTCCTACAGCGTCGAATTGGCCTTGGATGGCTGCGTCTTCACCGATGAAGTCACAGTGAGCCCTTCCGCCAATACCGGCATCTCCCTCGGTCCGGATGCCGTTGCCTGCGATGGTGAAGCGGTTGTACTGGAGAGTGGTTACACAGCCGCAGAAACGGAGTGGTGGATCAACGGAAGTCCCGAAGGCAACGGCTCGAGCTGGACCGTGCTCGACGAAGACGCCACCGTCATCGCTGAAGTTACAATAGGTGCGTGCGTGGAGCGCGACACCATCGTAATCGACTACGCGCCGGTGTTCAACACGGGCTTGCCGGCATCGCTCCCATTATGCAATGGCGACAGCACTTGGCTAGCCGCCAATGTTGGGGCGCCGGAATACCAATGGAGCAACGGCGATACCGGATCCGGTACGTGGATATACAGCCCCGGCACATACACCTTGGTCACCCCTGTTCAAGGTTGCCTCTACGAGACAAGTGTGGCTATCCAAAACGTGCCTGTTCCCGTCTTCGACTTGGGCGCAGATCAGACCATCTGCGACGGGGAAAGTTTGTTGCTCAACACCGGCCTGCCCACAGCCGATGCGACGGCTTGGTCCACTGGCACGGTCGCTCCCACGCTCGAGGTTTCAACAGCCGGAACATACAGCGTAACCGTTACCGAAAACGGCTGCTCGTCCACTGATGCCGTCACCGTAAATATTCAAGCCTTGCCGGTATTTGACCTTGGGGCGGACCAAATGCTCTGCCCGGATGAGGAAGCGTATCTTTACATCTACCCGTTGCCAGAGGGTGCGACGTTCAGCTGGAACCTTGCGCACTACGAGCCCGCGCTGACCACCAATGCGCCCGGCACCTACACCGCCCTCGTGAACTGGAACGGCTGCTTGTGGACAGACGAAGTCACGGTGGACCGTGCCGCCGATCTGTTCGTCGATATCGTGGAACCACTGTCTTTCTGCGAAGGTGAATCCGTGGTCGTAAGTGCTGAAAATCCGGATAACCTTTTTCCCATCGCTTACAACTGGAGCAACGGCGAAACCACACCGGCCATTCGGATTGAACGTCAAGGAATTTATGAAGTAACACTGGCCAATGCCTGCGATACACTTAACAAATCCTTCGAGGTGAAGTTGGATTACTGCGAGTGTCCGGTATACGTGCCCAATGCGTTCACGCCGGATAACGACGGCGCCAACGATTTATTCAAGCCCGTTTTAGGGTGCGAACCGGACAGCTATCAATTGGAAATCTTCAACACGTGGGGCGACATCATCTTCGCTACGGACGATCCAGAAACGGGTTGGTTTGGACAGGTTGAAGACGATCCGACCTCCACGGACTACTCCAGTTACTTCACGCGCAGCAACGTGTACCACTGGCGCATCACGGTGGAATTTCCCGATGAGGAAAACCCGCTTTCACCGGCGCGCCTCGAGTTTCAAGGGCACGTGCACATGATCCGCTGAGCTTCAGCGCTTGACCACAGGCAGGGCTGCACGCCCGCCTTCACCTGTCAGTATAATCACCAGTGGTCCCGCAGGCCATGTACCAGCGGGAAGAGCCATGGACGCTCCTTGCCAAAGGCCTTCGTCTACCAACGCTCCCGTGCTACTGAAGACCTGCCAACGGTCGAAGTGGTCGGCCGCTTCTACCCGAATCGGGCCGTCCGCGGCAGGATTGGGAAACGCCAGCAATCGGGGAGCCACATCGGCAATGCCCGAGGTAGAATTCACACTGACCAAGGTGACCAACTCATCGAAGGCGTACGTCCCGTCGTAGTCGAAGAAGGTGTTCATCGGCGAGCCGGTGTCGTCAAGCGATTGAACCGTACACGTCCCATTGGAGCCACCCCAGGTCCCGCCGTTCATGCCGTCACCGTATTCGTCGGTGAGCTTGAAGGTGAAGCATCCGGTGCCGGTGAGTTCGAGGGGGATTTCGTAGAGGGTTTCACTGTCGTAGCTACCGGGCAAACCGATGGCCACGATGAGCCCGAACGAATTGCGGACCTCCCAACCGGTCTCCCCACCCCAGCTGTCGGTGAGTAAGGTGATGAGCCATTGTGAGGTGGCGGATTCAGACACCGAAACTTCGGCGGGGATCGCGTCGTTGGCCACATTTTCATCCGCAGCAAGCGCCCGAACTGTGAAATCGGTATCGGCTTCGAACGCATAGGAGCCCAAGGTGAATTCTGCGGTTTGGTACGTATCCAATTCGCCGGACCAGTCTGAACTCAGCACCTGCTCACCATCGATTTCCATGACCACCGTCAAGCCAAGTGCACTGCCGGCGGCAAACGATACACTGCCCATGTTGGTCAGTTGCACCGTGATGGGGGTTTCGTCACCCGCGCAGATGTCGGTTTCGCCGAGGTAGGCCGTGACGGCGACGTCGTTTGCGAATGCCGGCTGCATCGCCAACTTCCAATTGGTCTCCATGTAATCAAACGTGCCCGGGTCGTAGCTCATCCCGTTGACCAGGTACACCTCATCGTTCAAGACAAAGGAGGCCGGAGCCCAGCGAGACATGCCCGGGTGCGAAGGCCACTGGAACCAGTCGTCCGACGCCGGGTCGTACTGCCAGAACTCCCCTTCGTCCATGGAACTGTGGTCATCGCCGTCACCGCTGAGCGCGTAGCCTTTACCGGCGTAGGAAAACTGCGTGCCGGCCACACGGCCTTCGGCGGGCAGGGTAGCCACCTCGGTCCATTGTTCAGTGGACGGGTCGTAGCGGTACATCTCGTTGTAGATGTTCGGGCCGTTGTGGCCGAAGCCGACATAGATCATGCCATCGATGCCAAATTGGTACGGGTGATGCCGCTCGCTCGCGGGGAAATCCGGCTTCTGGCTCCAAGAATCGGTTGCCATGTCGTACTCCCACCAATCGTCCATGTCCCCATTGGGGCCTCCACCCAGTCCGACGAAGACTTTGCCGTCCTCCGCGATGAAGGCCGGGTGGGTGCGCGCTGTACAGGGGCAGGAAGCCTTCTCGGTCCACTCCCCTGTCGACGGATTGTACATCCACAGGTCATTGAGGTAACCTGAATTGCTCAAGCCAAATCCCATCCACGCCTGCCCATTCCATTGGTCACCGATGGTGTAGCCTCGGGCTGCGCCGGGAAAATCCGGCAGTGCCGTCCAGGCATCGGCCGCTGGGTCATACTCGTACATGGAGTCGGTATATCCGCTGGTGGATTCACCGGCCACGAGGTAGCCTTTGCCGTTGAGGGCAAAACCATAGCTGTGGTTGGAGACAAATCCGTCCGGAAGCGGGGCTACTTCCGTCCATCCTTGGGAAAAAATTGGCGCGCACCAAAGCAGTGCGCCGAGGCCGAGGGCCAGCGGTTTCATACAGGTCATGCACGCAAGTTACTCGAGTTTCCCTGTACCTTCGTTCCGTGAAGCAACTGTTCGGCGTCCTTGTTTTGTCATTTCTTGCTTTGGTGAAGATCGAGGCCCAGGCCCAAACCCACCAGCTCAGCGGTTACGTCCAAGATGCCGCCAGCGGCGAGATGCTCATCGGTGCAACACTTTGGTGCGAATCCGTTCAGGCGGGAACGGGCACGAATGCGTATGGGTTTTACTCCATTGCCTTGCCCACCGGCACCCACCAGCTTACCGTATCCTACATCGGATACACCCCGCAGACCTACGAGGTCCAGTTGAGCGACGACCTGAAATTGGATTTTGAACTGAGTGCAGGTATCGCCATTGATGAGGCCGTCGTCACCGGAGAAGCCTTCAACCGCATCGAAGACCAGGTGCAGATGTCCAAAATGGAAATCCCCATGGATCAGGTGCGCCGGTTGCCGGCCATAGGTGGCGAAGTTGACCTGTTGAAGAGTCTCCAGCTCATGCCGGGGGTTCAATCGGGCGGCGAGGGCACGTCTGGCCTGTATGTGCGCGGTGGCAGCCCAGACCAAAACCTCATCATCCTCGACGGTGTTCCGCTGTACAGCGTAAGCCACCTGTTTGGTTTCTTCTCGGTGTTCAACTCCGATGCCGTCAAGCAAATGACCATCACCAAGGGCGGATTCCCCGCGCGTTTTGGCGGGCGGCTTTCGTCGGTGCTTGAGGTGAACATGAAGGACGGAAACATGAAGGAGGTCCACGGCACGGCGAACGTCTCCATCCTCGCTTCGAAATTCATGGTGGAAGGGCCCATTCTCGAGGACAAAGCCTCGTTCATGTTGAGTGGACGCCGCACGTACATCGACCTGATTGTCAACCCGATCATCGCTTCCATCAACAAGCAAAACCCGGACATTACCACCGACCCCCGCTATTTCTTCTACGACCTCAACGGGAAGGTCAATTGGCGGGTTGGTGAGCGCGACCGCGTCTACCTGAGTTTCTTCAACGGGAAGGATGATTTTGGGCTGGCCTCGACGGAAAGGTTCGGCGTATCCCAGTCCTCCATTGATTTCGGTTTGGATTGGTTCAACAGCGTCGCGGCGGCCCGCTGGAACCACGAATGGACGCCCAAGTTATTCTCGAACCTCACGGTGACCCGCAGCGAATACACCTTCAACACGGGCATTGAATTTTCAGAAACGGAAAATACGGCCAGCGACTCCACGACCCAGCGGTTGAACAGTTTGTACCGCAGTGGCATTGTGGATCACGCGGCGCGCATGGACTTCAATTATGCGCTCAACAACACGCACTACCTGCGCTTCGGCGGCAACCTGACCCTGCACCGGTTCAATCCGGGGGCCACTACGTTTCAAGCGGAATTTGGCCAGGATTTCCCTGGCATCGACACGACACTTGGGGCGGAGCAAGTGCGGTCGGCGGAACAATTCCTCTACATCGAGGACGAGATGCACCTCTCCGACCGGTTCCGCGCGAACATCGGACTCCACGGTGCGCGGCTCCAAGTCAATGGCGCATCCTTCACCTCGTTGCAGCCGAGGATCGCCCTCAATTACCGCCTGCGGAACGGAGGGGCAATCAAGGCCTCCTACGCCCGCATGAACCAATTCGTCCACCTCCTGACCAACGAAGGCCTCGCCCTCCCCACTGACCTGTGGGTGCCGGCGACGGACCAAGTAGATCCCCAGTCGAGCCAGCAGTGGGCGGCGGGATGGGCCAAGACGTTCGGAGAAATCGAATGCAGCGTCGAGGGCTATTACAAATCCATGGACGGCCTGTTGAGCTACCGGGAGGGCGCGAGTTTCAGCAACACGGTCAATGCCAACTGGGAAGAGCAGGTCACGCAGGGCATCGGGACTGCTTACGGTTTTGAATTCCTCTTTCAGAAAAAGCAAGGCCGCACCACCGGATGGATTGGGTACACCTTGAGCTGGGCTGAGCGGCAATTCGATGAAATCAACAGCGGCAATTGGTTCCCGTACACCTACGACCGGCGCCACGACGCCTCGGTGGTGCTCATGCACCGGTTCACCGACCAGATTGACTTCTCGGCGACATGGGTCTACGGCACAGGCCGCGCCCTCACGTTGCCCGAATCGACGTTCCGGGCATTTGTACCCTCCAGCTTTACGGGGTATGCGCCTGCGCTCAATGGATTCGACGTCGAAATCCCAAGCGCCAAAAACGCCTACCGAACCAGTCCCTACCACCGGGCAGACGTCTCACTGACCTTCCTGAAGACCAAGAAGCACTATGAGCGGTCGTGGATTTTCAGTGTATACAACGTGTACAACAACCTGAATCCGTTCTTCTCCCTGGTCGACGAAAACGACGACGG
>Ga0163111_10002986_pt1 | contig 10842 bp, 13 predicted proteins | sample CRUFie1St18metaG_FD_109645 | JGI IMG/M metagenome (GOLD analysis project Ga0163111, IMG submission 109645) | Marine microbial communities from the Costa Rica Dome - CRUD Field 142mm St18 metaG | ecosystem: Environmental > Aquatic > Marine > Oceanic > Photic zone | place: Costa Rica: the Eastern... | reverse complement strand
GTATTAGATTTAAATAGTTAATCGTTGCTAAAGGTCAAAAAAAATGAGATTATACAGAAACTGTTGTGATGGGATTTTATGTATTTGATAAATAAAAAACTACTCTGAATATCAAAATTATTACTACAAATGAAGTAACAATTAAAGCAATTTTCTTTGGAGAATAATTTTCGGAATCAAAAATATCATTTAATTCTGGTTCATCATTTTGTATTTTATCAATGCTATCATCAGGAAGAAAAGTAAGGCTCTTGTTATCTGATAATCCATTAAGCTCGTTAAATTGTAGCATTATTCTGTCAAGTTGGGATGGATCAATAATATTTATATATTCTCTTAAAAAAAGCTTTATATAAATTTCATTTTTAAATGAAAAATCACCGCTTTCAAATGATTCAAAGTATTTTTCATTTATTTTTGTCATTTGAGAAATTTTTTCAATTTTTATATTTTTTGACTTTCTTAGATCACTTAATGCCTTGCCAAAATTTTTTGAGTTTTTCATGCTTCAAGTTAAAAATTAATTTTAATTCTTAAAAGAAATTTTAAATGAATTGGCTTATGATTTGATAAAATTTTGATACTGGGAATCCAACAACATTCTCATAAGAGCCTTTTATTTCTTTCACAAATGTTGAAGCATAATCTTGTATGCCATAAGAACCAGATTTATCATAAGGTCGGAATTTTTCTAAATAGAAATCTATTTGAGATTCTGATAGTTTGTAAAATTTTACAAATGTCTTTTCACAAAATTTTCTTCTAATATTTAAATTTCTATTTCTAATAGCTACGCCAGTCATAACTTCATGCGTAGTATTACTTAATTTTAATAACATTTTTTTTGCTTCATTAAAATCTTTTGGTTTATTTAATATTTCATTATTACACACAACGATTGTATCAGCCCCAACTACAGTAAAATGCTCATAATGTAGAGAAACATTTGATGTTTTAAGGTTTGCTAATAATGTACAATAATGTTCAGGAGACATATTTTTTGAGATAAGTGATTCATCAATTTTTGAATCAATTGTTTTGAATTCAATGTCCATTCTTTCAAATAATTCTTTGCGTCTTGGGCTTTTTGAAGCGAGTATAAATTTCATTTTATTTTTGTTAATTTATATAAATTTTTATAATTATAATTATTATTATTAATTTCAATACTATAAATATAAGTTCCATTTTTAATAAATTTATTCTGATTATTTCTTCCGTTCCAATAAACTGAACAAAATGAAGAGATGCAATCTTCCGATAAAGATTTTATTTTATTTCCATTAAAATCAAAAATTTTTATGTAAACACTTACTGGGTAAACAGAAGTTCTAAAAGTAAAAAATGTGTCTTCATCAAACGGGTTTGGAAAATTATAAACATCGTATAATTCAGGCTCAAATGATTTTAAATTAAAACTTAAATTAGATAAAGTTTTATTATTCAAATTATCCCATATTTCAACAAATAAAATATTATTGCCCAAAGGTAAATTTGGTATATCAATAAAAAATTTTCCCTCTGAAACTTCATTGCAATTACTTATATATTGGAATAACTCAGGTTCAATAATCTGATAATTATCCTCATCATTAAACCAATATCTAATATTGTGACCCAATCCTCCCATTAAATTAATTCCTGAAGTATCATTTACCTTTACGGTTATTTTACTTCCTGTATATATGTTATCCTCATCAAATATTTCTATGAGATCATCTGAGTAGAAATTAATTTGAGGCCCAATTACATCTTGAGATACATTATCATTGCTTATGATATTAATGTCACTAATGTTTTTTGATAAATTATAGTTATTATCTATGATATACATGTATGCTTTAGCGCACGCGTCACAAATAGATGCATCTATACTTGTAGTAAAACATAAATTTTGATCAAAGGAACCTCTGTAAACTGTGTTTCCTGGTACAGTGTAATTTATTGAATCTCCAGTTGAATATGATTTTGAAATATTTTTTTCAGCATCATATATTTCTATGAATCCATTTAAACCATTAAAATCAACAAAAGATTGCATACCAATTATTAAATCATTTGGAAATGTATCGATTGAATCAACTTTTAATTTCGGAAAAGGAAGGGGCATTGCTGGATCACCAAAAAGATGAAATAAATACTCTGAACTAGAATTGTTTTTAGATTTTCTTACTAAATCACCCAACCTATCATTATTTGTTTCGTTTTCAATAAAATCATTAACTTTTTCAAAAAACTTTGTTAAATAGTTTATATTTGAAATTTCTCCAATTCCTCTAGTTGTAGATATTACAGAAATAGCAGCATTTTCATTTTTAATTAGTTCTTCTGACATGGAATCCTTTCCATCGTATTCTCCAAAAGAACATGTCCCAACTACCCATATTGGTAATTTATTTTGTTGAATATCAATTAAATTTAAATCCCTTTCCATTTGAATAATTTTTTCATCTGCTAATGTATTATGATTTCCATGCCCAATATAATTAATCAATGAAAGACCGTTGTTAATATTTAAAATTATTTCATCTGTAAATTGTGTGTGAATCAAACCGTCAGAATCTTGTTGTGGCACATAATCAATACCATATAATGGATTAACAATGAGATTTCTTGAAATTTGATTGTAAATAATATTTGAATTTTGTGTATGGCTTAGTTCAGGATATTTATTAGGGTTCGGATTATTTTCATCGTCACTTAAAAGGGAAACTGTCATTCTCCAAGCATCTGATATGTTACTATTATTAATGATTGATTCTAAGTAATTTTCTAATTTGATTAAATATTTCTCTGCATCTAAAACATTATCAACAGGAATTCTACCAGTTGATAATTGAGGATTTCCAGATAATACTCCAGGTGAAGTGAAATAATCATCAGAAGGTATAGAGCCAGTATATATAGGAGGAACTATTGTTTCATCACCTAAAATCAATAAATATTTTAAACTTAAATCATTATTTATTCTATTTAATAAATAATCTCTAATTTGATACTCAATTTGACTAGAATTATTCACATCAGTTATTTGATTAATATCAATTATATCAATATCTAAATCTTGATGTATATCTTTTAATTTATTTGCTACATCTAAAAATTCTATTTTGGTCAAAACTAAATAATCATAATCTCTATCGGTCCTGGAATATTTTTTTGTTTCTATAAATTGTTTATTTATAACATTTTCTTCTGGCTGGCAATAATTTTCTAAAACAACATTATTAATATCAAAAGATATAGTAATAGATTTGATAAAAGATAGTTTGTTTTGATTGTTAATTTTATATGGAAAAATATCAAAGAAAATTGTTGGACAAGACTTGTAATCAAATAGGTTTGATTCCTTGAAAATTGTATCAAAATTTATACTATTAATTTTTATATCAGTATCAATCCATTCAATGTTTGTAATTTTAAAATCTAAGTGTTCATTTTCAAGAACGAATTCCAATCTAAAGTAATCAAATGTATAATTATCAATTTTTTTTGATGCATTTGCATTATCAATAATGAAATGATTATCAATCAAGCTAAATGATTTATTCTGATAATCAAACTCTACAGTATTTGAAAATGCAAAATAAAATATTAAAATTGAGTAAAAAAAATTTTTAAGTATCATATTACCTTTTTATAAAAATATAACTATGTTAAATTTATAATGAATTTTATGCTTTATGTTCCAATTAATTAATAACACAGAGTTTAAATTTAAATAATATTGTAAAAATTTACTTTAATTTACCAAAAAAGATTAATAGCCGAAAATGAATAAACCAATCGCAATTATAACAGGAGCATCAACAGGAATTGGTAAAAAATTAGCCATTGAATTGTCAGATGATTATTTTGTTTATTTAATTTCAAGAAATAGAATAAAGCTCGAAAATACAAAAAAGATAATTGAACATAGAAATAATAATTGTGAAGTTATCTCATGTGATATATCTCAAAATGATGCTATAAATGAAATATCATCAAAAATAAAGTACATAGAAAATGTTGAACTTTTAATTAATAATGCTGGATTGGGTGTTTTTAAGAGTATTACAGATACAACAATCGATGACTGGGATAAAACAATAAATACAAACCTCAAAGGTTCTTTTTTAATGACAAAAATGATAGTTGATCAATTCAAATCAAATAAAAGAGGTAAAATTATTTTTGTTAATTCTGTAGCTGGAATAAAACCTTTTGAAAATTCTACATCATATTGTGCATCAAAGTATGGCTTGAGAGGCTTTGCTTCATCTTTAAGAGAAGAGCTTAGAAGTTTTAATGTAAAAGTTATATCAATATTTCCAGGAGCAGTTAATACATCTATTTGGAATGATAAAAATATGGATGAACACAGAGAATTTATGATGCAAACTGATGATTTATGCGAAATTATTATTAATTCAATTAATGCTAAAAATAACTGTGTTGTTGAGGAAATAACAATTAGAAGGAATGCAGGTGATTTTTAATTTTATAAAAAAGAAAATAATTTTATTCTTTCTTATCAATTTAATTTTTTCAAATTTTCATATTTATTTCATTTATAATGCAAATAATGATTTTTTATCAATTATTAGTGATTTTATACATAAAGAAATTTCTCCTAAATCTTATCCATGCGAATTATGTAGCCTAAGTTATGGGTCTTTCACAAAAAAAGATGAGTGGAAAGAATTTTTAAGTGAACTCAATTATGAATACTCATTCATATATAAAAATGAAACCCATGGACTTGAATTTGATGAAAAAAAGTTACCCATGATAATTATTAAAAGCAATGAAGAAACTCAAATTTTAGTTACAAAGGAAGAGTTAAAAAAGTGTTCTAACGTAGATGACCTAATTAATCTTATTAAATACAAACTAACTTTTTATTAATTGATTTATTTCATTTTCAGTCTTACTAAAATATTTTTTTAAATCTTGCTTTAAATTTTTAGGTAATGATTTTCTTTGCGTTTCTATTTTATTTATGTTCTCTAGAAATTTAATTATTCCTATTGGCTTAGCAATAAAAAAAGATCTGATTTTCCCAAGTTTTATAGAAAAATTTTTGATAAAATCTCTAACAAATTTAAATCTATATCTCTTATTTTGATTTATTACTTTAAAATTTTCAATAGGAAAATTATTATCAACTTTTAAAAATAAAAAAGTATCTTTTAAAACTTTTCTAGGATTATTCTGAATTTCGTCTAGAAAGATAAATTTTATATTTTCTTTTCCAAAAAGTTCTTGAAAAGAACGAATGTTTTCAGGTATTGATAATATATTGTTTTTATAAAATAATTTATTGAGTATTGTAGTTTGTTTTGGTTTTTCTCTTAGTTCATATCTCTTCTTTTCAGCTTTTAATGCAGATTCAAAATCTTCTATTTTTTCATCCCCACTAAAAACAAATTGAGAATGCATCGAATGTGCTAAATCAACTAAATCTCTAAGCATTATAATTATCTTAGCATTAGGATTAAAATTATAAATTTCTCTCGAAGCTAATTTGGAAAACATATAAAATGTAGAAGCTTCTCCAATGATCTTCTTTTTAGAATTGAATAAACTGATATATTCTTCAAAATTTAAGGAATATGAACCATTCTGCCTTATCAAATCACTTCCAAAATAATGCGGTTCTTTAAATTTTGGAAAAAAAATCTGTGGATGTTTACTTAAATAATGATATAAAAATGTTGTTCCACACTTTGGTAATCCAACTATAAAAAGATTAGGTTTGTTCATTTTTTCCCAAATATAATTTCAAGTGGGTGCAAATATATTAATTTAAAAATTGACTTTATTTTATGAAAGTTCTTGATGATACTATTTTTACCTCCGTAACTTAATGATACATGATGCCATAATTTAGCTTCGTGAATATAATAACACTTAGTACCATATTTTCTTGCTCTAATACAAAAATCTACATCCTCACCATACATACCAAAAAATTCATTAAAGCCTTCAATTTCTAAAAATTTCAATTTTGAAATAAATATACAGCATCCTGTAACATAATTGGTTTGATAATTTTTATTAAACTTTTTGGAGTCAATATTTCTAATACCCTTATGTGATACTAATAAATTAAATAAACCAAGGTTTCCTCCAGCATACCATATGGTATCTTTTTTATGATGATAATATATTTTAGGACCAAAAATATTATTTTCTCCAAATTCTTCTACACCTTTGATAAATGAAGACAAAATGTTTGAATCACAATAAGTATCATTATTAAGTATTAAGAAAAAATCAGAATCATCATTTTTAAGGCTAGAAATTGCTCTATTATACCCTTTAGCATATTTATAATTTCTTGAATGTCTAATAATTTCTACATCATTTGAATCTATGATTGATAATGAATTATCTGTAGATTTATTATCAATTACAGTAATTTTAAAATTTGAATATTTTATTTTTTTTAACGAACTAATACATTCAAATAAATGCTTACCGCCATTCCAGTTTAAAACTAATATATTGACTCTAGGTTGATTCATAAAGTTTCATTATCCCATCAAGGTAATAACTCCAATCATATTTATTTTTATTAGATTTAATATAATTTATCATATCATCTGATAATTTATCATTAAAAAATACTGATATCTTTCTTTCTAATTCCTTAATATCATTGGGTTCAACAATAAAACCTGACCTTCCATGAATAACTTGTTCAGATAAACCTCCAACATTTGTAACTATTGAAGGCAAATTGAACTGCCATGATTGCGATAAAACACCACTTTGAGATGCAGACTTATATGGTAAAACCAATAAATCGCTTACAATCATTAGTTTCTCAATATCTTCGTTTGAAATAAAGTGATTATACCATATAATCTGATTTGAAAACTTGTTTTTATCAATGATAGATTTATAACTATTTAATTTTTGGTATGCTTCCCCAGCTATTATTAATTTAAAATTATTATCTTTTTTAAAAATAGTTTTGATTGAATGTAATAAATTATCTAGTCCTTTATAAGGTCGTATTAATCCAAAAAATAAAATCACTTTAGATTTTTCGCTTAACCCATATTTGTTTCTTAAATTATTTTTTTTGAATTTAGATTTATAATTTTTTAAAATTGGCAAAAATCTTACTATGCTTTTATTATTTTTTTTATAATGATATAATTGTTTTTCAACATGCTTAGACATTAATAGAAAAAAATTAAAATTTTTTAAATAAAACTTTGTAAGATAACTATCTAAGATTCCTGTTTCATGAGGCTTTATATTGTGACATATACTTATTAACTTGACAAATGGTAGTTGATATTTTATTTTTTTGGCAATGTTGCTTAAGCATATTGAAAAAAATGGATGCCAATAATTAAAAATAACTAAATCTGGTTTTGATTTTATGATTTTAGAGGCACTTTTAGACCAACTCAACGGATTGATAGAATTAATTATATATTTAGCACCATGAAATGATTTATTATTATCATCGTACTGACTCTTGCCAGGAAAGAAAATTTTGGGGTATTGAACAGAAAAACTAAATATTTTTACTTGATGATTTATAATCAAATTTTCATATAAGCCTTTAGTATGTTCTGAAATGCCTCCTCTTAGCGGTGGAGCAGGACCTACTAAAACAATTTTCATTTGTTTTTGAAAACTTGTTTTATTTTATTTTTTTGCTGAATAGTGTTATTAACAATTAGTTCTCCAATCAAACCAATTGATAATGATTGAATACCTATAAGAATCAATAATATGCCCAAAAAGAATAGAGGTCTATTACTTATGAAAACTCCATTAAACCATTGAATAGATAAATATAGGTTTATCAAAAAACCTCCACTAAATAAAAAGAAACCAATTGTACCAAAGAAATACATTGGTCTATTAAAATATTTTTTAAGAAAAAAAATTGTTAGAAAATCGAAAACACCATGGAAAAATCTTGAGTTTCCATATTTACTTTTACCAAATTCACGCGATCTATGATTAACTATACATTCATTAACTTTATAACCGTTATTTGCTAAAAGCAAAGGTATGAATCTATGTAGCCCTCCATATAAATTAAGTGACTTGATTGCTTCTTTTTTATAAGCTTTAATTCCACAATTTAAATCGTGTAATTTCAAACCAGATAAAAAGTTAACTATTTTATTAAAGAAGAATGACGGAATTATTTTTGAAATCGGATCCTTACGGTTTTTTTTCCAACCAGAAACACAATCCCAACCTTCATCAATTTTATCAGTAAGTTTAATAATTTCATTTGGATCATCCTGTAAATCACCATCAAGAGTTACAACATAATCATGACTTGCAATCTTTATACCTTCATTTAAAGCATCAGATTTACCATAATTTCTATTTAAACGTATTAAAGTTATATTTTTATCAGCTTTAATAAAATTTTGAATTAAATCTGAACTTGAATCTGTGCTTCCGTCATCAATGAAAATAATTTCATAATTGTTAAAATTATTGATAACTACATTATGAATCTGTTGATATAAAGAATTTAGAGATAATTCTTCATTAAAAATTGGAACTATAATAGATATATTTTTCATCATATTATAATTTTAAAAAGAATTTGTTTTTTATTTTGAAAGTAATTCTTTTGCAAATTGATCAGGATTTTTACCATTTGGAACAGAGTACATTTTTTCTTTGAACTTTATATTTCCCGTTTTATTAGGATCATCTGCATGAATTACTTTAATTTTTACTTGAGGCGCCTTCGCACCTTTCTTATTAACTTTATCTTCAAATGTTTGTTTTTTTGCCATAATTACCTCAATGTGAGCGATTAATGTACGAAAATCAATCGAAAAAAATAATATAAAATTTATTTATTTGTCAGATGACCCTTTGACCTGCAAAATTGGAAATTTAGTGTCGTTTGTTTTTAAAGAATCATTCACAAAAATATTATCATTTATTTCTTTATTTTTAATTTTAGTTAAATTAGAATTTGAATCCTGTATTTTTAATCTATTTATGAAGAAAAAACTCATCAATATTATTGACATTGAAAAAATAAAAGTTGATTTAAAATTAATGCTAAACCAAAAACTTTGATTGAAAATATTATTATCTTGATAATCAGGAATTTTTGTATGAAGTTTTTCAATAAAATTATCTGAGGGTGATACTTTATCTTTATTTTTAAAGTTTAATATATTATGCCTAATGCTGTCAACTTTACTTTTAAAATTTGGATTATTATTCATATAATTTTCAAAAGTTTCTTTTTCTTTATTTTTTAATCCGCCTTCAACATATGCAGATATCATATCATCAAAATTTATATTCATTTTAAAATTACCTTATCTTCGTTAATACATTCATATAATTTTAATCTTGCTCTATTAATACGAGACTTTACTGTCCCAAGAGGCAAATCAACTATTGTACTAATCTCATCATAAGAAAGTTCCTGAATATCTCTTAAAATAATTATTGTTTTAAAATCCATTGATAAATTATCCAAACATTTATTAAGTTTTTTTGTTAATTCTCGTTTATCTAAATCTTGTGATGGGTTAGCAGAATCATCTTGAATTATGAATTCATTATTATCAAAACCCAAATCAGAATTTGAATACGTTTTTCTTCTCTTGTTTTTTCTAAGTTCTGTTTTTGCAAAATTACCTGCAATTGTATAAATCCATGTTGAAAATTTTGCAACTTCTCTATACGAATTTTTATGAGTATAAAGTTTTAAAAAAGTATCCTGAAGCAAATCTTCGCTTAAGTCTCTATCCCTAACAAATTGATATATATAATTATATAATCTATCTTTGTATCTATATACTAATTGGTTATAAGATTTTATATTTCCATTTTGAAAATCTTTTATCAAAAATTCATCAGTAATATCATTCATAATAACCTTTACAAATATTAGCAATTAAACATCTATTAAGATTTATAGCATCTAAATTAGTAGTTTTTGATAAGTGATCTATGTCTTTAATTTTTAAAATAATTTTTTCAATTTCTTCTAATTTGAAGTTTGAAGAATACATATTTATTCTATTTTGAATAATTTTATTAATACCAAAACTGAATATTTTCTTATTAAAACTAGTTTTATAATTATAAATAAATTCAAAAAGTCTAAACAAATAAATGCCAATCAAAATTGAATTATTTCCATTTAGAATAAGTGAATCAAAAACATCAATAGATTTAGATAATTTTTTTTTACCAATATTGTCTTGTAAATGCCATAAAAAGAATTTTCTACTTAGTTGATTATTGTTTTTTTTATTAGATAAATAATCAATTCTAATATAATTCATTACACTTGATAAATTTGTTCCATATGCATCAATATAAGTTGGTATATCATTTTCATTAATCTTTATATTATCAGATTTACAAATGTACTTTATCCAATCAACCATTTTATTTTCAAATGGTGTCCTTACATCTATGGTAATACAATTAGATATTATTGAATCAATAAATTTATTTTTATTTTCAAAACTATTTTTAACAAAAATAATATGATTATTTGAATTTGGATTTTTTAAGTATTCAATAATTTCATTTCTGGCTTGCTTAGAGAATTTTTTAATATTTTTAATTATTATTATTTTTTCTTGATTAAATAATGAAAGGTTCGACAGTTCATTGACAATATCAATTTGATTATCAAACCCCAAATAGAAAAGAAGTACATCTGCATTATTTTTTCTTTTTTTTAAATTTTTAATGAAAAAATCTTGCAAATAAATATCATCTCCATACAAAAAATATGAATTATAAAAATTTCCATTTTTAAATTGTTTAACAATTTTTCCTATTGATTGCAACTGATTCATTTTCTAAATAATTAATGATGAAATAATT
>Ga0163111_10002985_pt1 | contig 10843 bp, 11 predicted proteins | sample CRUFie1St18metaG_FD_109645 | JGI IMG/M metagenome (GOLD analysis project Ga0163111, IMG submission 109645) | Marine microbial communities from the Costa Rica Dome - CRUD Field 142mm St18 metaG | ecosystem: Environmental > Aquatic > Marine > Oceanic > Photic zone | place: Costa Rica: the Eastern... | reverse complement strand
TTTTTATTTTTTATTTTTTATTTTTATTAATCTCTCAATCTCTCAAATATTAAATATTAAAAGTATAATTTATTTGTTTTACTTGAAATTTTATTATTACTAATTAAATATTCCCCCTTAACTTTTTAACTATACATCCCCGCTATAATGTTATATGTGAAAAAAATTGACTAATAAAATAACCCAAACTACTACATCAGAAAAAGTAGCCATGGATATTATTAACAAAGGAAATTCCATCGGCGATACGCCCCTTATGATTGCAGTTAAAAATCAAAAATTAAGTACTATTAACAGATTATTACAAGATGTCAATGTAGACATAGAAATTAAAAATAATATGGGATATACACCATACACATACGCATTAGAATTCTGTGATACAGAAATTATTTCAGCATTTCAATCATTTTATAAAAATAGCAACAACTATCTTCTTTCATCAATCTGTGATGCAGTTCATAATAGAGATTATCCTACAATAACCAATCTACTATTAAACAAATGCGATATTGATATAATAGATAATAATGGGTATACCCCATTTCAATATGCAGTCGCAATGAATGATAAAGTAACAATAGATTTATTTATAAACATTGTGGGATTTCCATGTTTTGAACAAAAGATTAGAATTAATAAATCATTCTTAAGCATTCCTCTACTTGCCGGATTTTATAATCATGATGATTTAAGAGAGTATTTGGCAGTAAAAAGGCTAGCACTATTAAATGATAAAAAAAATTGAAAAATAAAAAAAAAAATTAAAAATTGAAAAATAAAAAAAAAATACAGAATTTTTTATTAAAAATGGAGGCTATTAAAGGAGCCATTGAATGTAATATGTGTGGAGATATAGCAACTTTACCCGTAAAAGGAGTATGCTGTAGTAATACAACAACATTACCACCTGGTTGTTTAACATGTGTACGTGAATATTATGAATTAAATAAAAAACCATATGAAAGATCAACCAAGATAAAAATGTCGTGGTCTGGTTGTGGCTGTTCAATTAATTTAAGAAATAATGGAGCTGATTTTTATTATAAACATTGTTATGAATTAGATCAAATTAGAAATATATTAGGAAAGTCTAGATGTTATCATGAAGAATGTAATAAAGAATTTGAAACATGCGCAGAACTTCGACGACATTTAAATGGTACCGCTAGAAAAGATGATAAACATGGAAATTGTCAAGAAGCTTTTACAAAATGTAAACATTGTAATGTATTTGATAGGCGTAAAATAATTGAAGGAGAGCATTATAAAAAATTTCATACAACAATTATGTGTAAAGTATGTGAAACACCAATTAATTTTTCAGATGCGATAAATCATTATAACATGCATAATAGTGATTTAAAAGAATTTAAACGACAAATAAAAGAATATATTTAATAAATATAGAAATAATTTATTAAATATGATATATGGCTAGTTTTGTTGATTATTTAATACATGTATAAAATGAAAACTTAAAAAAAAAAAATCAAAGACTAGAAGAAAAACAATTAGAAATAAAAGAAAATATGTATAAAGAATTAACAGACAAATATCATAAAATTATAAAAAATGGTATAGTGTCTGCTGCAAAAAAAGGAAAACGTGAGAAATATATAAATTTTGATAGAAATGATTTCAAAGCTAATTGTCCAGGTTTAGGGTATCCAAAAGATATGCAACAAAACTGGCTAGATGAAGTAATAACAAATCCTTCATCTGACTTTTTACCAAGATATTATGATACTGATATGCCAGAACATTTAAATGGTTTAAATTATGAAATATGGAATAATAAAAATTTTACAACAAAATTTACTTGGTAAAAATTGATTACCAAATAATTTCTTGTTTATTAATATTTTTTAAAATATTATTGATTTGAGTAAATGGTTTAGAATTGTTAAATGCATTAAATGTTTTATATGTTTTATAACAACTTAATGGGGATGGATGTGATGATATTATTAAATAATGTTTATTTGTATTAATATTTTTTAATTTCTCATGTGCATGTTTTCCCCATGCTACGAATATAATATTATCTAATTGATTTAATTCATTTATTACATAATCTATAAAGTCATTCCAATATTTAATATGAGATCCGGGTTTATTTTTAATTACAGTTAATGATGTATTTAATAATAATATTTTTTGTTTGGCCCAATTTTCTAAACTATAATCTTTTAACTCTATATTAAGATCATTATATAGTTCTTTTGCAATATTTTTAAGTGATGGGGGTATTTTATTACTATTATTAACACCAAAAGCTAGACCATGTGCCATGTCAGGTGTATAATATGGATCTTGACCCAATATTACTACTTTAGTTTCATATAAATTAAAATATTGAAAACATTTGAATACATTTTCTATATTTGGATAAATAGTATTATTTTTATATTCGTTTAGTATGGTTTCAATGAAATCATCATTTATTATATTAGATTTATTAATATTTTGAATAACTTCATTCCATGATTTAGGTAAATTATTTATCATTTGTTAATTAATCTGTTTAAATATTTTTAATTCAATTTATGTATAATTTAAATATTATTATATATTATAATGGTTGACGGTTTTGACCCCAAAGCATCCCAAGCAATGGACTTAACAGAAGTAAATGATCCATTACAAGGTGGAGCTGCGAAAAAAAAGCCCGCTAAAAAAGCGGCGAAAAAAGCGCCAAAAAAAACAGAGAAAGGTGCTAAAAAAGCTGCTAAAAAACCTGCTAAAAAAACTGCAAAAAAACCTGCTAAAAAAACTGCTAAAAGACCACCATCAAAATGGATTCTACATGTTAAAGCATTTGCTAAAGCAAATAACTGCTCATATAGAGAGGCATTAAGTAATTCCAAATGCAAATCGACATATAAAAAATAAATGATAATTAAAGTGAAAGAAAATTAAAAATTAGATAATTAATAATTATATATCTAATTTTTTCTTATTTTTGTTTAGATTGTATTTATTTTTCTTGTAATTTGATTTGATGATTTATTAAATGATAATGATTTTGTTTTATTTCTTACTATATTTTTAGTTATCTTATTTTCACTTATGCTATTATGTAGTAATTTTTTATATTTAAATTCTTGACATTTTTTAAATAATGTATATTCTTGTAATAAAATTAATTCAATTTGTTTAGCTTCTTTTTTCATATTGTTAAGAGTTACTTTATCAGCAACTTCTTTATCTTTTATTTTATCTATTTCTTGATGTAATTTAGAAATAGAATCAATAGCTTTCTCTATTGCTCGTGTATATTGAAGAGTTTCATTTTCTATTCGAGCAATACATTCATCATAGTCTTTTTTATTAGATGTTTGAGTTTTACATCTTTTTTTAATATCAGCTGTAGTGTTTTTAATCATTACTTTATTATTTTTTATTTCTTCTTTTAATATTTTAATTTTTTCTTTAATTGCTTTTATAAGCTCTATATTGTTGGCTTTTATATTATCAAATTTTTCTTTTAAATAAATTACATTTCTGGTTTTATCATCTTCAATATGTGTCATTAATACAGGTACATTAATCATAACTGGTTGTGCAAATTGTGTAGCATCTTTTTCTCTATTTAAATAACTAATATATCCAGATAATTTATTTGCAATATTTTTAATTCCGCTTTCACTTAATACTCCGTTCGATGTCATATATTGTTGTTTAAATTCTTCTTTGTTAGTTGTAAACTTCTCATCTTCATTTGTATAAAATAAATTAATAAGAGAAAATAATTCTAATGGTGTATTAGTAAATGGTGTCGCTGTCATAATTAATAATTTACACGAATCTTTACCTGATTTTGTATAACTATTCATTATTAATTTTTCCATAATTTTTGTATCTGGGCGTTCGGCAGCTTTTAAATCTCCACCATATAATTTATGTGCTTCATCGATAATAATTAATGTTTTCTTTAATACATCTTCACTTCCATTACGTTGTCTTAGTGTATCATATATACTATTTTTACCAGCTAATAGATTGCTAAATTGTTTGTATGACATCGGTTCTAACCATTTATCACTTAATAATCTTTTTCTTTTAGAAATATCATCGGGTATAAGTAATCCATTTTGAACTTCATGTGCAATAATTGAATGACATATTTGATCAAAAATGTTTTTCCATACATCACTTTTTAATGTTGTTCTGGTAACCCATAAAATATTATATCCAGCTTTTTCAAATGATGTAGATGCAATAGAAACACCGGAACAAGTTTTTCCAGTTCCAACTGAATGCCATAATAATAGTCCTTTATATGGTGATTCTGGACAAAAATAATTTGTTATAAAATTTTGTGTAGGATTTAATTCAATATCAGATGATGATTTTTGTGTAGTAGTAGCATTAGTTTCTTTTTTAGGTATACATTTATTTTCTATAATAAGTTTATCCCATTTATATTGTTTAGAATTATAATTAGTTTTTATAAAATCTCTCATTTTTAAAAATCCTAATTTAGTAGGTGGTACAATTTTTTCAGTTGATTGTTTTTTTGGAGCATCTGTTTTATTTCCATTATATTCTAATAAAGGGTAGTTTGCTTGAGTTATTAATTTATAATTTATTGATTCGGGTGAATTTTTTTCTTCGGGAATAGGTGATGGAACATTATTTGTATCCATATTAATATGTAAATCCTCTAATTTATCTTTTATTTTTTCTACAGTTTTAGCTTTTTCAAAAATAGCTGGTATTTGAGAATATCTTAAACCCCATTCTTTATTTACTTGTTTGCAATATCCATTATCTTCGTCTCTCATATATTTACATAACCATATACGTATATCTCCTTTTTTAGGTAAAAATTGTTTTGGATGATTATATTTTAAATATACTCTCTTTAAAAAGTCAGTAGTAACAGGTACATCTTTAGTAGATCTTTTTCCACATTTACCACGACAATCTATATTATTAATTAAAAAATATCTGGAACTTTTTTTATTTATACCTTTTGTAAATCTTTCATCGAAAGTAGTTGTATTTTTACTTGGTTGTTGTAATAGTTTATGTGGAGTAGATGTATGTGGTGAAATTTGACTTATTTTTTGATTGGCAGGATTATTTGCTTGAATTAACTCTGATACTTTTGAAGGTGATGGTGATGATTTTTGAATTGATTGAGTTTTTAATTTTTTACTATTTTTTGGGACACGTGACCATGAATCAAATCTAGGTTTATTTTTATCTGATTTAATTTTATTATTTTTATCTAATTTATTTTTATTTATATTAATATTAGGCGGGTTTTTAACATGTAATTTTTGAGTATATACATTTTTTATGTCTTTTTTGGTATTAACATGTGGTTTATTTTCATATGCTCCCCCCATTAAATAATAATCTCTTTCCATAAGTTCATGATTTAAATCTTCAATATTGTGTAAATTATTTGTTAAATAATGATCTACAGCTAATACTGGTCCTATTTCATATAATTGCGCACTTAAATTATTCATTGCCTTATCAAATTGACTATATAACATTGTAGCATCATTAAATTTTTCAATATCTTTAAATACTAAAATATCTTCATCTTTTATTAAAGTATCATTTTCTTTTATTTCGGGTTGAGATAAAGTATTATTAGTTAAAAATTTAGATATTCCAAATGTATTTTGTGTAATATTTGGTACTGTTAAATAATAATTATAAACATATAATGGCCAACCTATATTTGGTATAAAATCCAATCCTTTCTGCCCACATGTTCTTGTAGCTCTTCCAATTGTTTGTTTTAAATCGGCAATAGTCATTGATGGTTCAAAAATATGTACATATTTAACATCAAATAAATCGATGCCTTCTTTAAATCCGCTATCAAAAATAATAAAACGTAATTTTTTTCCATTTATATTATCGGGTCTCTCATTAAATAATTTAAGTAGTTCTTTTTTTATTTTTTCATTAAAATTAGTACCGAATACACTATTAGAAGATAATAAACCAAAATTTTTATTATTATTAGCATAATCTATATATAATTTTAGTTTAGATTGTTTTGGTATTTTTCGCGCTTTTATAACATTATTATAACCATTTGCAGCAAATGCTGATGCTATAATTTTAGCACCATATCCACCTTCTTTTACATCTGAAAAAATAAAATGTTTAAATGTTTTTCCATGGTTTTTCATATCTAATTCATCTAAATTTTGAATATTTTCTAATAATTGTGTCATTTTAGGAGATCTAAATTTAATAGCATCATTTAATTGTTTTGGATTAAATGAAGATTTATCAAATTTAAAATTATTATCTATATTGCTAAAATTTGCTGTCTTACGCATACATGTAAATAGTCTATCTCTCTTTTTTTTTGTTATAATTTTTTTAGCATTATTAGGCTTTGATTTTGTTGAAGCATTAGTTTCTTTATCATATTTAAATTTATTTTTTGAATAGCATTCCACGATTTTACTTAATTCGGGATGTGATCTATTTTCATTTTTATCTGGATGATTTTGTAATAGCCATTTTTTAACATCTTGTTTAGAATTAAAATTAAATTTTTTCTGTAATTTGGAACAATCAGTCATATTAAATTATACTAATATTTTAATTATTTTGATTATTTATATTAATAATTAAATTTTTTATGATAAAATTATATTCATTATAAGATTCTATAAAATGATCAATATTTTTTTCGATGAGCCATTTTATTTTATATGATTTATATTCTAAATATTTTATTAATTTTTTTTGAAACTCTACATTATAAATTTGATCATTTAATCCGGTATAAATATATATAGGTGTTTCCTTATTAATATTTAAATTTATATATTTTTTCATATAAATTGATTTTGATATAAAGAGTGCTCCAATATTTTTAGATAAATGTTTGAGAATATTAAATGTCAATGTTCCTCCTTGTGAAACGCCATATAAAAATATATTTTTATAATTATTAATAATTTTATATTCATTTTTTATTATTCTAACTATTTTTTTTGTATTGTTTGAAAAATCATCGATATTTATTTTATCTATTTTATTTATTCCATCATAACATGTATAATAATTATACCAAGAATAAACATTATATAAATTTTTTTCTGGATAATTTATATCCATTTTATCTGCATTGGGAATTATAAATTTTATGTGTTTAAAATATTTATAATATTTTTTTTTAAAAAAATTAATAAAATTATCAAAAAACATACTATCACAGCACATTGGGTGTAATAAAATTAATGAATATAAATGATTTTTTTCTGGAAGTAGAACTATAGAATTACTATACATTGTTAATACAATATAAAATTGATACAAAAAAATATTTATAAACAACTTTATAATAAATATTATTGATTAGCAAGATATGGCAAATTGCACTCGTTGTCAATTTAAAAATCTTACTAATAATAATATTTGTAAGCATAAATCAAAAAACGTATATTATATATTTGATAAAAAATCTTGCTTATTTCACTATAATTATTATGGTAAATTATATGCAACAAATATACAAAGAATATATCGTGGATACAAATGTAGAAAATGTTTAAATAATGTATATAATCGATTGCCTGATGATTTGCAAAATATTGTTAAATTTTATATAAATCAAGACTTGCATTATAAAAAATATTTAAAAAAAATATGGGATATAGTACTTTTGAAAATATTAGATTTTATATATCGTATGGCATTATATACTAACAGATATAATACATTTTTGTTTCAACTTCGAGGTGATGCTTTAATTGATTTTGGAAATTTTATATACGAAGAGAGAGATTATATACTATATAATTTTAATTTATATTTTAAATATGAAGACGTATTAAATAATAAAAATATCAAAGCAACTAACACTTTACCCGCTGGGAGTATCTTGGTAAAAAATTATTCAAGTGTAATTTCACATAATTTAAAAAAATACAAAGATCTTCTGAATACTTCATTGTATTATTATGAACAAATTATAAATAATCATAATACAAATCATATTTTTGAAGCTAATAGTGCATTAAATAATAAATTAAATAAATTATATAATACTTCAAAAAGAGAAACTAGCTTTTCATAAAAGTATAAACATTATTCATTAAATCATCATAATATGTATTATTTATAAATATACTGGTATTTGTTTCTCTATTTCCATTAATAACTAAAATATTTCCATTTTCTATTTTATTAATATCATTTAACCATATTTCATGATAATAATGACAGTCGGATAAATATTTATAGGAAATATTTTCTCCTAATCTATTTCGTTTAATTATCCTATTTTGACAAATATCAGGTGATGTTTTAATATAAATTGTTTTTATATCTTTAATAACTTCTGCAAATTCATCAAACCATAAATTATAAACTTGCCATTCTATATCATTTATTTTTTTTTGTAAAAATAACATTTTAGCAAAAACATTTCTATCTGTAAAAATAGATCTTTCTGTAATTATTATATCATAATCAGAGTTTATAGCTTTTTTTAATGAACTCAATCTACTAATATATGCCATCATTTGAAATGAAAATGAATATTTTTCATTATCTTTATAAAATTTTTCAATAATATTTTCTCTAGATTCAATATCAATAATATTTTCCCATTCTTTAACTGGTTCTTGAATAAAACAAATTTTATAATTATTATTTTTTTTATTGCAGTAATTTTCAAAATTATTTTCAAAATATTTAACAATACTAGATTTTCCAGAGCCAATATTACCATCAAATGATAAAATAATAGGGGGCATTATTATATTATAATATACTATAATTATAATTTTTAATTAATATAATTATATTAATCAATTTTATTTCTTTATTTATTTGAATTTAAATAAATAATATTACTATTTAAATTATATATATTAATTATAATAAAAATGAACGATCCAAAACCAGAGTTACCTGTAGTCGACAATGATGATAAATTTATCTTTCTTAATGAAAATTTTGCACTTGAAAATGGATTGGTTGGTAATTTAAATTATTTAGTATATACAGATCCAGCAAATCTGTCATCGGGCGAGGATGATTTAGAATTTGCTGTCAGTATAGATAATCTCCATATAACTTATGATAAAACTAGTGGTATAAGAGTAATCTCTGAAGAAGAATATTCAACAACAGCAACAAGAATGTTGGAATTACAAAAAGAAAAAGCAGCGCGGTTAACACAGGCAATGCAAGCGCTGCGAAAAGAGGATGGGGCTGAGGATGAGGCTGCCCCTGCCCCTGAGCCTGGGGCTGAGGTGGAGGCGGAGGCGGAGGCGGAGGCGGAGATTGAGCCTTAGGCTGAGGATGAGGCTGAGGAGGGGGGTGGGGGGGGTAAATAAATAAATTAGATTAGCAAAATGATTTAGTTAGTAAGAATATAATATTTATTAAAAAGATTTAGAGATATTTTAAATAACTATAATATAGAAATATATTATCATTATTTTTTAGTTTTTAAAATGTGCTGATGCCCGAGCGGTCTAAGGGGTACGACTCAAGTTCGTATGACTGCGGTCGCGTGGGTTCGAATCCCACTCAGCACAAGTATAATTATTTATATATTTTTTTATATAAATAATTAATTATATTACTAATATGAAAATACGTATAAATGATGTTAAATGCTTCTTGAAAATTTTATTTATATATTTTTATATAAATAATTATTTTTAAAATGTAGTTAATAATTCTTTTTCTATATTAGAAAAAGTAGTATATTTTTGTTTATCTTGATCCCATATTTCTAACCAAAGTGATTCATACATTATTTTATAGTTTAGTATTTTAATATTTTTAAATATATGATGTGGTGCGTTTTCGTGTACAGTTCTTAAATTATATCCAGGTATTTTTGTAACTAAATGATGAATGTGGTGATATTCAATACCTAATGTAACCCATTTTAAATATTCAGGAATAGTAATCATAGAACTACCATCTAATGCTGCATCTATTAATTTCCATTCTTCGTTTTTTTTTATATTGCGAACATAACCATTTTCAAATACATGTTGTAAATGAAAAAGTAAAACACCTATAAACATAGCGATATAATCACCAAATAATACTATTGCAAAAATATTATTTTTGTAGGCAAAATTATATTTTAATAGCATTGTTGTTGTATTAATTATTTTATTGGATGTTCTATATGCTGCTTTACGATCATTTCTTAATTCAAATGGTAATCTCATTCTAATGAACCATGTTAATGCGGGCGCAAGTAAAAAAAAAAGTGGAGGATAACGCAATATACGAATTATTTTTCTTTCAAATCCCGATTTTTGAATATATTGTTCTTTTGTATGAAAGATTGTTTCGCCCCAATCGTAGTCATTTTGTCCTAATTTTCCGATATTATTGTGGTGTAATTTATGACCAATATTCCAATCTGATGGTGTAGAACATAATATACTTGTAATATTTAAACATATCCAATTATGTAATTTATGATTTTTAATATTTTGAATAAATGATCCATGGCCACAATCATGAAATAATATAAATGATCTTATAACTAACATTCCCCAAAATAAACTGAATAATGAATCAATAATTATTATTCTATAATTAAATGACGTATATTTAAAAATTAATAATGACCATAATATAAAAAAAAATATAGTTTTTGATAAATAATAATATGATAAAATATATGTTCCTTTGAATTTAGGATCATTTAAATAATTATTTATGTCATTTCTAAGTATAATCATTTCATCTTTAGTATACATTATAATATAAATATAATTTTTATAATATTATATTTATATCAATTACATTATTTAATTAAGTAGATATACATTTAGTATTTTTTTTTGTTTTAGTACGTGGAGAATTCTCCACC
>Ga0163111_10002982_pt1 | contig 10847 bp, 15 predicted proteins | sample CRUFie1St18metaG_FD_109645 | JGI IMG/M metagenome (GOLD analysis project Ga0163111, IMG submission 109645) | Marine microbial communities from the Costa Rica Dome - CRUD Field 142mm St18 metaG | ecosystem: Environmental > Aquatic > Marine > Oceanic > Photic zone | place: Costa Rica: the Eastern... | reverse complement strand
TTTAAATCTTGTGTGGTAGCTTCACCACTACGTATTCTGCGTAGAAAGTCCTCTGTTACAAGGTAGTGTAGCTCGTTAAAACTGTCCTCGGTAGCCTTCTTAGGTATTACCCTTGGATTTGTCATTTTACTGGCCCCGTGCCTTTTCTTTCTCGCTGTTTGCGTTTCTTGTCAGCATCCATTCTTTGGCGTGGGCTTTGAAACCCCGGTGAGTCAAACTCTCCACCGGGTTGTTCTATTGGAGGCTGTTGTGGTTTCGGAGGCCTCATACGTGGCCCTTCTCTAAATCTTCGGATAGCTTCTCCAATGTCTTGTTTTTTCTTTTTAGTCATTATTCAAGTCCTAGTCCTTTCTTAACTATAGCTAGAGCCTTATCGTCTAGATCATTGTCTGTTTGTTCGACTAACTTTTCTAATAAGTCTACGACGAAGCCTTTAAACTTGTCACTTTTTAAAAATGTTAAGACGATTGGTTTTAGAATTGCTAGCATTTTGTTTAGGTAGTAATGTTTGTATTGGTACTATATCTGAGCATATGTGATATACTCTTGTATTAGGCCGTATAGCAAAGCCTCTTTGTTGCAGCTCTGCACACTTCAATGCTCGTACAAGCTCAAAGTCTAGCTGCATTTTTTCTTCTTGACGTTTAGCTATGCGTCTACATTGTCTAAGACCTTCTCTGTCTAGTGGCACCATAAAGTTAATCTGGAATCCCCAGTTCTCACTTATGACATATCCTTCTGGATCTCTAGGTTCAGTGTCATTGCCCATGTAGAACGGGCTAAATGTCATGGTTGACCCATTACATGCGATGTTTGGGCCGTAGTTTTGACGTGATGACGCACCGTTGTTTTGAAACTGCACGGCTTGGTTAGTCACATTGCCTGTAGCTGCTGCCACAGGATTAGAAGTATTGTTTGTTTCAGCGTATGCTGGTGTTACTGTGAGAATACAGAGAGCGATGTAGTGGTAGAGTTTATGGTATAGTTTGTTGTGGTATCCCACTGCTCTACTAAACCAGCTGCTCGGGTTGTTGTTTCTAGATTCCATGGTAACGTATTATCTGTTACTGAAAAAGTTGTACCAGTAGCTGTTATATCGGCTGATGGTGTGACGTTGCTGCCTGACCATGTATTTACAGCTGCACCATACACTTGTTTCTGCGTAACTTCTGTAATAGTTTGAGTGGTAGTTGTTGTACTGTTCATGCTACCAGTTGTAAACTGAGGTGTAACAGTATTTGCTCTTGCTATGCTGGGTGATAACAGAGCTAAGAGAAGAATTAGTTTCTTCATACTTTTGGTGTGTCTTGTTTTTTTGCCATAGGGCATGTAGGTGGCTTATTGCTACCATTTTTACCTGTAGTCAAACCGAATGTTGCTAGTGCCCCCGTAAAAACGCTTGCTACGAACGTGATATCGCTGTTGCCTGACTTTTTTACCATCGGTATTTCTACATAGTTTAGTGTAATAATAAACCCAGACCAGATGACTACAGCTAATCGCACAATAGCAGCTAGTATAGCCATCTGCTCATCATGGTCATCTATACCTTCTTTTATTTTTGTAAAGATACCTTTCTTTTTTTCTTCCATTTATCTATCTTGCCTTGTAAAAACTTTTGTACTCGTTTCTTGATTATGTCAAAGAAAGGCTGGGCAAGGGTGGTTGTAGCCACAGCTGCTACCGCCGTAGTTATGGCTGTAACCATAACTTCTGGTGACGGTAACGGCATTTGTATATCTATGATGGGTATATCTAACTTTCTTGTTTGAGGTTGCACCTCTTTGGTTTCTGCTGGTTGCGTCCCTTCTGGCTCGCGAAGATCGCTCGGAGGTACAACCAACGGTATGTAGGATGGAACATCTGCTGTAGGGAGAGGTATTGATGGGGTTTGTATAGTAGGAAAGGTGGGTATTTCCACTATGCCGCTACCTCCATAAGAGTAATTGTAGATGCACTTCTTGCATAATCATCAGTATCACTTTCAGTACCCACTCGGTTTAGATATACCGTTTGAGAAGCAGCTCCACCATGACTTAATCTTACGCTATAAGTAATTGCACTTGTACTACCAGCAGTATCTAAGTGTGTACCAGCAACATTATTACCTATAGTAGCTGCGTTTATACCAGCCATAAAAGAAACTCTTTGTTTATTGCCATCCGCATCACCGACTGCACTTGTTAAAACTGATCCCGCTTTGTATAGAGTTACATGCATCCTATTAGTGGATGAATAACCTAAAGAACAGTTAATTGTAATTAAAATTTTATTACTAGCATTTGTTGGTGTAATAGATAAACTCATAGCGTCATTACTATCTATTGTACCAGAAGCTAAAGAACCTGTAGAATATACATCTGTTTTTGTTGTAGAGACAACTTGAAGAATATTACCTGTGTTATTAGGAAATGCTACCTTACCATCTGAACTAAGCGTAATCCCGTCAGAACTAGCTGACGAGTTACGTATTGAGTCTACGATTATTCGTGACATTATTTACCCTCCTATGGTTTTGGGTTGTCTGCCTTTACCTTTGCAACGTGATCTTTCCATGTAGAGGTTCCGTTTACTGCGTCCCAATACTGCATGTCTAGCTGATCGCCTACAGAGGCGAAAGCTGCTGCTCTGTCAGATTTATATTTAATTGCTAATGCTGCATCGTCTATAGCTTTGCGAGCTGCTGCTACTTTGGCGTCATCAAGTGTTACCTTGTTGCCATCTTTGTCAAACGCTCCAGCGGAGTCGTCTATTGATACTACTGTGCCTTTATACGCAGAGTAAATTGCTTCGTGATCCATTTTGTTAAAAAAAAATAATTGTTTGTATGTCGATAACAGTTTATACTGCTATCTCCATAAGGGTAATAGTTGATACACTTCTCATATAACTTGAACTATCAGAATTAGTACCTGATTGGTTTAAATATAAAAATCTAGTACTACTTTGACCATGAATTAATCTTATGTCATAAGTAATCGCACTTGTACTTCCAGCAGTATCTAAAAATTCTGCTCCTATAAATTCTCCTCTTGCAGAAGAATAATTATCTGTTTGTGAAGTAACCCTAGTTCTATTACCAGCAGCATCACCTTGGACTAAAATTGATCCAGCCTTAAAAATACCAAAACCTAATCTATTTGCTGTTTCCATACCCATTGTTGCATTTACTCGTATAAGTATTTTATTACTTGCACTTGAAGGAGTAATAGTAGCAGCCATGGCAGCAGGAGTATAAGTAGCAGTTGCAGTATCATTAGAAAATACATCAGTTTTAGTCGTTGATACTACTTGTAGAATTTTACCAGCGTTTGACAAGTTAGAAATAGTTGTACTTCCATCACTAGCTAAAACAATATTGTTAGACCCAGAGGAAGCATGTTTAATGTTTGTTGTGCTTAAAGTTGCCATTATGTTAGTGCTCCTATAGCTGTAATGCCTATTTGTGGCATTGTTAAATTAGTGCTATTAGCATATCTAGGCTTATGAATTTGAACTTCATGGTTTGCACTAAATTCTTTAAACTGCATTTTTATTGTTTTTGCACTTGTCCATGATGCAACCCGACCATCTGTTGTGTTTGCAGTTCCACCAATATTAAATGTATGAGTAAAATAACATAAATCATCAAATCCCATATCAGTTCCAGAAGCAGTAAATCTACTATTATCAATAAGCGTTCCGTCTAGTAATAATTGAAAATGTCCTATAGCTGCTGTATCAGGTGAACCACCAATTTGAAATTGAAATGTATATATGACTTGTTTTGCACCTGACGGGGGAACGTAACTTATAGATGATCCATTCATATCTGCCATACTGCCTGTAGCATTTTGAACCCCTGTTACAGTTTCAACAGTAGTACTTCCCTGATTAAGAGTAAAACTTGAACCATCACAAGGACTTTGGAACATTTCCAAAACTTGCATACCACTTGAATTACCAGCCGAACCGAAAGATAATTGACCACTACCGTTTGTAGTAAGAACCTGTCCATTTGTACCATCAGCTACTGGTAATGAAAGTTCAACAGCTGCATTACCAGTTGTACTGGCTGGTCCTTTGATAGCAACTGTTCCTCCACCGCCGTCTGCGGTTAATTTTAATTGACTCATGCTGCTACCTCCATAACTTGAATCCAAGAAGATCCTCTTACCGTAGAAGTATCGTTTGTATCAGAATGAAATCTATTAATATAAATAGTTCTAGTGTTACTACTAACATTATAATAAATTACTCTATAGGTAAGTTCATCAGTACTTCCAGCTGTATCTAAGTAATGAAAGTTTTGTGGTGAAATATGATAAGTACTCTGTTGATAAATAGAAGTAATAACTTCAAGTCTATTACCATCATCTGCACCGTTGGCAGCAGTAATATTAGCAAAAGATCCTGACCCTGTTTTCTTTTGTAAAACAACAGGATTATTATTTACTTGGTTAGAAGTTGTGTAACAGGTACTAGCTAGTATAAAAATTTTACTAGAAGCACTTGCTGGTGTTATAGATACCTGTATATTTGCTCCATCCCAATGACTTCTAGCTGATGTACTTTGTGAAGCAGTATCGTTTCTACCGCCTTGCTTGATTTGAAGAATTTTACCTGTATCTATACCAGATAAATTACTTCCACTAAAAGTTGTTGCGGTTACTAAACCGCTTGTTCCGTTTATAGTTACTGGCATATTAAATAATTGTCCATGTCTCGCCAGAACCTACAGTCACTGTAGCTCCTGAGTTTACTGTAATAGGCCCAAACGTACCAGCGTTGTGATTATTACTAATCGTGTAGCTGGTAGTTACTGTAGTGCCATTTTCCCAAAAAATTTTGTCCGACCCAACGCCTGCTGCACCAGCACTAGCTTCAGCCCATGTAAGGCCACCAGCTGCACTAGATTTAGCAGTTAGTACATAATCATTTGTAGGAGTATTGTCTATATTAAGATCGGCTTCTTTGATAGTACCATCTTTGATACCGTCTCCACCTGTTATTTTTGTTAATGCCATTATGCTGCTACCTCCTCTGCTGTAATACTAGAACTATATCTATGACCTGTGGAAGCGTTACTATCGTTATAACTTCTATTAACTACAATAGTATTACTATTACCATTCTTATTAGCTATTTGTACTTTATAAGTCACAGAATTAGTAGTATTTGGTGAATCTAAAAATTGTATATTAGCTGTTGAAATTCCATTATCATCAGAAATACTATATAAAACACCAAAAGCTGCGTTTCTACTACCTACATCTGTAGCATTACCTATCAATGTACTGTCACGCAATAAACGAACTGGTGCCCGTGACTGATTAGCTCTACCACTTCCAGTAACATTAACAGTCACTAATATTTTACTAGAAGTAGAAGAAGGTGTTATATCTACACTTAAACCAGTAACATCAGTAAAAGTATTACTTGTTGTTGTAAATGTATCAGTTTTTGTTGTTGAAACAACTTGAAGAATTTTACCAGCAGTAGCTGTTGTAGCTACTGTGCCGTTTACATCTGGCAAAGTTAAAACTCTATGTGCACCACCAGATGTTGATGCTGGAGCTTGTAAGGATACTGACCCAGAGGTAGATCCAACTAATTTTACTGTCATGATGCTATCTCCATTACAGTTATAGAATTTGAAGAACAACCAGAATAGTTTGATGCTGTTGCTGAATACCCTGTTCTACCTAAATATAGAGTTGAACTTTGTTGTCTTCTCCATTGCAATTTATAATTAACAGCAGAGGTGGTATTTGGTGAATCAAGAATAATAAATGGAACATCATGATAATCATAATAACCATTACCAGAAGACCAGTTCAATAATTGAGTAAATGAAGCATGATTTCCTCCTGTACCGTTGCCTATTGCAGTAGCAGTACCACCAACAGTTCTTATCATTTGAAGATATGCTTCCTCATCTATTCCTGATACTCTCATTGCTACTTGTACCAAAATCTTACTAGACGTAGCACTAGGAGTTATGTTTACATTAAATCCTGATATGTCAGTATAAGTTGCAGAAGTTGTGCTTTGAGCACCTGTAAGGACTGTTGATTGAATTTGAAGAATTTTACCGCCAACTCCTGTTGCAAAATTAGCACTTTGTATAATTCCGTTTGGTAAACCACCAGCGGATATACCGGTTACTGTGCCAGACCCGTTTAATGTAATTGGCATAATTTATACAATTGTCCAGTTTTCTCCAGTACCAATAGTTACAGCTACGCCACTATTGATGGTCACAGGGCCAGCACTCATTGCGTTTGTATTGTTAGTAATGGTATAATTGGTCGTTACGGTTTGACCATTTTCATAGAAGATTTTGTCAGTTCCTCCACCTGTTGCTCCAGCTGCTGCTGTTACCCACTCCATACCATTAGCTGTATAGCCAAGTATTTTGTCAGTTCCAGAAGGAGCTGCATGTATATCTAGTTTTGCTTCTCCTATACTATCGTCTGCTAGCTTACTACCAGCTATTGCTGCTGAAGCATTTATGTCAGCATTGACAATAGTACCATCTACAATCTTAGCAGATGTAACTGTGTTGTCACTAGGAGTACCAATACTTAGTGCTGTTCCGAGGGTGAGAATAAAGAAATCAGAACCACTAGCAGGGGCACTGGCAAATATAATGTCATTACCGTCAATAGCAAATCCTTCGCTTGGGCTGGTTCCACTATTAGGTTTCTGAATGACTCCATTGACGCTAACAATATGTCCTTGTGCATTTGCTCCCGGATTAGATAATGTAAATCTTGTAGCAGAACCGTTAAAGGTTGCACTACCACCGCCTGTACCACTAGAGCTAGACAGTGTATTTATTTGTATGTTGTAAGAGCTTGCTGGTAAGTTAGTTAAGTTTGCTCCACTAACTGCTGGCAAGGTTGCAGGGAATCTAGCGTCAGGAATAGTTCCAGATGTTAAATTACTAGCACTTAAAGCTGTTAAATCTACAGCAGCCCAACTAAGATTACCATTAGTGTCGGTTTTTAAAAACTGACCATTAACAACATTGTTTGGAAATGTAAGAGTATAACTTGCAGCTGCACTATGAGGTGGTGATTTTAACTTTATACCATGACTGTTTGCTTCACAGTTTAGTTGTAAAGTACCACCAGTACCAGAACCTTTTATCTCTATAACACCAGTACCGTTAGGGTTTAGCTTTACGTTACCATTAGTTGTGCTAGTAGTAATCTCATTGGTCTGTACGTCTAAGTTGCCACCAAGTTGTGGTGACGTATCGTCTACAACATCTGAGCTAGTTGCTGTAACAGTAACAAACTCAATAGCATTACCGCTAGAGTTTACTTTTAAGGTTTTGCCTGCTGCACTACCAAAGTTTGCAGGGGTATCAGATAGTCCTGTAAAAGTAGAGCTACCTCCACCTCCTCCTCCACCGCTATCATCAGCGATGACAAACTTAGATGTAGAACTATCATACTTTAATATTTTACCGTTTGCTGCACCTGATGTATTTACGTCAGTTAGATCGTTTAGAGTGCTAGGTATACTAGGCTTGTTAAGTATTACAGCATCACCAGATGTAGCATTAAAGTCAGATTGTACGTTGACTTCAGCTCCAGCTGCTATGCCATTCAGTTTTGCATGGTCTGCATCAGTAAAGACATTACTATCAGTTGCAGCTTCTACTGCTGCTCTTATCTCAGCGTTAGTCTGGTCGCCAGTAGCTCCAGACTCTATTGCGTTGAGTTTTGTATGGTCTGCGTCTGTAAATACGTTACTGTCAGTTGCACTCTCTACAAGTGTACGTATTTCGGCAGCTGTTTGGTCTGCGGTGGCTGCGGTTTCAATACCGTCTAGTTTTACTTTGTCAGCAGCAGATATAAAACCTTTTACTGTTGTTGTAGAGCTAACTATGTTTTGCTCTTCTTGTGCAGCAAATAATAACTGTTTCTGATTATTATTTAAGTCTTCTGCTTTGACTGATGCCCCTGCTGTATATGTAGCTTTTGCAGCATCTACACTTGTATCACGAAAAATACGTATAGCTGCTGGACTAGCTGGTATGTTACCAGAAGTAAATACAACATTACCACCACCTGTTGTAGTGTAGCTAGTAATATTGTAATGTGTACCTGACGATTTTAGTACTTCGTTTACGGTTACTTTTATGTCAGATTCTTGAATGGAGGGAAAAGAAAACGCCTTAGTCGCATTTCCATCCCCAGTATAGTCTACGAATGTTGTTGCCATTTATTTGTATATGTTGAGGAGGTTTGCTGTTGTATCTCGTTTTTGTAGTTTAGCAACCCTTCTTGCACGTTGCTCTTGTATGAGTTTCTGTACTTCTTGTTGCTGACTAACTTTAGCCCAAGCCATTCTACGAGCTTCTTGCATAATTTTGTCTATAGCCCTGTTGTGTGCGTAATCTCTAGCATCAAAATCACCACGTCTACCTGACTTTATATCTTTATACATTTCTTCCATAGAAGCTAGCATTGCAGGGTTTTTTGCCATTTTATTTAGTTTTAACTCTAGGTTTAATCTACCTATAGCTTGCTGAAACAATGATCTAATTCTTGGATCATCTGATAGGTTTGTACCGTCAGGAGCGTAGTATGTAGACTGTCTAAGATCATAACCGCTGTTAAATAAAAATTGTCTACCTTCGCTTTGCTCTAGGTTTAAACTTATAGGGCTAACTGCATTATATGCTCTAGTTAAAAAGTCCCAATCTTTAAGAGGTTTACCATTAAGTAAATCATATTTAAGAGTTAAAGCTCCCGACCCAGCAAGATTTTCTGAAAGTAAGTTACGGTTACGTATAGACTGTATAACACCTGAGTTTATTTCACGCATGTATGGAGTAAACAATCTACCTAGCTCGTTACGTAAACCAGCTAATGGTACTTGGTTGTTTGCAAGTCCAGCTACGATACGTCCAGCTTGGCCGGGTCTACCACCAAATAGGTCAACAAAAGACTGTATACCGGCTAAGTATGACTTACTTGTTACTGCCTGAGCTACAACAAGAGCTATTTTACCTAACTGATTTTCTGTCCATTCTTCACCCATAAGTTCGCTAGCGTCACCTACGTCAGCTATTGTAGACATAATAAGGTTAAATGGTTCAAAGTTATCATAACCTATACGTACAGCACCAAGCTTTATAGTTCTAGGCTCCCATTTACCATCTATCCACATCTGTCTTTTTTGTCTATCTACTGGGCCGTTACCGTTAAGATCACCACGCATCCAAGCTTGTGCAGCCATAAATACTACAGCTGAACCTATTGCTAATCTACCGGTTTGTAAAGCACGTGCATTAGCTAGCTCTTCTGCTGTGTTTATACCATACTTAGATACACTACCTAAATCGTTAGGGTTAGCAAATGCAATGTCGTTAAACTCTTTAACTAAGAAGTTAAAACCCGGTGTATACTTACCTGTTAAAGCAAGCCCGTTGACACCTGTTCTAGCAAACAAAAAGAATGGTTTAGCTAGAGGTGCAGCACTAAATACATCGTTTAAGCCTTTTGCAAAGCCTGTAAGTTCTTGTGTAAGTGTTACTTCTTTACGTGCAAATTTAGCAGCTTCATCTACAAGATTACCGTTTGCATCAAATACCTGAGCATAAAAGTCATCTTCGTACGCTCGCATTAATTTTTTATTTATCTCAGGTAGCTCTATGCCGTTGCCTTGCATGTCAAGTACACGTCTCATAGCTTTTTCACGCATCTTAGCTCTACCTAAAATAAACGCAAACGAATCATCAGTAGCAGCCATAAGCTTTGTAGAGTATGTTAAAAGATTAGTGTTGTTAGCCTGCCTTGCTAAGTTTGCAAGACGAAATGCAGCTTTCTCACCATCTGTAGCTCTACCGCTATCTTCTGCCCATCTACGTAATACTTCCCAGTTGTCATCGCCCTGTGTAAACTCTGTAAAACGTGTTTTTATATCTCTTAAATCTCCAGCCCAATATGCGTTTAACTTAGTTCTAAACAGGTCAAACGACTCTGGTATAGCTTCTATCATAGCATTTACAGCTGCTAAACTAGATTTTAGTGTGTTAACGTCGCCATCAAACGGATAACGTATTGCAGCTCCTAACGCTGTAGATAAAGGTCGCAAGAATGTTGCAGTAGATGTACCCATAATAGCTCGAACTGGTGTTTTAGGGCCAGACAGTATACTATGACTCATAACTGCTTCTAACTCACGTATCAACGCACCTGTTCTTGCAGGGCTACTTTCATCTAATTTTCCACCTTTTAACACTGTACGAGCCCACTGGTCAAAGTCATCGAGTGTGTTTACATTTTTCATCATAGAAAAAGCTTCAAACACAGCCATCAACATATTGTCATCAGGGTCGTCTTTTGCTATTTTTAGTACGGATAGTATAGAATCTTTAGCATCTTGCATTTCACTTTTTAGTGCTGCATCTACCTGAGCCTTTCTTGATTTGCCTGCACCCAATGCTCTAAATGAGTCAGACTTTATAAATCTTGCTTTTTTAGTTTCATATAATGCTGTAAGCATAGTATCTACTACTTGCTTAGCAGGGCCATCTATATCTTGTAAGTCTACTAGGTCTGCTATTTCTCTACCAGACGTACCTAGATCTCGTAATTGTTTTAGTAGCGTACCTTGTACTAAATCAGCAATAACCACATTTTTAGAAGTCCAGTTTTCTATGCCATCAATAACATCATTGGTTTCATACAACTCTTTTAGATACTCTTGTGGTGACATATCTATAGGGTTTCTGCCTTGTGTTATTCTTTGATGACCTTCTACAGCTTCTCTAAACGTAGCTGCTAGAGCTTTTCTATCACCCTTAGCTGCTTGTAGTTCTTTAGCAAACTTCTCGCTACTCATCA
>Ga0163111_10002981_pt1 | contig 10847 bp, 12 predicted proteins | sample CRUFie1St18metaG_FD_109645 | JGI IMG/M metagenome (GOLD analysis project Ga0163111, IMG submission 109645) | Marine microbial communities from the Costa Rica Dome - CRUD Field 142mm St18 metaG | ecosystem: Environmental > Aquatic > Marine > Oceanic > Photic zone | place: Costa Rica: the Eastern... | reverse complement strand
TTTTATTTTCAGTCCAAAAAGTATGAAAAATGCACTATTATAGTGTCTTTTTCAACAGGTAAGCGGTGCTTAATGAGAATGATTATTATCAGACATTTATCAGGTTTAAGATGATATATTCTGATTATTTATTCTTCAAGTAATTGAAATATATATATAAATATATTTGACTATAATTTGTACAATTTGGGTAATGTATTTGTTAGTTTGGTCTGTAGTAATTAATACGTTAATTATTCACAGATTTATCCACAGAATCTGTGGATAAACTCACCTTTATAATAACTAAAGCTAAATAAAACATGGTTTATAATATCGATATGCAAAAACTCATTTCTGTAGCCTTAGATATTCCAATAAATAAGCTATTCGATTACCACTGCAGTCACAAAGGTGCAAAGGTTGGTGCCCGTGTTAAGGTTCCCTTCGGTAATTCTTCAAGAATAGGGGTTATAGTTGTTATAGATCATACAGGAAAGAGAGAGAGTAAATTTAAAGTTAAAGAAATACATGAATTACTGGATTTAAGTCCTGTAATAACTTCTGAACTATTAAAAACCGTAAAATGGGCAGCCACATACTATCACTATCCAATAGGGCAAGTTCTTTTTACTGCCATGAACCCAATTCATAGAAAAGCTAAAAATGAACCTAAGATAAAATATAATGACGTTTCACAGGATATTACAGTCCCTTTGGAATTAAATGAGGAGCAATTGATAGTCTCTGATAAAATTTATAAAAATATAGATAAATATCAAGTTAATTACTTAAGAGGTGTAACAGGCTCGGGAAAGACAGAAGTTTATACGAATCTGACAGCAAACTTACTTCAGAAAGATGGACAAGTCTTGATATTGGTACCTGAGATTAACTTAACACCCCAAACAGTAGCCCGATTTCAAAAATATCTAAGCATTAGGCCTTATGAATATCATTCAAACCTAACTCCATCACAGAAGTTTAAGGTCTGGAAGGCATGTAAAGAAAATGAAAAACTCTTAATTATAGGTACTAGATCATCTATATTTTTACCCTTTGAGAATTTGAAACTTATTATTGTTGATGAAGAACATGACCAGTCTTATAAACAAAATGATATGTTCAGATACAATGCTAGAGATATAAGTATTGTCCGTGCTAAAAACTTTAATTGTCCTGTAGTACTCGGAAGTGCCACTCCATCGTTTGAATCAATACATAATATCAACATAAAAAAATATAAACAATTTAAGTTGCTCCATAAATATCATAAGTCAAAGTTACCATTAATAACTATTGTTGATACATCTATTGATAAACCGGATGAAGGTATTTCAAAAGTTCTTAAAGATAAAATGAAATTAGAACTTGATAAGAATAAAAAAGTAATACTTTTTATTGGGAGAAGAGGTTTCAGCAATACAGTTATGTGCAGTGAATGTAAATCAATGGTTAAATGTCAGAAGTGCGATGTTTATATGACATACCATAAAAATATTGAGAGATTGATTTGTCATAAGTGTGAGTTTAGCCAAAAGTTTAATTCTGTAAAACCATGTTGCCAAAACTCCTCGTTAGTGCCGCTTGGTATCGGAACTCAGAGAATTGAAGATAAAATAAAAAAACTATTTCCGGATAAGATTGTATTTAGGGTTGATAGCGATAATATTTCATCAAAAAAAGACTTAAAAGATTTCATAGATAAAACTATAAATAATGAAGTGGATATATTCATTGGCACACAGATGATTGTCAAAGGTCATGACTTTGATGGTGTCTCACTAGTAGGAATAATTAATATTGATGCTGGACTATATAGTACGGACTTTAGAGGATTAGAAAAAACAGGGCAATTAATTACACAAGTTTCAGGCAGAGCTGGCCGACAAAAAGCTCAGGGTAATGTAATAATACAAACTAATAACCCAAGACATAAGCTACTAGTCAAAATACTAAAGGATGGATATGAGGAGTTCAGTAAAATTGCACTTAAAGAACGTGAATCTGTTAATCTCCCTCCATATAGTCATATATGTATTATTAAGCTTTCATCATCTAATAAACATCAATCAAAATCCCTACTGACGGAAATAGCAAAGTTTCCTAAAAATAAATCGGTGTTCGTATTTGGCCCTTCGCCATCAGAAACATCTAAGAAAAATAATAAGTATTTTTTTCAGATAGTTGTAGGCTCAAAAAGTCGTAAGCTTTTATCAGAACATATATCAAGAATTAAGTTATACTTAGCCAGCATAGATAGTAAAATTAAATGGTATATCGACGTAGATCCAACTGAACAATGAAGCAAGAAATAAGTTCAAGATTAGCAGAAATTATAAAAGATCTTTATAGTGCTACTAATAACATTGATTCGTTAGATATAGAAATCAATAAAACTAACGATAAAAATCATGGCGATCTTTATACAAATATAGCTATGAAATTAGCAAAGGAACTTAAAAAAAATCCAATATCTATAGCTCAAGAAATAACTAATTTATTCGGGTCTTTGGATAATCTTGAAAAAATTGAAATAGCTGCGCCTGGCTATATTAACTTTTTTCTATCGAAAGCAAACAAGTTTGAAGAACTTAACAGAATCCTAAATAATGGCATTCTTTTAGACAATAATAATAACAAACGAGATATTCATGTTGAGTTTGTCTCAGCTAATCCAACTGGACCCCTGCATATTGGGCACGGAAGAGGAATGATAGTAGGCGATGCTACTGCTAGATTTCTAGCGTTACAAGGACACAATGTTACCCGAGAATATTATATAAATGATGCAGGAAGACAAATAGATTTATTACTTGTGAGCACTCTTCTGAGTCATCTGAATATGAAAGATCATATTTTTAGTGATGAAAAAAATGATAAAGATGGTCGCCTTCTCACCTATAAGGGGGCATATATAGATGATGTTTCTGTTCAAATTAAAAAATTTTTGAACAAGATTAGTAAAAAAGACGTTTTAACTTTATTGGTCCAGCCAATTGATGTACTAATCTCATATATTAAAAATCATAGTAGCTATTTGCAGTTAAGAGAATCGTTAGTTAATGTAATTATAGATAAATACATTAAGAAAGATTTATCATCTGTAAATATTAAGTTTGATAATTGGTTTAAAGAGAGTGAGCTGTATGAGTCTGGGCTTTTAAAGTCAACACTTGAGGAAATAGATAAAAAGGACTTAAGTTATTCAAAAGATGGAGCACTGTGGTTCAAGAATACTGATTTCGGTGAGGATCAAGATAGAGTTCTCATAAAGAGTAATGGGGATATGACATATTTCGCAACAGATATTGCGTACCATGCCAAAAAATTAAAAAGTCATGACATATTAATTAATATATGGGGAGCAGATCATCATGATTATGCCGTTAGACTATCAAATGCTTTGAAAGCTCTAGGATATGACGTTGACAATAGATTGCAAATACATTTGGTTCAATTTGCTAACTTAATTAAATCAGGAAAATCTATATCCATGTCTACCAGAAGTGGTGAGTTTTATCCAATTCAAGAACTTGTGAGGGAAATTGGAGATGATGCTACAAAGTTTTTCTATCTTACAAAAAAGAAAGAACAACATCTTGAATTTGATATTGATCTTGCAATTAAAAAGAATAAGAATAATCCTATTTATTATATTCAATATGCTCATGCGAGGATAACTAAAATTATTAGTGATTTACAAAGAAGTAATGTAGAAATAGAAAATCTAAATAATTTAAATACAGAAAATGAAATTAATCTTATTGAATTGATTAATAATTATCAGACTACTTTGGATAGAGCAATTTATCAGATTAGGCCAGATGTTTTGACAAATTATTTATATAAACTGTCTCAAGCGTTTCACTCATACTATGCAGAGACTAAAATTCTTTCGTCATCAATAAAAGGTGAAAAGATTACTCTTATAAAATGTGTAGATAAAGTAATATTAAATGGTCTTAAAATTCTTGATATTAAACCAATGGATAGAATGTGATGAAACAAAATACAATTGCTTTAGTTTATGATTTTGATGGAACCCTAACGCCAAAAACAATGCAAGAGTATACGATAATTCCTCGACTGAAGCTGAACTCAGATAAGTTTTGGGCTGAAATTCTCCATGAAGCAAAAGTTACTGATGGTGAGGTAATGATGATATATATGAGACAGCTCATAAGTTATGCAGAATCTATGGATGTTAAAATTACAAAAGAAGAATTCAATTTTATGGCAGATAAGATTAAATATTTTAGTGGCGTGAAAGATTGGTTCAAAAACATAAATAACTATATCAAAACTAAACATAAAAATATTAAAATTGCCCACTACGTAATATCAGCTGGGCATCATGAAATATTGGAAGCGACCTCTATTAGAGATGAATTAACTAACATTTTTGGATCTCAATATTATTTTGATAAACACGGTAATGCTACATTTCCCAAGATTGTAGTTACAGATACAACAAAAACACAATTTCTATTTAGAATTAATAAAGGAAAAGAAAAGTTTTCTGAATCAATTAATAGTCATATGCCTGAAGATTATCGGCCTATCCCATTTGAAAATATGATTTACATTGGTGATGGCCTCACAGATGTTCCTAGCATGGCCCTAATAAAAAAACAGAATGGACATGCAGTTTCTGTCTATCCGAAAAATAGCTCGGAACAGAAAAAGGTTTCGAGAGACTTACTATCGGCAAACAGAGTTGATTTTATAGCAGAAGCTAATTATAAAAAAAATAGTATTTTATTCAAACGAATGTGTCTATTAATAGACATGATGAGTGCAAGAATAAAATATATTAATGAAGTATCATAAATTTATTTTTCGTCAATTATCCTCATTCCAGATGTTCTATCGAGAAATTTATATTGTAAATTTACGACTTTGAAATATTGCTTTATGTGATTCATAACTATATCTAAATTGAATTCTTTGCAGCTATAGATATCTAATTGTATTAAACCAGGATTAGGTTCATCCCATATATGAATTACAATATGGCTTGTTTCAATTAATGCCATGCATGTTGTTCCTTTATTGCCTGGCTGATCAACATAACTAATTGCTGGACCCTGCATAAGTTTCATATCAATCTTATTAATCAAATTTTTCATCCAATCAAGAATTTCATGAAGTGACTCCTCAGATGGACAATCTGTTACTTCAGCTCTTAACACAAGATGTTTATGGTCTAATTGCATAATATTTATAGTTAAATATAATCAAACATAACATATTTATAAATGATCAATAAAAAGAACAAGAAAAATATATATTTCGAATACGATGATGTTACTGAAACATCAATTGGAATAAAGTATGAAAAATATTTGTATCAATGTCAAAGTAAATATCAAAATATTGAAGTCATAAAAACAAATAAATACGGGAATGTACTTTATCTAGATGGATGCTTCATGTTATCTGAGAAGAATCAAGATTTTTATCATAACGAATGTGTAAATCTAATCCCAAAAAAAGCAAGAAGTATACTAATTATAGGAGGTGGTGATTTTGGTATTGCTAATATTCTAGCAAGAAGAAGTGCTATTTCAAATATTACAATTGTAGAGCTTGATGAAAAAGTAGTTAAAACTTCAAAAAAATATTTTCCCAAGAATTTTAAGCTAACAAAGACTCAATCCAGTAAAATTAAACTAGTTATTAATGATGGTATGATATTTTTAAAGGAAAATAATGTTAATCATGATTGCATTATCATAGACTCAACAGACCCCGTAGGAGATGCAAAAGTTTTGTTCTCAAAAAGATTCATAAAGCTATGTTTTTTATCTCTTAAAAAAAATGGAATTTTAATTCAACAATCAGGTTCGCCAATAAAAGATATGGCTAGCATAATCAAACCACTAATTAGAAAATATAAAAGTACCCTATTAAAAGATATTATTCTATCTAGTTTCCCTATGCCTCTATATCCGTCAGGTACATGGAGTTTTTTATCAGCAAAGAGAAAAGTGTAGTTCTCACTACACTTTTTCAAGATTTATTCATTGCTAAGTATTGAAAATTTGTATGTCTACTAGAGAGCCTCAGGGCCTTTTTCGCCAGTACGAACACGAATCGCTTCTTGAATATCAAGAATAAAAACTTTTCCATCACCAATTTTGCCAGTACTTGCAGATGAAAGTATTGACTCAACTGTTTGATCAACAAGAGCATCATCGATAGCAATTTCAAGCTTAATCTTAGGCAAGAAATCAACAACATATTCTGCGCCTCTATAGAGTTCTGTGTGGCCTTTTTGCCTTCCAAAACCTTTTACTTCGGTAGCAGTAATACCTTGCACTCCAATTCCTGATAGCGCTTCTCTTACCTCATCTAATTTGAAAGGTTTAATAATTGCTATTACTAATTTCATAAACGTCTCCTTTTTTATTATAAACTATATCTTTTAGAAACTATACCCTAAACTAAACGTAGCATATGTTGTGTCTTTATCATCCGGTTTATCTGCAGCAGCTGTTGAATTTTCAGAATTTCTTCCAAGCACGATACCTACATCAACATCACTTACTGTTATTCCATAAGAAAGTTCATATGCAAAACCTGATAACTCATCTTGAAATGTCATATAGCTAAAATCTATAGGAAGCCCAATTGGGGATAATGGTACTGAGATTGTATAGTGTTGATAATCTAAATCCGTTGTGCTTTCATATGTGCCTGCGAATGCAGCATCTAAAGCAATAAAACCCATATCAATCCCTGCATTCAACTCTTCATAATCTCCGTCAAAGTTATCGGAATAATAATAACCAGTTCCACCAAAGTACATTGGCATACCCAACAATTCAAATGATACCCCTGCATAGACATCATACTCAACTCCTTTGTCAACATCAGCCCACCATGTACCTGCATAGAATGATCCAAATTCTACGTCTGCGCCAAAGCTCACTGACGATTCAGACTGGTATACTCCTCTATACCAATACTCGGACATATATCCAATATTATAGTCGATGCTGTTTCCGCCTTCTTCTTTCGCCTCACCTGCATGCAGCAACGTTGACATCGATATCAAAGTTGCAATGGCAAGTGAAAATGTATTTTTTAATAATTTTTTCATGTATATCTCCCTTTAGTAATAAATTGTTAACTCTCTTTATTATGTTTATTTAGTGACAACCATCATTGATTAAACACCAAATGAAAAGCTATCATAATTAGTTATGCATAAACTATGCCAAGTCTATATCTGAGTATTTCTTTACCAATTCCCTAAGACTTAATGATATTGAGTGTATAATATAAATCACTAACTAAAATTAAAGCGTCTATGAGACATTATTAAGCAGTATTCTTATTTATTATTTATATGCACGATTTTAGTGCATACAGGAGTCGACTATGGAATCAGATAAAATAAAAGGATTAATTGAGGGTATTATAGGTTTGTTACCAAACAATGGGCATGACATTAAAGAGGATGTTAAAGACAATATCAAGATATTACTCAATGATTATTTGAAAAAAATTGAGGTTGTAACGAGAGAAGAATTTGATGTTCAAAAAGAAGTGCTTGCTAAAACAAGAGAGAAACTTGATGATTTTGAAAGCAAATTGAAAAAATAGAGTTTATTTTGACTGATCAATCATATAGTCAACTGCAAGCTTAACTTCATCTTCACTGAGAGACATTAGGCCACCCTTAGCAGGCATTACACCAATACCGTTTATTGCATTACTGTATAAAGTAGTATTCCCTTTAGCGAGTCTAGTTGACCACTGATCTGATTCACCAGTGATAGGTGCTCCTGCAGCACCACTCATGTGACAGGACATACACACAGAATTATACACATCCTTACCTGATTTAGAGGAGGCTATTTCAATAACCTCAGTTTTAAATGTAGGATTACTCGCTAAATTAATCTTATCTGAGGGCGCTATTCGCTCTGATGTAGCTTTTTCTTGAGCGCGATCATAGTAGTCGTTTGTAACAGCAGAAGCAAAAACATTGGATAAAATAGCTATTACTATTGCCAGTAAAACTATTATCAAGCTAACAATGCCAAATATTTTATAGAATTCTTTATCAGATGTAGTGCCGCTCATTTTTCCCTCATTTTTTCTTTGAGTAGATTATACTTGAAAAGTGAATAATTTGAATAAATTTTTGCGTCTGTAGCTCAGTAGGATAGAGCATTAGCTTCCGAAGCTAAAGGTCAGAAGTTCGAATCTTCTCAGGCGCTATTTATTCTCTCTGCAGCAAGAATTGTATTTTCAATTAGTGAACATACTGTCATTGGACCAACCCCTCCAGGGACAGGTGTAATTGCAGAGGCTTTTTCTTTAGCAGATTCGAAGTCTACATCCCCACAGAGCTTACCATCAATATTATGTATTCCTACATCAATTACTACAGCTCCAGATGGAATTTGATCTCCAGAAATAAATTTTGGGATTCCAACAGCAACAATAATTACATCTGCATCAGATAATTTATGATTTAAATCTTTTGTTCGTGAATGACACATAGTTACTGTTGCATTCTCAGATTGACATAAGATTGATACTGGCTTACCTACAATATTAGATCTTCCGATGACTGTAACATTTTTTCCATTAAGGTCTGTTCCTGATATTCTGAGCATTTGCATGATTCCCTTTGGTGTGCATGAAACTAATGTGTCTTCGCCTAAAAATAATTTACCAACATTGCTTGGTGTGAAGCCATCAACATCTTTTGAGGGATCTATTCTATTTAAAACTTTTGCAACTGAGATATGGTCTGGCAACGGAAGCTGGACGATGACCCCATGTACTAAAGAATCGCTATTAATTTTATCAATTTCAGATAAGATGTCCTCTTCACTAATTTCAGCAGTAAATCTCCTAACTTCTGATTTTATTCCGGCTTTAGCGGCAAACTTTTCCTTCTGAGCAACGTAGCTCGCAGATGCTTTCATCTCGCCTACTAAAATAACCACTAAGTTAGGAATAATATTTTTAGATTTTAATACTTCAACTTTTTTAGACAACTCTTGCTCTAGAATATGCTCTGCCACTTCTCTTCCACTAATTATTTTTGCTGACATTATTTTCTCCTATAAATCGTTTCTTTCACGTTCAACGAGTAAGTTAACTACACTATATAATTCATCATAACTAGAGACGTACGAACCACTGGTTAAATACCTGCCATTTACTATTATAGTAGGTACAGAATTAATTTGATATTTCCTTGCTAAGTTACTAGATTTTTTTATTCTTGCCTCTGTTCCGAAGCTATTAAATTTTTCAAGAAACTCTGATGTGTCAATGCCATGCTGACCTAAAAAACTTACAATTTGTTCTTCAGTGACCAAGCGATTGTTCTCAATGTGTATTTCTTCGAATATTAAATTATGCATATCATCAATTTTATCCATCTGCTCCAATGCATAATATAATTTTGCATGTGCCACCCAAGATTCTCTAAGAGCAACAGGTACTTTCAAAATTTTAGTGTCTTTTTTCAAGTCAGCCTCGATTCTATCCATAGTTGGTTCTAAATTAAAGCAATGTGGACATCCATACCAAAAGAATTCATAAATAATTATATCTTTTGAGTCTTGTTGTTTTTCTGTTGATATTTGAACGTACTTTTGTGCATGTGCATAAGATTGCATAGCTAGTAGCAAAAAAGAAAAAATAATGAATCTTTTTATTCTAAACATTAGTATAAGCCTTCGATATAACTTGCTACAGCTTTCATTTCTTCATCAGTCATGCGATGAACAATATTTCGCATCATCTTATTATAATCATTAGATCTTTTTGATGCCTGAAAATTTTTTAATTGTTGATATGTGTACTGTGAATGTTGGCCAGACAGCATAGGTATTGCTGCTGCATAATTACCCTGTCCATTTGGTCCATGACAACTTATACATGCCTGCATTCTAATTTCCATATTGCCACCTCTATAAATATTTCTTCCCAATTCCAAATAGTCATCTTTTGTGAGACCGATAGTAGGTTCTAATGTTGCATAATATTCTGCTAAATCAGTGATATTAGAGTCAGTTAGAGTCATAGCAATACCATACATAACCGCATTATTTCTTTTACCATCAGGTCCTTTTTTGAATTCGTGAAGCTGTGTTGCTAGATATTTTGGATTTTGTCCTGCTAATTTAGGCCAAACTGGATTGAGAGAAATACCATTTTGACCATGGCAAGCAACGCATGTCGCTGACAACTCCTTCCCTTTTGAAACATCAGAATAAACAGGGTTTATAAAGACTGCTACAATAAACAAATATGTAAATAATTTGCATTGAATTTTCATTGGGCTAATTATAGCGAAATATCGATATAGTTCAATCAATCAAATATCAGGCTTCCCTCCATGAGGGCCCGCTAAAAGTATTCACAATAAGAGGCACACTTAGGCTCTCAGCTTTAGTCATTATGTTACTAATTTTTGATCCTATGTTTTTTATATCATTTTCCAGAAGCTCGAAAACAAGTTCATCATGCACCTGCATAATCATATGAATATTCTTCATGTCGTCATCATTAACCCAGTCTTGTATCTTAATCATTGCAATTTTAAGTATATCGGCTGCTGTACCCTGAATAGGAGCGTTTATTGCTGTTCTCTCAGCTCCACTTCTCACCTGAAAATTAGAGTGACTAATATTTGGAAGAAAGACTTTCCTGCCATACATGGTCTCAACAAACTCATTCTTTTTTGCTGAATCTTTTAATTCTTCCATATACTCTCTTACTCTTTTGTACCTGGCAAAATATGTATCAATAATATTTTTTGCCTCATTGTTATCAATTTTAAGTTGTCGTGCTAGACCGTAAGCTGAAATTCCATATATTAATCCAAAATT
>Ga0163111_10002980_pt1 | contig 10848 bp, 10 predicted proteins | sample CRUFie1St18metaG_FD_109645 | JGI IMG/M metagenome (GOLD analysis project Ga0163111, IMG submission 109645) | Marine microbial communities from the Costa Rica Dome - CRUD Field 142mm St18 metaG | ecosystem: Environmental > Aquatic > Marine > Oceanic > Photic zone | place: Costa Rica: the Eastern... | reverse complement strand
TCTCTTTCACCTGCTGATACTACATCAATGTTATCGAATTTATAGTAACCATGTCTAGCTTTGACACCGTTATACTTTTTAAGTAATGAATCAAATTCTCTAATTCTATCTGAACCGACAACCATTTTAACACTTGTATATCCTTTATCATATAATTTAGAAACAACATCAAAAACTGTTTTAGCTGATGATGAAGCTACAGTTATTCCTTTTGGTAACATGGGATTCATGAACTTACGAATCTGACTATTTGTCAAAGGATTCTTTTTCTTGTCTGTAGTATGTGATGTGAATATCAATACATCATTATCTGAACCAACTGATTTCATTTTCTTGGCAAGTTTCATGTGTCCTACTGTCGGTGGATTAAAACGACCAAAAGTAAATGTAACACCATCACCTCTTGCTTCTGTTATGTCTTTAAAGTTCTTCATACTTCTCTATTCTTAAAACTAAATCAGTTTTACCTCTAATTAATCTATGATACATACCTTTGTCTATATCAAATTTACGATCAGTTCTTAATTCAAATGGTAAACTTCCATTGTACTGAAACTGCCAACCTTCACCTTCTAATACTGTTATTTTTCTATTCTCTAAATCACGATGCCAAACTAATTCAGTACTAGCTACATCTTTAGAGAAAGTTCTTATTTCACCTTCATCTATGTAAGGTTTACCAGAAGAAATTTCCACCACCTGTAAGTCCTAAATCTTTAGCGTAATATGGTAGTCTACAACTCCAATATCTAGGTGTTGTCTTATCATTTGCTGTATCACAATTATGTCTGTCAGCAAAAGCTTTTCTTCGTGCTGGATCTTTTAATTTAACTGACAAATTAGACCCACCATCTTTAGCACCGAATGATACTTTTTTAACTTTATCTCCATCTTTAACATAGACATAAAATTTCTTTGCACCACCTCGTTTTGGTTTATTAATTTCTTTATTCTCGTCTTCTGAAACTTCAACCATTGGTCTGTCTAAAGGTACATTTCTACCTTCATACTTACCAAAATCTATATGTTCTAAGAAAGATTTCATTTCTTTGCTTTACCTTTCATTCTATTCTTTCTTTGTCTAGCTGCATCTGCTCTTGGACTGTCACTAAACTTAACACTAGTATCAAACTGTTTCTTTGATACACTACCTTTTGGTCCCATTTTTTCACCTGAACCTTTAGCTATTCTTGCTCTCTTTTTTCTGATATTATCCCAAAGACTTTCTGCTTGTTTTATTTGAGCTGCAGTAGGAGCTCCCTTTTCTCCTTTCTTTCTCATTCTTTCACCAGAACCTCTTTTAATTCTTTCTCTCTTTTTTCTGATATTATCCCAAAGACCTTCATCTTTTCTTTTACCGTCTTTGTCATACTTACCAGATTTCTTTTTAGCAATAGCTATTGCTGCTTGTTGTGCTGGTGAGACTGCTTCTACTTCTTCTTTCGCTCTTACTTTAGCTGCTAGATCACTATCTGCTTTACCCCATGTACCTTTACCTTTTGTGATAAAAGAATTGACCCTAGCATGTCCCCATTGGACAGCTGTAGTTCCTGGTCTATGACCTGTTTGCCAAGCTTTAACACCTCGTTTAAATACTTGTTTAAGAATACCAACAGGTATACCTGATTTCTTTGACTTGGCTGCAAGAGATTTATCTGGATTACTTTCACCAAACATCTTTCTAAATTTCAAAGTATGTTTACTTGGTTTAGTCTTAACTCTTTCACCATCGTCATCTATATCACCAGGTGCAGGTCCTGTACCACCTTTCTTAAAGTGTTTGGCTCTAGCTTCTTTGTCGTCTTTACTTAACCCTTTGTAATACTTCTTAGGTTGTGTACCCGGTTCATCTTTTACTGTAGGATCTTGTGGTTGTTTTCTTTCTTTCATATTACTATTTATCCCAATTCTTAGCAACTGTAAAGTTGTTGAATGAAAATTCTAATTTATCTACTATTTTAACAGCACCACCTGTTTTATCAATAGCGACATATCCTTCTGGATTTACTACTTTAAATCCATTATCTGTTTTAACAAAAGTCTTAGCTATACCTTTAGCTGAGTCTAGTTGTTTAATTATCATTAGTTTAGCTTCAATAAGAAATTTCATAAAGTCTACTACATTTTTCAATGTATCTGTAGCTTTTCTTATTTCAGCTAAGTGTCTTTTTAAATTTTGTTTTTGTGTTGGTGAGTCACCTTTGTTCTTTATCCACCAATCATTAAAATGTTTGAAATACATTTGAACTACTTTTCCAGATGCTGGTAATGTTTTACCTGCTCTTGTATATGTGTTTAAGTAAGTTTTAAAACTAGCACCAACTGCTGAACTACCAAGACTGTCATTCCACCTCATAAATTTATTAAACTTACCTGAGTTAATTCTTTGAAATTGTTTACCAGCATTTGATAATAGTTGAGTTACTTTTATTGTATCTTTAGCTGTGAATGTAGCTCTACCTGATACATCTTTAAATGTAGCATCATCTTGCCATACAGTAGATGATTTACCTGGTATCTTAGCACCGAATGAAGCTTTCAAACTTTCTACTGAATCACCTTTATATGTCGTATGCCAAACTATACCAACTTTAGCATTATTGATTTCTCTACCAATATTAGAATTGACGGGTACAGCATACATAATTGTGTTTGGTGTAAATGTATAGTGTGATTCACCATCAATTTCTGTTGTAGATACATCATCTGTAAACATTAAATCACCTTGTAATATTTCAGTCATACCTAATTTAGGAAACTCAGCTAGACATACTTTTAATTTACTAGCTAGTACACCACTCTTATCAGCATCTATATCTTCGTCTGTATAATAGATAGCACCCTCAGCGTTTCTTTTACGAAATAAACTTTTAGTAGCAACAAAGAACTTACCTGTCTCAGGATGAGGACCAGCAAACACAGCTGGAGCTCCGTCCCACTTGACTGTAACATTCAACTTAGACTTCGAACTACCAGCAAACATATCTCTCAATGATTGTAGAAACTGTATTGAACTACGACCACCAGCAATACCAAAGTTTAGAATCTCATCTTCAAGATGTTCTAAGTGTAAATTCTTACCTGCTGCTTCTGTCAAAAATTCCATTACTTCAATGATCCTTTCCAATTCTTTGTAGTTGTATTAATCTCAAACTTAGTAGCAAATCCTGAACCAGAACTTGTAGCGATACCAACAACATTCCATTTCGGTTCGGGTGGCATTCCTTCTAAACTTTCAACTAGTAATATATTAATACTATTATATTCTTTACCTGCTACTTTCATAACTTTGATTACTAACACAGGAAAGTCATTATAATCTTGACCGATCTTTGCTAAGTCTTCTACTTTTTTCTTTTCAAAATCATCCCTAGTACCCATGTGTTTTAATTTATTACCACCATAAACTATTACTACAGGTAGTGATGTATTACCAAATCTAGCTTCTCCTTCGAACTCAGCTGCTAGAGCAAATAATGATGTAGATAAGTTTTCATAACTACTCATTTTACTTTCTACATATTTTAATATACCTTTAATGTAAGTCATACCTGACCAATTAGAAGTTAGTTTAAATACTGTATCCATTGGTGTACCTAAACCGAGTATGACTTCATCACCTTCTTTTATTGAACTAAGTTCTTTTAATTTTTTAAGATCAGCTGATGATATAGAAGTATCACCACCTTCAATAATTACTATCGGTTCTATTGGTCTATCTTTTACAGCAAATTGTGAATTCAACTTTTTGATAAGTTTTTTGTTCTCTTGAAATAGTTTGTTGATGGGATCACCTTTCATTGCTTCATTGAAAGATTTTATTTCTCTAACTAAAGGTTTGTTTGCTTTCATAGTTCTAGCACCTTCAGTTATGACACCACCTTGTGATTCTAATTCTTTGATGATTGAATTTGCTGATTTACTAATCTTACTTCTTTTTACTTCTTTATCTGTAAAAGATTTAGCAAAATCATTAGCAGACTTAGCAAGTTTAGAGAATACATTCTTTATCTTATTAAATAAAAACTTTGCACCCTTAGAAACTTTTGCTCCAAGTTTAGATAATACTGATGCACCTTTATTGAACATATCACGAATACCTTCTGATATAAGTTCAGCTTCTGTATCCCATTCTAAATGATTCTGTTGTATTGTTTGAAGTCTAGTAGGCATGTTACCAGCTACACCAGTCATAAATCTAGTAGTAGCAAACTTACCAACTTTACCTATTCGAGCTGATCCTGCTTTTGCATCTTTCTTCAATGAAACTTGATAGAATTCTACAACTGATTTATCATTAGAATCAAGTAGAGTCACTTTACTTTTATTGTCTGTTTTTATTCTAGCATGTTGTGCTTGTTTATCTAAACCTTTCATTTCTCTCATGATCTTAAATAAATCATCTTTGGTACCTTTAGATATCATTACAGCATCGGCTGTGTTTACTTTATCTGGATTTGGTACTTCAAATATATCAGGTGCTTGATTATAATAATCATTAATATTTCTATGAATAAAATCTTTGAATGATCCTAGTTGTGTCATTGAACCACCTAGTTCTTTACAGTATTCTAACATCATCTTTTCACCACCGTCAACATTAGATACAAAATCTTCTATCCAAGTTTTACAAGTTGGTGAGAACTCTGAATGTGATAGTATCGACAATCCTTTACCCATACCCTCAACAATAGCACAACCTTCATATATTTCTGTTCTATCTGTAGCAGACTTAGGTAATGTATCATTTATTGATATGAATACATCTTCTTCTTTGAGTTCGAATGATTCTAATTTTAAATCAGGTTCCATACCTTTTTTAGATAGATCATATAGATGATCAGCTAATCTAATACCAAATTCTGTATCAGTTGGATAATGAGCACCTGCTATTTGTCTACTATGTCCAATTCTTTTACCTATGTCTAGAATATTCTTTTTATGTTCTAGTGGTGCTTCGTCAGCAACTAATAGTGATACTAATCTACCTTGAGTAGCATGTCCCGAAGGATATGAAGGTGTACCTGCTGTCTTTAATGGAAAATTATCTAATGGTAGACCTAACTCTTTTGCTAATGCTTTTGGTCTAGGTCTATTGTAATGTCTTTTGAGTGCTAGTATAATCGGATTCGATTGATCTCGTAATTCTTTTATTCTTTTAAAGTCTACTTCAATACCGTATTCATCTAGATAATCTTTAAATGGTCTAACAACTCTAGTATCGTATTCAACCATTTCATCTTCCCAATTAGTTCTGAACTCACCTAGAGAAATAAGATACTGTATCTCTCTCTTAGTTTTTTCAGATGAGTTTTTAGGAAAAGGAAATTGTTGCCAATCTTCTAGATTGATATGTTTGAATTCAGAATAATCTTTTTTGAGCTGTTTTAATCTATCAGGTGATAGCTTAACACTATGACCTAACTTATCTAATTTACTCTCTTTTGATTCTTCTCGGATTGTTTCAGCAAATGATCTCATAAACAGTATTTATGTTAATACTATTTTTGAATTCTGTGCTTACTAAGGAACTTTTCGATCTTTGCGATCTGGTCGATCAACTCATTTTGTCTTTCTTGATCAATGTTAGATTTCTTTAACTGAATTAGTTCTTTTTTCTTTTCAGTTTTTTCAACCAACAAATCGACAAGGGGTTTACTTTTAATAATCCCCTTGTCTTTAGTTGTTCTACTTTGAGTTGATGATTTCATTTAACTGTCTGATTGTATCGTCTGCAGTAGTATGTAGTATTCCTATACCACCTGCTTCTACCCAACAATCGATATTTTTATCTCTGTCGTCAATCAATACTGCTTTCTTATGAGCGAAAGCTGCTTTCTGACTACCTTTGAATGTAGGTATAACTGTCCAATATGGGTTTATATGTTCTCTTATCCACTCAATTTTATCTCTTACAACAAGTTCTCTGTTAACAGTACCTGCTGCAGTCAATATTTCAGTATGAATACCAGAATTTAGACACCAATCAGTCAATTTCCAAGCATCTGGAAGAGGATCCATCTTTCTAAACATATGCTTAGAAGTCAATTCTCTCTTATGTTCGTCATATACTCTATGACCAGCATCGTTATTCCAAACCTTTTCACCTAACATTTCTGCTATTTTAGACTCAAAATCAGCTAAAACACCGTCCATATCTAAGAATATTTGTCTTATTTTCATATCTTTTTTCATACTGTTATTATACAAAAAAGGTACATGCGGAGTCAAGTCTGGCATCTTTAAATGTCTAAATTCCCACATATCAACTAAACTTTAAATCTTTAGTGTTTTCAGAAGATACTCTTTTACCTGTTGCTGTGTTATCCATAACAGGACCTATATCTACTAACTCATCTTGTGCTGATTGTTCACAATCATATAATCTCATCTTTGCTCTATCAACACCTAATACAAATCTTTTATGATATGTCGGATCATTATATCTATTCTTTAACTGTTTGACCATTACTTGATCTAGTTCTTGCATGTCTTCTGTAGATATCAAAGCAAACATAAAGTCTGCTGTTGCTGGTAATCCAAATGATTCAGAAGTATCTTCTAATCCTACATCTGTAGAAACAAAACCTGTTCTATTTGTTTGAGTAGCAGACATAATCGGTACATCAAACTCTACAGCAAGACCTCTAAGTTCTTCTGCAATAGACTTGATGTAAGAGTAAGTATTTACATTACTACCTGGTCTAACTCTAAATGAACTACAAATATTCAAATAATCAATGAAGATCATATCTGGTTTGAAATCTCGTTTCAAATCTAACTCTTGTAGTAAATGTCTAATGTGACCACTATGTGCTGTTGCTGTTGGATATTCTTTAATGATCAACTTACCTTTAGTCTTTTCTCTAATTCTAGTAATCTTCTTTTCATACATCAACTTTGGTAAGTCTTGTAAATCATTTAATGAAATGTCTAATAGATTTGCATCAATTCTTTCAGCGATCTTTTCTTCTGCCATTTCCATTGTAATGTACAATACATTCTTACCTTGAAGTAATGATGATGATGCACAATGACACATGAATAATGATTTACCGACACCTGTACCTGCCATGACAATATTCAATGTTTTATTTGGAAGACCACCTTTAGTAATCTTATTCATAAGTTCTAAATCAAAAGGTATTCGTTCTTCTTCTCTGTGCATGAAGTCATATCTAGAATCCCAATCTTCAATAAAATCATGACCAATATTTGAATCAAAAGATACAGACAATGCTTCTCTTAGAATATCAGGTATCTCACCTTGATGTCCTTGTTTGTCTTGAATGATTGCAATAGAATTCATTACACCATTGTATACCGCTCTATCTTTACACCACTTCTCTGTAGAATCGATTAACCACTCATCAGGTGTATCAGAAACATCCTCCTTGATGTCTCTGATTAATACCATTGTATCTGATAATAGTTGTTGATCAACATCATCTTTCTCATCAATATCAATAATGAGAGCTTCTGGTGTTGGTGATGTTTGATACTTTAAAAAGTATTCACGAATTTGTTTGAATAAAAATTCTTCGTCCCTTTCAGAAAAAAATTCTGATTTTATGTAAGGTAAAGTCTTTCTAGTAAATTCTTCATTCTGTATCAGATTCTTGAGAATCGTCTGTTCTAATCGCGTTGCCATATAAAAATTCTTGTTTCGCTACTTCGTTAAGTTGATCAAGTACTTCTGGTGTGAAATACTTCTCTGGATTATTATTAATAGTCTTACCAAATTGTGTTGTACCATCAGGTAATTCTATTCTTGTTGATGATTGTTTAAAGATACCATACTTGACTGCTAAGTCTAATAGACCATAATAACGATCTAGTCCTGAGTCATATTTAAGTATAACATCTACCATTTTATTTTCCATAGTAAGTCTTGATTTCTCATTCTTACAATGAATAATATTACCGATAACATCTTTACCATCTTTTTCTTTCTTCTTAGATAAAAAGATAATTGATGATGCAGCGTATTTAAGACCACTACCACCACCCATAACTTTCTTAGCGAACAATCCCATTTCATCATAAGTATGATTCGTTACAATTAATGGAACTCCTGCTTTACCTAGTTTAAGAGTAAGAACTCTGAATGCACCTTTAACTAACTGTGCTCTTGTCATATCTCTAGTTTCAGCACCTGATGCAGTATCTTCAATCTCTTTTGTAGTTGATAACATACCAAGTGAGTCTAAAACAAATAACATTTTCATATCTGTTTTGTCTTTGATATATTGATCAAGTATTTTAATTGATTGTGTTCTAAATTCTTGAACAGTTGTAACAGGAACAATTACGATTCTAGAAGAATCAATTCCTCTTTCCTCGATCATGTCTTTTGTGATTGCACTTTCTGATTCAAAGTAAATAACCGCTGAGTCAGGATTATCATTTAAGAATTGTTTACACATTCCAAGTGCGAAGAATGTCTTACCTGTTGCAGACTCACCAGCCAAAGCTGTGATCTTATTATTAGGTAACCCATCATATATTGAACCAGATAAAAGAGCGTTGAATATATAAGAACCAGTATCAATATAACCACTTACATCAGCAGCTTGTACACCTTCTTCTACAATCGACGCGAACTCATTACCTGTCGTTTTCACTAAGTTTTTCAAATAACTCATAGTATCTCCATTATTTAATATTTCTGTTTTTCTTCCTCAATGCTTTTAGACTATTATCATAATCTATATGTTGTCGGATTTCTCTTTTCCATGATTGTAGTTCAATAAAAACTAACAATAGTAAAACCCAAGTTACTAAGTGAAAAGATAAAAACAAATAACCTATTTCAGTCATACTATCTATTATACTACCGAATCGTTATCTGTCAAGCCAGCTTTTTCGTAAGTCATATCTACGACTCCTTCATCAATTAATTTTTTACGATTAATCATGTGTGCTGCTTTAATATCATCTTTAGAACCACCATAGTAATCTACAGCATGTCCGTCTTCAATCAAAGCTTGAACAACACTAATACTGTCACCGTTTCTATCAATAATAAAGTCACCAAGGATTCTTCCAAATTTACCTTTCATGTCTTCACCGTCTCTATTAATTTGTGTTTTCAAAATTGATGTTTTACCCAACATATCTTGTAAAGCTTTCTTTGCTGCTTTACCAAAAACTTTTTCTACTTTATCTCTAGTTCTAGATTCTGGTGTGTCGATACCCATGATTCTAACTCTCTCGTCTGTAAGAGTTACACCGAATCCTAAATCGATATCAACATCTACTGTATCACCATCTACCACTTTGATAATTTTTACTCTATATTCGTACATTAATTACCCCTTTGGGTAATTAACCTCTACCCAAAAAACGATTCAAGTGAAGAAACTGGTTCAGTTGTCCACCCAATCTTATCTAATATTACACCTAAAGGTTCAACAAATGATTTTTGAAATTGAGTATCATAATCAATATACGGTTCAAGTTCAAATTCTTTAGGTAGTGCTGAGACAAATGAAATAACATTTTCATTCATTATATTAGGCAACTTCATGTAACAAAACTTAATCTTTTCACCATTCTGTATTACAGGATATTTCTTGTCTATATTGTATTTATATAAAAAGTTATTGTAAAGTAGTGAACCACGAACATGAATTGGTGTTCCTTTGTTATAGATAGAAGCTGCATTGTAATACTTCTTAACATTTTGTACACCTCGTGGAAAAGATATTTCTTCGATCGGTAATTTATTAAACTCATTTCTAGAGTTAGTTATGAAATCCCATACATCATTTTCTGTACCTGTCATTACAACTTTAAGTCCTTCTTCAAGTTTCTTTCTACACCACATTGGAGTTGAAGACTTTGCTGTCTCGATACCCATCATTTTTAGTTTTGGTGTTTTGTATCTTACACCTTCTGAATCATGAACATTAAGAATATATCTTTTCTTTGCTGTCCAGATACCTTTATCAGCAATTACTTCTCTACCCATTTCCATCTTATTATCATAAGCATTCATATAAGATGCTAGTTCTTCATAAGTTTCTTTCATGAATGGTTCTAGTTTTTCTTTTGCAATAGTATCTAAAAAGTCAATCGGATTCTTTGGTTTCACTCTTTCAATCAGACTTTCAAAAGTTACATAAATCGAATCAGTATCGATTGCAACAACATAGTCTGTATCAGATTCAAGTAGTTTGTTTAGATATACATTAACAGCTTTTTCAATCCATTTAATACTTAACTGTCCTGCTGTTGTTATACCCTCTGCAATCTCTCTGTTAAAGTATCTGAAATACTGATTACCCAAAGCACCATAACAACTATTAAGTGAAATCTTTCTGACCATTTGATTATTGTTATTCTTTACAACATCATACTCAAGTTCTTTTCTTTTCTTGAGATCATCTTTTGGTGTGTTCTCAAGTTCTTGTTGAGATTGAATCATCTTTCTTTTGAACAATACTCTTTGATCATATAGTTCTTCAAGTAGTTCTGGTAAGAACCCTTGTTTATCTGTTCTGAATAAAGCACCATTTGGTGTTACTGTTGTATTAGTTAACATACTAGTATCAACTTCACCATTCAATAGTTTCTTTACATTTATTTCTTGAGCAAATATCTTTCTTTGATATGTGTCTGGACTCATATTGTATTGCATGATCAAGTGAGGATATAGACTATTTAAGTCAAATGACATAACCCATTTATGTTGACCAACATGAGGTTCTTTAACATAAGCACCGACAATTCTAGAGTCTTGTGCCATCTTCTTTGGTGGTGGTACAACATTTCTTTTCTTCAAGAAATTGTATATCAACAAGTCCCAATATCGAACAGAACCAAATACATCTTCATAGTTACACT
>Ga0163111_10002978_pt1 | contig 10850 bp, 9 predicted proteins | sample CRUFie1St18metaG_FD_109645 | JGI IMG/M metagenome (GOLD analysis project Ga0163111, IMG submission 109645) | Marine microbial communities from the Costa Rica Dome - CRUD Field 142mm St18 metaG | ecosystem: Environmental > Aquatic > Marine > Oceanic > Photic zone | place: Costa Rica: the Eastern... | reverse complement strand
AGCCGACGACAAAAGATACATATTATTTTGTTGTGCGCGCAAGTTGTGTGTGTGTGTGTGTGTGAAAATTTTGAAGAGGAATAACAAAATCGTTGATAAGTACATGTATGTATGTATTTAAAACAAGTCTGTTTAAAGTTCTTCATGACGCGTTTTTAATTCGCCGGAGAAGTGGTGCTCAGCTTCCTCTGCTCGACAGTAATGAGGAACGCAGATAAAATCGACCATCTCCTTCAAATCAGGGGTACCTAACTCAAACGTGTGATCGACGAGCGTGTGGAACACGTGGTCCAATCTCCTCTCGTCCTCCTCTACGTCGTCTCTGCCTTCTAATAATACTCGCTCTCTCTCTTGGCTACCGAAGAGTATAACGTGGCACGCATCACAGTCGTAATCTTGCAAATAATATGTCTTCGTGTGGTCGTAATCTGCACACTTTATGCACGAATGTAACACAGTATCCCGTATTTTCGGTTCACTTCTTCCGTGTAAGAGTTTTCTCTTTCTCGTTTTCAGTTCTTTCGCGTGGTGTTTGGCCAACTCTTCTTCAGTTTCTATGGAATCGACATCAGTTTCGTGTTCCATCTCGACTAACTCGGCGTGGAGAAATTCGCTCACCCTCACGCACGTGTTGCAATCGATTTCGTTTCTATGCACCGCATCCAAACGAGCCCCGAGATCCCCCCTGACGTTCATTAACTCTTCTTGCATTCCTCGTCCATCATAATGTTCGTTGATTTGAGTTGGAGCGTTTTCACTACTCACACCAAAAGCGATACAACTTAAGGCAACCAAACACGCTACTAACGATAAAATCGAGGAGATAGAATAAAGAAAGGGCAATGGGATGCGCGGGGTCGTTGGTGCGGAAGAGCGCGTTGAAGTAGCATGTAGAATCATTTTGTGCAAATGAAGAAAAATGTCGACCACGTGATTGATTATTGAAATTGGGATATTTTGAAAAACGAAACAGATATTTTACTCTTGTAGGTGTTTCCTTCGCGCATATAACAACAATGATAGCAAAACACGGCTGCTTATTCTCTCTCTTTCTCTCTCTCTCTCTCTGTCTCTCACACGCACACATGCACAAGCGCGCGCGCGCTCTTCCTCGCTCTCTTTCTCCATGTATATATAACATACACGCATACATGCAAATATTTGTATGCTTATTTACTTCAACAGCAGTACTTTCAATAAAGCCATGCGCACGAACAACCCGTTTTGCGCTTGACGGAAATAGGCGCTTCTTTTGTCGCCATCAACCGCTGGGTCGATCTCATCGACTCTCGGCAAAGGGTGCATCACGCAGGCTGTATCTGGCAAAGCATCCATCACAGATTGATTGATTATGAACTTCCCCTTTGCCTTTTCGTAATCGTCCAGTCTATCGCCAAAGCGTTCTTTTTGAATTCTCGTTTGATACATCACGTCCACTTTCTTCGCAGTGGCAATCAAATCTGTACTTTCCGACCATTTCACCCCTCGCTCGTCTAAGAAGTGCTTGATGTCGTCTTTCATTTTCACGACTTCTGGTGCCACGAAGAGAAACTCCACGTCGTTGAATTTCGTCAATGCCATGGCTAAACTTCTCACGGTTCTCCCATTGGCCAAATCGCCGACTAATGCTATTTTAAAACCATCCAATCGACCAATTTCTTTTTGAATAGTGTACACGTCCAACAACGCCTGCGTTGGGTGCTGTCCTGGACCGTCACCGGCGTTTATCAAAGGTGCTCGCATAACTTTTGCCGCCTTTGCTGCTGACCCGGCTTGGAAGTGTCTGAGCACGACAATGTCGCAGTAACTCTCCACAGTGCGCATTGTATCTTCCAACGTTTCACCTTTCGCCGCCGACGAGTACTCACCAGCAGATTCTGTGGATACAATCCCTCCACCTAATCTTCCCATAGCGGATTCAAACGATAATCTCGTACGCGTGGACGCTTCGTAAAACAATGTTGACATCAAATAGCCTTGCAACATCAAAGAATCCTTGGACCCGGGTTTCACTTTGGCCATCTCGTCCGCGATTGTGAATAACTCTTCCATCATCGGACGATCAAACTGCCCAGAGTCCACGCAATTTTCCAATGTTTGTAAATCTGATTTGTATTTCGCCGATATCGGCATCATTCTTCTCCTCCCCTCTCTCTCTCTTCTACTATTTCTTCTCGTTTTAATGTAGTTGTTGTTGTTCGTTGAAAATGTGTTCAAATAAGATAGTCTTCTGTTGGACGCCGCTCCAGAACCAACGGTGAATGGGGCCGCTCTCATGATCGTCGGCGTCGTCGTCGAGTGATGTTGGATGCTGAACATTGCGCTCTCTCTCTCTCGCTCGCTCGCTCGCTCGCTCTCGAACGTTTTCGTTTGTGTCGTGTAAAACGCAAGAAATTTTTGCCTTCTTTTTTTGGATATTTTGAATTTTTTTTCGAGAGTTCTTCCTTTTACATTTCACACTCTTTACGACCACTTCCTCCAGTAAAAAAGGAAGAGAAGAAGAAGAAAATGACATCAAACGCGACGATGAAGAACAAGCCAACCACCATTCTCTTCTCATCTTTCTCCTCCCCCTCATCTTTGGTTTTCTTCCTTATCGTCGCATTTTGTTCGCTCTCAAAATTCGCGAACGGGTTTTATCTCCCGGGCGTCGCTCCTCAAGGTAAATCTTCCTCGTACACAAATCATCGTTTCTTCTTCTTCTTCTTCTCTCTTTCTTTTGACACTGTTATAGACACGAGTGAGAAACAACGACTAACCATGCATCGCATCAAACACCATTAACAACGTTTTAGATTTCGAGAGAGATGATTTAGTCAACTTGAAAATGAACAGTTTAACATCCATGAAGTCTCACTTGCCGAGAGATTACTACTGGGAGTTGCCGTTTTGCAAACCAGACGTGGTGGTCTCCTCCGCGGAGAACCTCGGGGAGGTTTTACGAGGAGATCGCATTTACAATTCCAAATATCAAATACAAATGCGCACGGACGAGAGCTGTAAAGTGCTCTGCAAAATCGATCCGTTATCGCCTGAGGATGTGGAGAAATTGAAAACTATTATCCAAGACGAATACCGAGTGAATATGATTTTAGACAATCTTCCGGTGGCGATTCCGAAAGAGAACATAAACTCGAAAACGGGCGAGGAGTATAAAACGTACGACAGAGGATTCCCAGTTGGATATCAAACTGATGACGATATCTTCGTAAACAATCACGTTCGGTTCACTATTCTTTTCCATAAAGACTTGGAGACGGATTTAGTAAGAGTTGTCGGATTTGAAGTCGAACCGATGTCGATTAAACACGAATACGACACGGACAAAGAGTTCAACGAAGCGTATCCGAGATTGGAAACGTGCACGAAACAGCAAAGCGTGGAGGACTTTTCCTCTTCATCAGCTACAGTGTCGCCGTTCGATATAAACGATAGTAACAACAACGAAGACGACGGTACGGGTTCGCCGCAACTATTAGCCGCAGGCGAGGAAATCATATTTACGTACGACGTTCGATTTAGAATGAGTGACATACGTTGGGCATCGCGATGGGACACCTATTTGAGCATGCAAGACCAACAAATTCACTGGTTCTCCATTGTGAATTCTGTAATGATTATACTTTTCCTTTCAGGTATGGTCGCGGTGATCATGATTCGGACCTTGCGTCGCGATATCACAAATTACAACCAACTGGACCAAATGCTCCTCGACGACGCCGCCATGTCGCAAGATGCTGAAGAGACGGGATGGAAACTCGTCCACGGTGACGTGTTCCGTCCACCTAAAATGGCGGGCACTTTGGCCGTTTACGTAGGTTCCGGTGCACAGCTATTCGGCATGTCTTTTGTTTTGATGGTATTCGCCGTGGCTGGATTTCTATCGCCTGCAAATCGTGGAAGTTTAATGACCGCCATGTTGTTCCTCTTTGTCCTGATGGGATTTGTCGGAGGCTATGTCGCTGGCAGATTTGCCAAGACGTTTCAAATTTTAGCGTGGAAATCCATCACCATTAGAACTTCGTTGATGTTCCCGGGTGTAGCTGCGATCATTTTCTTCTGTTTGAACTTGTTGGTCTGGGGTCAGCGAACGTCTGGGGCGGTTCCGTTTGGCACATTACTCGCGTTAGTCTTTTTATGGTTCGGTATTTCAGTTCCTCTTGTTTTTGCGGGGTCGTACTTTGGGTACAAGAAGGATGCAGCGGAGTCGCCGGTGCGAACGAATAAGATTCCAAGACAAGTTCCGCCGCAACCGTGGTTCATTCGACACACGTTCGCGGTATTGGTTGGGGGCATTTTACCGTTCGGAGCTGTGTTCATCGAGCTCTTTTTCATCTTAACATCCATGTGGTTGAACCAAGTGTATTACATTTTCGGCGTCTTGTTTATAGTTTTCGCCATCCTGTGCGTGACGTGCGCAGAAATTGCGATCGTGCTGTGTTACTTCCACCTGTGCGCGGAAGACTACAGATGGCAGTGGAGGTCGTTCTTCACGTGCGCAAGCTCGAGTCTATACGTTTTCTTATACTCGGCGTATTATTTTTATATGAATTTGGACATCGAGAAAACGGTACCTTCGATTATGTACTTTTCGTACATGAGTTTGATTTCGTACGGTTTTGGTATTTTAACTGGAACGATAGGATTTATGGCGTGTTACGTCTTCGTGCGGATGATTTACGGCGCCGTGAAGATTGATTAATAAGTAATACTGTAAGAGAAATATTGATACCGTATCATGTAGCAGTTTTTGTTATGATAAAATCCACGTGTGTTTTAGCTGTACCAGTCGTTAAAATAAATGTAAAGCCTCCTCGCGAGAGAATTTCATTTTTGTTTCGGCATTCGGCCAAATAAAAAAAGCAGAATTGACGATTGAGAAATATCTCTCGTCGATTGCGCCAAAAGAATTCACGTTCAAAATAGAACTCATGAACGCGCTCCCTCGTGCTGCTACTTCGAGTGGCATCGGATCTACCGCGACCAAACTCTCTCGGAAGAAGTCCGCTGTCCTGAGATCGACGACAGGAGCGACTTCGAGCGTGTCCGCCGGGGGCATTGTCCCGTCGTCGTCGTGTTCTTCGCGTAATCGACGACGAATTCCCGGCATTCGTAAAAGTACTGATCGTCGTCGTTTCAAAAATGCGCAGCAACAACTGCGAGTTGCCGCCGACGATGGTGACGATGTAAACGCGGGTAATGCGAACAATGAAAGTAATAGTACCGATGACGAGAAGGAGTACGAAATGCCTTCGGAAGAGGATCCATTGCCTTGGAGCACGCCGGCGGCTTCTTCAGCAGATGATGATGCTTCAAACAACGCAAAAACAGAAGAAAAACCGAAAATATTGTCCTATGCCGAACGCCTGAATATCATGAAGAAGGAAAAGGAGGAAGCTGGAGGAGGAGGAGATGACAAAAGAGAGACAGAACAGGGAACGGTGACTTCGTTTAATATACCGGTGCAGAAAGACGTGTTTGAGATTTCTGAAGAAAGGCCCTCACCAAGTGAAGAAGATTCGATTATGAACGAAATGAAAAACACGCACGTCTTTTTACCGATATCTTACTACGGAATTTTGGACTTAACTCCTGCCCGCGCGACACGCGCGACTATTCCGAAAGCGGGTGAGGCGATGAAGTACGCTCAGGTCTTTGAAGGCTTCTCAAATACGTTACGTCGAAGTCGAGAAAGTTTAATCGAGGAAGCCGTAGCTGTTTTATCCGATAAAGAAGCCCGAGCGTACCACGACGAAGACTTACGAAAGGGCGTGTTAACACCGATTGAATTCGAAAAAGCACCAGCGGCTTTAGCGATGTTGCTCGAAGCGGGCGAGAATCAAAGCGTTTTAGAGTATGCGGATGCCATATTAACGGCGAAAAACAGGAGAGGCGGGGATTCAGTAAACAGCAATGGGAAGCGCGATATCGCGTTAGCGTCCTCTATGGCCATGTGTGAATACGCGCAAGAAGCTTTGCATAGCTTAGGAAAACGACCAAGTTACGTGGAAGGAAGCGACATGCTAGAATTGGCGTTGAAAACTTTGGAGAAGGTACCGGGTGGCAAGTCCAAATCTTTTGCCCCAGAATTGAAGGATGCAATTTACAAGGAACTCGACGATGCGTTACCTGGCGTCGCGCTAGAACTGCTCGCGATGCCTTTGGATCAAACGCGAGACCGTGAACTCGGTTTGATAGCTTTGAAAAAGTGCCTGTGGACGAGATCGGGGGGTGATGAAAACGAAGCTCAAAACGACGACACGGCATTGATTTCAAAAGCAGATTTGCACGTACAATCATCTCGCGTCTTAACCTCGTATGAGCACGCCTCTATGTTTGTAGAAGCGCCAGATCACGTCCCAGCCGATCCAAACGAAGTGTACAGAGCTTCCATCTCGCACATCGTCGCCGGTCTCATGAGTGGCAACCCGCTGTTGATAGTAGATGCGGATGATATCTTGGAACAGCTTGAAATTGCTGCGAAGAATACCAACCAAACTTCAGAAATTGGGGACGTCACCATCGAGCGCACGGTGTGCTTAATTTTGCTCGGTAAAACTGAAGCTGCGTGTGAGCTTTTGGGTTTGTCCTCGGAGGAAACTTCAAACTCGGAAATGGCAACTTTCGTTCGAGAAAATTCTCCATCCGGCGATGTCGTCGAAGGCGTGTGCGCTTTAGTCGATCAATGGATTCAGCAAGTCGCGTTTCCCCTCTTCAGAGATTCGGCACACGTCGTGCCGATTTCTTTGGAACAGTGGTTCTCAAATCCGAAGATTACTGGTTTTGTCGAAAGGTACGCACTTTCTCCTGCGTTTGCGAAGATTGAAGGTGCGGGATCTGCGGCCAAGCGCGCCTTGACGAAGGGTACTTTGAGCATGTTGAGATCGTTCTTCCCGAGCGACGACGTTCCAGTCCCGTTGAAAAAAGGTGTTGTTCATTATCGATTAGGTGTCATCTCGCGATTAGCTTTTACTGGAGCGATCGTATTCAGCGCGATGAACTTCTTCGGTAATAACTCGAGCGGTTTTCAAAACGTGAAAATGCCCTCGTGGCAAAGAAGCGCAACCGAAAAGAAAAACATGAATACGAAATCTACGCACGCGCCGAAAAAGAATACGAACAATAATAACTACAAGACGACGAAAGACAAAAGTACCAAATATAGTAGTGGTGGTATTAGTGGTTTGAAGCCGCCACAGCTACCAACTGTGCCGAAAATCGAAGTGCCCAAGATTGAGATGCCAAAAATTTCGCTTCCAAAACCGGTGAAGAAACCAATGGACGAAAGTACCGCGGAGTCTATCGTGAAGAGATGGCAGCAAATCAAAGCGAAAGCACTCGGTAGCTCTCACGATTCTCGCGCATTGAGCAACATTCTCGACGGACCGATGTTGAGGCAATGGACGTTGAGAGCGGAAGATGTCGCGTCCCACGGGTGGTGCTGGGAGTATGAGTTGAATAAGTTGGTGATTGAAAAGATTGAAATTTACAACGAAGACGAAGCCATCGTGGAAGCGAGATTGACGGAATTGGCTGTGTTGAAGGATAGATCCAAAGTGGATGATGACGATGTATACGAGTCGACATATAGAGCACGATATGAAATGCGGCGAACTGCTGACGGTGCATGGAAGATCTTTGGCGGAAGTGTCGTGTATTAGACTTTTTTTTCTCATTTATTATCTCATTTGATAATCTGCGCGCAACGATATACGTATTTGGAACCCTTCGTATATAGGTACAATTTTTGTTTTCTACTATAGTAAAGGTGGGCTAATAAAATGCTTCTACTGTATCGAACAACACGAAGGCTGTCCATTGGCATTCGCATCAACATCTCCGCTGCTCATTAACTTCGTCGTTAACCCGGCAAACTTTTGTGCCGCGCTTCTCCGGCGCATGTTTGGCGGCACGACGTGCGTGTGCATAATCGTCGTGACGCCGGCGGATGGAATCCCAAGCTCAAACAACGTCACGTCGTCGCATCCGTCTAGAACTTTACCTAAATAAAGTAACTTTATATCGTCCGTCGTTAAGTTTTTCGTTATTGATGATGTTTTATTCGTTTCCTCGTTTTTCACGTGTTCTTCCTCCGTAAAGAACTCTTTCAGCTTTTCTTTGACCTCTAAGACGGTTGTTTTCCTGGACAAAAGTTCCATGGGACCGATGTCGTGCACCGAACTCTGCCTCCGAAAGCGTATTTTGGAGATGTCCGATACGTCTTTTCCTACTCCTTTTTCTTCTTCCTTTTGTGTTGTCGCTATTATTGATGTATCCGTAGTATGTGTTGTTGAAGGTGGTGATGACGATGATTTTTCTGACACACTTTCGCGCGTCTCAAATGGAGTATTGTTTGTGCTGTTCATCGTCGTCGTCGTCGTCGTCGTCGTCGTGGTAGTGGTGGTGGTGATGGCACCACGACTCGTTGATGTCATCTTTTCTTCGCCGCTCTCCGTATCTTCTCCTCTCTGTGAATAAGAAACCGCGAAGAAAAGAGCGCGCGAAAGAATGATGAATGCGCGGAATGCTCTCGAACCAATTTTTCTTCACGTAAGTACCAAACTCGTACACGACGGACACAAAAATTCTCCTTTTTGACTCTGCACGTGTGGACCACCACACGAATGACAAAGACGAAAGGAGAATTTTGAGAACCGAGAAAAAAGCAAACGCCTTCACTTTTTTGTTAATCGACGCGCGCTTCTGCAGCGGGTGTTGCTGGTGCTGCTCTCGATAACAGACCGTAGGACGACGACAGAGACTCGTCAAACATTCTAAGAAGATACCATGACGACGCTCATGCAAATGCCTGACGGGCGATTGATCCGTAAGTTTGTTGTGTTGTTTGTTTGTTTTTTGGTCAACGACGACGATGGCGACTTTCTTTCTTTCTTTCTTTCTCTTTCTCTTTGTATGTGTGTGTGTGTGTGTGTGTGTGTGTGTGTGTCATTCGTGCGATGAATCGGACATTCGTCGCGATGTCCATCATCATCATCATCTGGATATATGGATGTATGGATGACGGCGACGATGACCGTGCGTCGTAATCGTTTCTTCCTTCTTCTTAAAACTTACTCATTCATTTCATTTTAAAAATCACTTTCGTGGACAAACAGAGCCGCAAATTGTTTTGTTAAAGGAAGGCACGGACTCTTCTCAAGGCAAAGGCCAACTGATTTCGAACATCAACGCGTGCATGGCCATCGTGGATACCATACGAACGACATTAGGTCCTCGAGGATTAGATAAATTAGTCGTCGATAACCGAGGCGTGACGACGATTACGAATGATGGAGCCACGATCATGAAGTTGTTAGAAATAGTCCATCCGGCAGTGAAAACATTGGTGGACATTGCTCGATCGCAAGACGCGGAGGTTGGAGATGGAACCACTACGGTTGTTTTATTGTGCGGAGAGTTTTTGAGAGAAGCGAAACCGTTCATTGAAGATGGCGTGCATCCAATGAATATCATTCGCGCTTTTCGTAAAGCGAGCGAACTCGCCCTGGAAAAAGTCAAAGAAGTTTCGGTTTCCATCGAAGGGAACTCGAAAGAAGAGAAAGAAGAAATGTTGCAAAAGTGTGCGATGACGACATTGTCATCCAAACTTGTCGGTGGCGAGAAGGAATTTTTCGCCAAGATGGTTGTCAACGCCGTCGGTCACCTGGACCAAGATCTGTTAGACCCGAAAATGATTGGCGTGAAGAAGGTTTTAGGCGCGAGCATGCGAGATTCCTTTCTCGTCGATGGAGTGGCGTTCAAGAAGACATTTTCGTACGCCGGTTTCGAGCAAATGACGAAGAAAATGGTGAAACCGAAGATTTTAGCGTTAAATTTGGAGTTGGAGTTGAAATCGGAAAAAGACAACGCCGAGGTACGATTGAACGACCCGTCCAAGTACCAAGAAATTGTCGATGCCGAATGGAACATCATCTACGATAAGCTCGAAAAGTGCGTTCAGTCTGGCGCGAACGTTGTTTTGTCTCGATTAGCTATTGGTGATTTAGCTACGCAATACTTCGCCGACCGAGGCTTGTTTTGCGCCGGGAGAGTCGAACAGGCGGACTTGGACAGATGCACGCGAGCAACTGGTGCGGCTGTGCAGACGACCGTAAACGATTTGAACGAAGAGCAATTAGGTACGTGCGAAGTATTTGAAGAAATACAAGTCGGTTCCGAACGTTTCAACGTTTTCCGTGGATGTGCGGAAGCGAAGACGTGTACTTTAGTTTTACGAGGCGGCGCCGAGCAATTCATTGAGGAAGCGGCGAGAAGTTTAAACGATGCTATTGAAATCGTTCGTCGCGCGACGAAAAACGCAGCAGTAGTACCTGGTGGCGGTGCCATCGATATGGAATTGAGTAAATGTTTGAAAGAGCACGCTCGAACTGTTGAAGGGAAATCACAACTGTTCATTCACGCATTTGCGCGCGCTTTAGAAGTCATTCCGAGACAACTGTGTGACAACTCGGGGTGCGATGCCACAGACGTTTTGAACAAACTTCGACAAAAGCACGCCGCTCCAAACCATGAAGGTTTGAATTTTGGTGTCGATGTCAACTCGGGCGGGATTTTAGATACCTTTGCGCACTTCATTTGGGAACCGGCTTTGGTTAAGTGCAACGCCATCGCCGCGGCGTGCGAGGCTACCTGTTTGATTCTTTCCATCGACGAAACGGTGCGAAACCCTAGAAGCGAAGACGTGCAAGCTGCTAGTGGTGGTGGTCGAGGAGGCATGATGGGAGGCAGAGGCGGTCGCGGTGGCGGTCGAGGCATGAGACGTTAATTTGAGTTTTTATTAAAAATAGAGAGACAAGAAAGAGGAGAAAAAAATGTAATTAGACCTTGTT
>Ga0163111_10002974_pt1 | contig 10855 bp, 7 predicted proteins | sample CRUFie1St18metaG_FD_109645 | JGI IMG/M metagenome (GOLD analysis project Ga0163111, IMG submission 109645) | Marine microbial communities from the Costa Rica Dome - CRUD Field 142mm St18 metaG | ecosystem: Environmental > Aquatic > Marine > Oceanic > Photic zone | place: Costa Rica: the Eastern... | reverse complement strand
CGGCCGCGGTGGCGGCGGTGGCGGCGGTGGAAGCGGCGACGGCGGCGGCCTGCCAAGCTTGCAGACCTGTTTGCTCGTGGCGATTGCGGCCTGGTACGCTTACAGCGCCTTCGGCTTCGGCGGTGGCGGTGGCTTGGACGACGACGAGGGCGACGGCCTCGCGCTGAGCGACGACGGCTACCTGCGGGGCCGCGTGCGCGAGGTGCGCTCCCACGACGCCTTCAAGGGGCTGCTCGCGCAGCACCGCGACGAGACGGGGCTGCCGGTGCTCGTCGACTTCTACTCGAGCTGGTGCGGGCCGTGCCGCATGATCGCGCCCGCCTTCAAGCAGCTCGCTGCGGAGATGCAGGGCCGCGCCGTCTTCGCCAAGGTCGACGTCAACCGCAACCAGGAGAGCAGCGCGGCGTGCGGCGTGCGCGCCATGCCCACCTTCCAGCTCTACCTCGACGGCCGCGTGCAGGAGAGCTTCTCGGGTGCGGACGCGCGCCGGCTGCGCCACAGCGCCACCCGGCTCGCGGACCAGGCCGAGAGGCAAGGCACGTACGTCGGGCGCGAGGTGGGCGCGGCGTCGCTCGCGGCCTTCTACCGCAGGCACGACGCCGCCAAGGTGAGCGAGGCCGCCACGCTCGCCGCGCAGTACAACCGCTCGACGGCCAAGCTGATCAAGCTGCTGCGCAAAAAGTACGGCGACGCGCCTGAGGCCACGCCGCGCGCCGCGCCCGCCGAGCCCGAGCCCGAGCCCGCCGCCGTGGAGAGCGGCGCCGCCGCGCGTGCGCGCCGGCAGGGTGCGCCGCAGGAGGGCGGAGGTGAGGCGGCGGGTGCGGGCGCGGCGGGCGGCGCGGCGGCGCGCTTGACTACACGCGAGCTGGAGACGGAGCTGCGGCGGCGACGCGGCGGTGGCGCGGCCGCGGGGGCGGGGGCGGAGGAGGACGACGAGGAGGGCGAGGACGAGGACGAGGACGAGGACGGCGGGCTGTTTGTGCCTGAGGCGCCGCATAGCAGCGCTGCCGCACCGCTGAAGGTGGTCGTCCTGGGCGGCGGGCCCGCCGGGCTATCGGCCGCCATCTATGCCGCCAGGGCGGGGCTGAAGCCAGTGGTCGTCGCCCCCAGCTTCGGCGGGCAGCTGCAGGGCAAGGGGGTCGACGTCGAGAACTTCCCCGGCGTGTCCCAGGCGACGGGGCCGGGCCTCGTGCGCCTGATGCGACGGCAGGCCGCGGCGTTCGGTGCGCTCATGCTCTCTGACGTCGCGGCCGAGGTGAGCCTCGGCGACCGCGGGTCGCAAGGGCACGGCGAGCCCTTCACCGTGCGCCTCAACGGCAGCACGGCGCCGCTGCACGCGCGCGCGCTCATCGTCGCCACCGGCGCCAACTCGCGCTGGCTGGGCGTGGCGGGCGAGGCCGAGCACCGCGGCGGAGGCGTCTCGAGCTGCGCCACTTGCGACGGCTTCCTGTTCCGCGGCAAGCCCGTGCTCGTCGTCGGCGGCGGCGACTCCGCGGCAGAGGAGGCGCTGCTGCTCGCGCGCACCTCCTCCTCGGTCACGCTCGTGCACCGGCGCACCGCGCTGCGCGCCAGCCGCGCAGCATGGGCCCATCGGTCGGCCCGTTGGTGCCGCCACAGCCCGGCGGCCCGAGGCGCTCTGACCTCCTACGCCCCCTTAGACAGACCTCCATGAGGCCCTGCCGGCCCGCTGTCAGCACGTGCCCACGCGCGCCCCGCACCTCGCCTGCCCACACCTCGCCTGCCCACACCTCGCCTGCCCACACCTCGCCTCGCCTGCCCACACCTCGCCTCGCCTGCCCACACCCTGCCTCGCCGCACTCAGGCCGCGCGCTGGCGGAGCGCGTGCTCGCGCACCGCAGCATCCGCGTCATGTGGAACGCCTCCGTCACGCGCTTCGAGGGCGCCGGGGGGGCGCTCACGCACGCGCGCGTGCGCACGCAGGCGCCCGCCGCCGACGGCAGCGGCGCACTGCAGTCCACTGAGACGCGGCTCGAGGTGCGCTGCCTGCAGCCCACGGCACCGCACTCTGCACCGCATCTGCACCGCACTCTGCATGGCGCTCTGCACGGCATGCACACGACATGCGCCCTCACCCAATGTGCACTCTGCGTGCACGCCTGCAGGTGAGCGCCGCCTTCGTCTCGATCGGGCACGACCCCAACACCGCGCTCTTCGAAGGCCAGCTCGCGCTCGGTGCGGGCGGCTCCCTCCAACCCTGTGCATCCGCGGCTGTGACCCGATGTAGAAGTCCAGGCTGCAGCCTTCCGTACCTGATCTGCACCCTGCAGGCGAGGGCGGCTACCTCGACATGAGCGGCAGCGGCCGTTCCGCGCGCACGAGCGTGGCTGGCGTCTTCGCGGCAGGCGACGTCGCTGACCCGAGCTACCGCCAGGCAGTGACCAGCGCGGGCTCGGGCGCACAGGCGGCGCTCGACGCGGAGCGTTGGCTGAGCGAACAGGGCTGGACCGAGTGAGGAGGGGTGAGTAGCCGGGCGTGGAGCCAGGAGGGCGTGTGCGATCGGCGCGTGTCCGGGTCTGTCCGCTCTGTCCCTGTCGCAGCTGTCCGAAGTCCGTGCAAGATTCTAGAGCGAAGAGTGACAGTGTGTGAAGACTGTGTGTGAAGACAGTGTGTCGTGTGTGAAGACTCTGTGTTTACTTATACGGGGCGCCCGGGCGCCGGGGGGTTGGAGGTCGTCGTCGGTCGCGGAAACACCTGTCGGACCCGCTGTCTCTCCCGCGCGTCCCGGTGTCTCGTGACACGAGACGGACACGTGACTCGTGTGAGGGCCGCGCGGGTCAGTTTTGATCACGCATCGCGCACCGAGGCGAGGAATTCACAAAGAAAAGAACACGGCAACAGGGAAACCCCCACCCATTTTGTGACATGTGTGTGACTGAGATGTATGAGCATATACCGTACCGGTAACTGACATCTCCGATCCGCGCCGCTCTGACGTGCTCTGCGCTCGTTGGGCCCGCCACTGTCGACGTATACCGTAGTCACCCCGCCCCTCCCCCCTTTCAACGTCGGGGCGCGGCATTCTCACTTGTTGTCGTTGTCGGCGTTCAGCAGCACGTACTCACGGGAGCTGTAGCCGAAGCGCAAGCAGTCCTTCTCGAGCAGCTCGACGTAGCGCTGCGCCTCGATGCGCTCGCCGTTGACGTAGCAGCCATTCGTCGAGCCGAGGTCGATGAGGTACGGCCGGACGAGCTTGCTCTCGCGCCTCTCGCCGTGCTCGTTCGTCTCGGTCTTCTGCGTCATGCGGAACTGCAGCACGCAGTGCTGCGACGAGCACGAGGGGTGGTCGAGAGGGATGTCCGCCACGCGCCGCTCGCGCCCCATCAGGTACATGCTCTGCCGGTGGATGTGGTACGGGTCGATCGCCTCCTTGCCCTTGAACACGTACAGCCGCCAGTGCTTGGTCGGCTTGCTCGCGTCGGGAGGCTCGCCGTAATTCACGCTGACGCCGTTGACCTTGTTGGCTTGCTCAGCCAGCTTGCCAGTGGCCTCGTAGTTGGGCTTGATCTTGGGCGCGTCGGGCGCGGCGTCCGCGTCGTCGTCGTACTCCAGCGCGCTCAGCTGCCCGGTGCCGAACTGGAACTGCGTCAGGTCTTCTCCCTCCTCGCGCCTCTTGTGCTCTCGTCTGCCGCCGCCGCCGCCACCGCCGCCGCCGACATCGCCCAGGTCCTGCCCGGTCGCCTGGTCCACCTGCTTCATGGAGAGGCTGACCTTGCTGCGGCCGTTCTCTCCCATCTCGACGGAGATGACCTTGACCTTGACGATGTCGCCGACGTTGACCACCTCCTCCACGGTCTCCACCCGCCGTGGAGCGAGCTGCGAGATGTGCACGAGGCCGTGGGACACAAAGCCGTCAATCTCCGCGAAGGCTCCAAAGGGCTTGATGGTCAGCACCCGCGCCTCGTGTATCGAGTCGACCGGCGGTGCCTGCGGACGAGCGGGAGCGCGCTCCCGCTCGCGACTCGAACCGCGCCGGTACCGCTGCGGGCTGCGGCTGCGGCTATCGCGCCTCGGAGAGCGCCGCCGCCGGGGTGGACTGCGGCTGTCGCTGCGATCGCGCCGTCTTCGCTCGTCGCGAGGCGAGCGGGACCGTCTTCGCTTCTCGCGAGGAGGCGATCGCGACCGACTCCTAGAGCTCGACGATCGCGACGGCATGTCGGCGCGCTACAGTCGCGGGCTTGGCGTCGCTGGTGGCGAGCGCCGAGGGTGGCACCAGCAGCGGACGCGAAGAGGTCAGGAGCGGGCTGTAGTTATCTCCACAGAAAGGAAGCGGCGTCCGCAACGCCGCTTTGCATAGCGAAACGTTTTCTGCAGCGCGCGTTCAGTGGCTCGTCCCGTGTCGTCCAAGGACGAGGCCACACGGCCGCGCCTCATGGAGGTTGAGGAGGAGCTCGAGACGGACGAGAGCGCCGTGTGGGCACTCTGGGGTCGCTATGAGAAGGCCACGCTCGGTGCGGTGCAGCAGGGCATGTATGAGGTCCACTTTGCGTCAGGCGGCTCCCGGTGGATGACAGTGATGGAGATGGCACTGCCCGAGCACAAGACGAGCGCTCCTCTCGCAGTGGGCGCGACCGCTCTCCTTCCTGATGGCGACGGCTACGTCATGGGCACCGTCCAGAGCGTGGGAACCGACCAGATCATGGTCCGACGCGAGGATGCTCAGGGTAAGGAGCTGCAGGTGGCGGCGCACGAGCTGTGCGTGCCGCTGGCAAGCGGCCCGATGCTCGGCGCGTGCCCCAAGCTGCTCGAGAAGGGCACGACCGTCTACGCTCTGCGCGGCCACTGGCTTCCCGCGCAGGTGGTCGAGTCGGTCCAGGGTCGGCACCGACTCCTGCTGCAGTTCGGTCTACGCTCGGCAGATGTGTGGGTGGGCGGCGGGCAGCTCGCGTCGCGCCTCGAGCCGGACGACCCTGCGGTGCTCGTTGCCGGTGCGCACGTCGTCGTCGAGGATGGCGAGGGCGCGGCCGTGGAGGGCCAGCTGCTCGAGCCAGACGACGGCTCGGGCAGCGCGCTGGTGCAGCTCGTGGGCGGCGGCGAGGGCGGCGGCAAGGGCGGCGGCGAGGGCGGCGGCGGTGGTGCGCCAGCGCTCGTGCCCATCGATCGGCTGCGGCTGCGGTACGAGCCTTGCTTCCGCGTGCTCGCTCCCACGGGCGGCCTCATCCCAGGCGAGGTGGCCGAGCAGGGGCCTGACGGCTTGCTCCTCGTCAAGCTCGAGCGCGGCGGCCAGCGGTGGGCCTCGGCTTCTGAGATCTTCGCGCAGGCGCCGCCGCTGCCGGAGCAGCTCGCCGGACTCACGCCGCACTCGCTCGTCGCGGCCCTGCCGGAGCCGCTCAGCGCCGAGGCCGCTGCGCCGCGCTGGATCGCCGCAGGCGTCGTGGAGGCGGCGGCGGCGGGCGGCGACGCGGGCGCGCCGCTAGCGCTGCGCCGGCCGGGCAACCAGCGGCGGTGCTCGGTGACCATGGTGCGCAAGGAGGGGCGCTTCGGCCTCGACCTGGACGATCAGAACCGCGTGGTCAGCGTGCAGCCGGGTGGCGGCGCCGACGGGCTGGGCATCCAGGTGGACGACGAGGTGGTGGAGTGCGACGGCGTGCCCGTGGCGCACAACGGCCTCGGCGCGGCGGTCCAGGGCAAGGAGCGCGCGCTTCTCGGGCTGCGCACTGCGGGCGACGACAGCGAGGCCGGCGCGGCGGCCGCCGGCGGCGACGGCGGCAGTTGGGCGGTCGATCCGGCGCGCGTGCGGCTGCCGCTGCTGAGCAAGGCCACCTGCGCCGCGGTCTCGGTGGTGGTGGGCAGCCGCGTCTTCGTGCTCGACGGGCCGTGGGCGGAGGCGGTGGTGGAGGAGCAGGAGGACGGCTTCTACCTGCTGCACTACGGCGGAGGCCAGCGCCGCTGGGCGAGCTCAGGCGAGATCGCGTGGCACGACATCGCCCCGATGCCGTACGACGTCGCCGCCGGCAAGCAGGCGCGCACCCCTCGCACGCACACGGGCTGGGCACACACCGCGCACCGCGCACCACGCACCACGCACGGCGTACCACGTACCACATACCGCTGCAGGTGCTCGCGTGGCGGGAGGAGCGCGGCTGCATGGAGCTGGCGACGGTGGTGCGCGAGAGGGGCGGCAACCGGCTGGACGTGAGCTTCAACGACGCGGAGGCTTGGGAGAGGCCGCACGTCACGACGCTCTCCCTCTTGCGCGAGCGGTGGCACGTGCCCCTGCGCGTGCTCGCCCTGTGGGGCAACTACCACAAGGCGACGGTGCTCGAGAGCATGGGCGGGCTGCTGCGGGTCGACTTTGGCGGCGGCACCGTCCGTTGGGCGCTCGCCGAGGAGACCTTGCGCTCGTCGGCGCTCACGGACGACGAGCTGGTGCCGGGCCTGCATGTGGGGGCGGACACGGAGGGCGACGGCGTGGCGTACGCGCGCGGCATGCTGCTCGGCGAGGCGGAGGGGCGCGAGGGCATGTTCGAGGTGATGCGCGAGGACGGCCAAGGCGTGGTGGTCGCGCGTGCCGCGCTGCGCGCGCCGCGCGGCGACGAGCGCGACGCGGCGGAGGAAGGGGTGGAGCTCGCCGAGGGCGCGCAGGTGTACGCCGTGTACGGCGACTGGACGCTCGGCTTCGTCAACGACATCGCCGACGCCGATGGGGCGGGCCGTGTGCAGGCCGTGCTCACGGCGGGAGGGCGGCGCTGGTCGACCACGCTCGCAGCGCGCGAGCTGGTGCGCAGACTCCGGACTCGCCCGCCCACGCGCCACGCACCACGCACCACCCACCGCGCACCACCCACCACGCACCACCCAGCACGCACCACCCACTAGAGTTAGTATTCGCCACTAACGGAGTGCTTGCTCTGCTAGGTGCTCATGGACGGCGGCGACGCCTCCGCGCGGAGCAAGGTGTGGGTGGGGAAGCGCGGCTCGCCTGCGGTGGCGCGCCTCGGCCCGAAGAACGAGTGGGCCTCGTGCCTCGTGGTCAAGACCCTCAAGGACCAGGGGCAGGTGCTGCTGCTCGCCGACAATGGCGACGAGGTCACGGTGGCTGCACACGAGGTGCGGCTGCGCGAGGGCGAGTACCATCCGGTGACGCTCTCAAAGGAGGACGCCAAGCAGCGCGCGATGCGCTTCACCTGCCACGCGGCGATGACGGCGCAGAGGTTCTTCCGTGCCTTGCTCGACAGGAAGCGCGTGGGGTACATGCGCGCCGCCGTCAAAGCCGCCACGGTCGTCGAGGCGTATGCGCGCGGCATGATAGCACGGCGCGAGGCGGCGCGACGGCGCAAGGCCAACGCGGAGCTTCGCGCCGCCGTGTACATACAGGCGCATGCGCGTGGGATGCTGGCGAGGCGGCGCGCGGCGGCAAAGCGGCGGGAGGTGGCGGCAGCGGCGGAGGCGGCGGCGGCGGCCGAGGCGGCGGCGGCGGCCGAGGCGGCGGCAGCGGCCGAGGCGGCGGCGGCGGCCGAGGCGGCGGCGGCGGCCGAGGCGGCGGCGGCAGCGGAGGCGGCGGCGGCGGCGGAGGCGGCTGCAGCGGCGGAGGCGGCTGCGGCGGCGGCGGCGGCCGAGGCGGCGGCGGAAGAGGAGCGGCGGCAGCGGGCGGCGACGCACATACAGAGCGTGGCACGGCGGCGAGCGGCGCGGCAGCTGGCGGCGCGGCTGCGGGCAGAGGAAGAGGCTCGGCGGCGGGCGGCCGAGGCGGCGGCGGCGGCCGAGGCGGCGGCGGAGGAGGCGCGGCGGCAGCGGGCGGCAACGCACATTCAGAGCGTGGCAAGGCGGCGAGCGGCGCGGCAGCTGGCGGCGCGGCGGCGAGCAGAGGAAGAGGCGCGGCGGCGAGCAGAGGAGGAGGAGGAGGCGCGGCTGCAGCAGGAGAAGGAGCAACGGGCGGCGAGCCGCTTGCAGGCGGCAGCCCGTGGTCGGCAGGCGCGGCTGCGGCTGTGGCGCGCCGTGGCGGCGGCGATTGCGCTGGCGGCCGGGGTGCGTGGCATGGCGGCGCGGCGCGCTCTGCGGCGCGCGCGAGGCGCAGCTGTGCGGCTGCAGGCGGCGGCGCGCTCTGCGGCGGCGACGCGGCGGCGGCGGCGTGCGCTCGGAGCCGCCGTGGTGGTGGCGGCGGCGTCGCGCGGCTACCTGGGCAGGCGGAAGGCGACACTGCATCGCGAGGACAAGAGGTACGTGGAGGCGATGGAGGCGGCGACGAGGCGCATCCAGGCTGCCGCGCGCGGCCGTGCCGCGAGGGGACAGCTGTGGTGTGCCGTCGCGGCGTCGATCGGGTTGCAGGCCGCGGCGCGCGGTGCAGGGGCGCGGCGTGCGCTGCGCGCGGCGCGCGCGGCGACGGTGCCGCTGCAGGCGGCGGCACGGCGGCGGCACGCCGCACGGCGGCTGCACCGCGCACGGCACGCCGCCGCCGCGCTGCAGGCGATGGCACGCGGGCGCGCCGCCCGCACGTGGCGGCGGCGAGCGCTGGCGGCCGCGCTGCTGATCGAGGCCGTCGCGCGCGGCGCGCTGGCGCGGCGCGAGCGGCGCCGCCGCCGTCGCGCGCGCAACGCGCGCGGCGCGGTGGCGAGCTCGGTGATCCGGATCGAGTCGGTTGCGCGGGGTATGCTCGCGCGGCGGCTGCGCGTGCGGCTGCGGCGTGCGCGCGCCGCCACACGCTTGCAGGCACGGCAGCGCGGCAGCGCCACGCGGGCGCGCGCGCGGCGCCAGCTCGCGGCGGCGCGGCGCGTCCAGGCGGCGGCGAGGGGGCGCGCCGCGCGCACGGCACTCTGGGGTGCGCTCTCGGCGGCGATCGCCGTGGCCGCCGCAGGCCGCGGCCTCAACGCCCGGCGGCGGCTGAGGCTGCGCCGCCGCACCGCGGCGACCGTGCAGGCCGCGGCGCGGCGGCGCGCGGCGTGGGCGTGGCTGCGGCGGCACCGCCGCGCGGCGGTGGTCGTGGCGGCGCTCGTGCGGGGCGGGCTGGCGCGGCGGCGGCGCAGGGGGGCGGCGGGGCGGCGCAGCGAGGCGGCGGTGCAGCTGCAGCGCGTCTGCCGCGGCCGCCTCGGCCGCGCGCGCGCGGCGTCTGTGGCGGCGGCGGCGGCGGAGCGCGCGGCGGCGGCGGCGGCGCAGCAGCAGCAGAAGCGCGAGGAGCGCGAGCGGCAGCTCTCGGCGCTGCTCGGCCGCGGCGACGCCGCCGCGGCGGGCTCGCCGCTCAAGCCCGCCCAGCCGAGCCAGCACTCGCCATCGCGCACGCTCGAGATCTACTCGGCGCTCGGCGAGCTCAACGTGCGCCGTCGCGGCCCGCCGCGCTCGCTGCCGCCACTGAGCGAGGGCGTCGACCAGCCGGCGGCGCTGCGCTACGGCTCGGTGCGCTCACTCCCGCCCAGCGCGCCCCCGGCGCCTGCTGCGCTGCCGGCGCCGAAGGACGATCGGCTCGCTGCCATCTTTGCCGGGCTGGGTGGTGGAGCGGCAGCGGGGGAGCGCGTGCGGAACGCGCGGGCGTTGGGCGCTTGGAGCGCCTTGAACATGTGAGGCGAGTACCGTTATTTAAATATACAGCTTTGCTGATAAAAATGTAACCTCGCGGCCGCGCCCCGGCGCCCGGGGCGACAATCAATACATCACAATTGGCGCAACGGCAAGAAAGAAGAATTGGCGTGTGGACTGTGGTCGGCGCGTGCGTCTGTGTGGAGCCCGCGCGCAGTCTGCAGTCAGTGTGCACACTGCACTGTCTGTGCAGAGCAGCACCTTGCTTTTCGTTCGTTGTTTTATTCCCGACCGGATACCGACAAACAAATATAAAAGGCTGAAGAAGCGTGACCCACGTCTCTCTCGGCAGACGACGATCACAGCTACATTATACATAGTGTGGTGTGCGTGTGTGCTTTGTGCTTCTCCCTAGCCTGCCGGCGACAAAGGCGTCGACCTTCGCTTGCAGTATCTCATTGCATGACGGGAGCCAGGGCATTCTTCGGCGACTTCACGTGGAAAGAACGCTGCTCGTCTGCCCGCAGGAACCCCGAATGTGCCGGCGACTTCGGGTTCAGCACGTACAAACCCCGCGGAATCTTGTAGTTCGGTTCGCAGTTGATGAGCTCCTTGACGTCAGCCGCATATGAAATCTTGAGGTCCAGCAGCCCAAAGATCTCCCTGTACTCTTTGTCGCTGCGGAACATGCACACCCGCGGCTCATTCGGGTCGTTCTGGCACCCCCCATGGCCAAACTGGAAGTCGAGAGTGTGGTCAGTTGTGCCCATCAGATCGTCGAGCACCACCACGTGCCGCTTTGCAACGCGCTTGGCCTCCCTGAGCAGCGAAAAGACGGCGTCTCCGGCGTGGTGGAGCGCGTACACGAACATGACAATGTCGTACGAATTATCAGCAACGTGCGGCAGCTTATTGCCATCGAACTCCTTGCACCTGCCTTGCGCGGTGATATCTACGCAGTGGTACTTGTACGTGTGCGGGTTCATCTTCTCGATCATGTTCCCCTTCTCGCCATACCCACCACCAATATCCAGAATCGTCAGCTTCTTGTCGACCTTCCCCGTCTCGTTTGCCAGCTTGCCAAACCAATCGTAGAGCGAAACGTCGCACATGTAGGGCGAGCCGTTGTTCGGCTTCAGGCGCCAGAAGTCGTCCGTCTTCTTGGCATGAAAGGACGTGGAGTTGCTCGGGGGCTCTTTGCTGTCCTTGCTGCCCTTCGCCGTCGTCGTCTTGTGGACCTTGGCAGTGTCCTTCGCCGACTTGTGGAGGTCCGTGATCGTACGGACCTCCGATGACGTGTCGACGAACGACGTTCCACCCACGAGGAGCGCGGCCAGCATCGTCCGGGCTTCCCTAGTCTATGCCCCGAGCGGCCGGGCTAGTCCTG
>Ga0163111_10002972_pt1 | contig 10860 bp, 10 predicted proteins | sample CRUFie1St18metaG_FD_109645 | JGI IMG/M metagenome (GOLD analysis project Ga0163111, IMG submission 109645) | Marine microbial communities from the Costa Rica Dome - CRUD Field 142mm St18 metaG | ecosystem: Environmental > Aquatic > Marine > Oceanic > Photic zone | place: Costa Rica: the Eastern... | reverse complement strand
CAGGGGTTTGGCATGAAGCTAACGGTATTGGTAGGGCGTAAAAATTGTTTTAGTACATCGCCGCCGGTGGTCACAAATATACTGTCCACGACCTCGCAGCGACGCTGAATATTTATGACGGTGCGTGGGTTGAATAGTGGATCGACGTTGCGATATGCGATGCGCAGATCTGGGTAGCGCTGCTTTATCTCCAATAGTGTCTGGTTTTCGATCAGGTCGGCGTGGCCGAGTAGAATCATTTCGGGTTGATAGTTGTCGCAGGTTTCCAATAATCGCTGATTGGCGCGACGCCGGCCAATGGGCTTTATGTTCAAAGGTGCTTCGTAGCGCGCGAGGTCGCGATCGCTGAACTCAAGTACCTGGTGATTTTGTCGTATAAGGCCGTGGTAAAGCTTGCGCGAAGTGCTCACCCGCAACGCGCCGTAACGATGCCATTGCCAGTTGTCGACTTGAAGAATGCGCATTGCAGCAGTCTAACGGATTATTGGATAAGAAAGGCGTTTGGTCTTTATTCCAATACTCCGTCAGTCTGCTTTTTGGCGACCTCTGCAGCGGACATGTTCAGCCAGTCTTGGAGAACCGCCGCATTGTCCTCGCCGATTGCGCGCACGCGCTGGTATTGATTGCAGGGTGTCTTGGCGAAGTGAATGGGTAGTGCGTCGCTCCATGTTGGCCCGAGCTCCGGGTGCACGTCCTCGATAGGGCGTGCGAATTCGGCGCCGGCCAATTGTGGATCGCGCTCTAACAGGTCGGCCCCGTCCTGTACGACACCAGCAGGTACGCCTGCCGCTTGGCAGCGTGCCATCAAATCGTAGGCCTCTTGGTCTTGTGTCCAGTTGCCTAGGTGTTGTTCAAGGGTTTGCTTATGCGCCATCCTGCCTTCGACGCTGTCTAGTTCTTTTTTCTCTGCCCACTGTGGATGGTTCATCACGGCCTTCAGAGCGGACCACTGGGTATCGGTCATACAGGCTATGGCAATCCAACGCTCGCCAAGGCCGGGGATGTTATCCGGGTTAGGGCTAGCGCCTTTGCAGGGGTAGCAACCGTGGGGTACTGCGGCGTCGTAGGGTAGATCGTTGCCCACTGGGCGGGCAGTAGTACCGTTGGCAAAGTAATCGAGTAATGACGGTCCAAGGAAGTTCACCCCCACTTCAAATTGAGAGATGTCGACTCGGTGACCAATGCCCGTGCGATGGCGTTGCTCCAGCGCCGCCAGCACTGCCACAGCGCCATGTAGGCCTGCCTGGTGGTCGTTATAGGAAAAACCGATACCGATGTCCTCGCGGCCGCTGACGCCGGTGGTATGAGTAAGCCCCGCCAGTGCGTGGATTGTCGGTGCGTAGGTGACAAATTTTGACCATGGTCCGCCATCACCCATGCCTGACATTTGCACATATATCGCCTGTGGGTTGTGCTCGTGTATAGCCTTATAGCCGATGCCCCAACGATCTAGAACACCAGCGGAAAAATTGTCGATCACCACATCGGCTTGTAAACACAATTCGCGGGCAACAGTTTTGCCCTCGTCAGTTGTCAAATTTAACGCCAACGCGCGCTTATTGCGGTTCCACATTAAGTAATAGGGGTGTTTGGGATCTTGAGCACCCACTGCACGTTGTGCTGAGTTTATCTTTACTACATCTGCACCCATGTCAGCGAGAATGCGTGTCGCAAAGGGCCCCGCAAGCACGTGGGTAAAGTCTAGGACACGCAAGCCTGTGAGTGGTCGATTGTCGTGGCTCATGATGCGCTCCAGCCAAGGTCGGAAAGAATGGCTGCGGCGTTGGTGGCTGCGGCAGTATGCGGATTCAGAGGTAGTTCAATCTCACCCTCAGTATTGCTGAAATGATAGGCAGCGCCGGGGGCGGTAATGGTCTGACCGTTGATGGTTAATTTCCGGTACCAATCCCGGGCTGCTAATTGTGGATTCTCCGCTACGGCTTCCAGAGGCAGTACCCAGCCGTAGGGGCAATGGCGCTCTTGGGCTTGCAAGAAAAGTTCGCGGGCGTCTTTGCCGGCAGCCCAGGCGCGCAGAATTTGCATAGAGCGTTCGACGCGGAGGCGCAGATTCTCCGGTTCTTGATATTTTGGATCGATTAGATCTTCTTGTACGCCTTCCTCAATAAGCCACATCAGTTGAGTGTCAAAGTCGGGTGTCGGGGTGACCATGATGCTGCCATTTTGTGCAGGCATTACTGCATAAGCATCAGACCAATGCAGTGCGCCGCGCCTGGGCAGTACTTTGCCCTCAGGTCTCTGCATGGTTTCTGCGTACCAATAGAACATTAGGACATGCTCTAGGCAGGATGCGATGCATTCATGAACAGATATTTCGGCGCGCTGGCCTTGTCCGTCTTTGCGTACCTTGGCCAAGGCCGCGAGGGCGGCGATGGCGACGTAGGCACCGCTGACCATAAAATTTAACTCCCCGAAGCCCTTCAGCGGTGGGGTATCGATATCGCCAGTGGTTGCTGCCGCCCCGGCAAGGGCGCCGGCGACCAGATCCGGTGCAAGATAATCTTTCCATGGGCCGCTGGTGCCAAATGAGGATACATCAATCACAATCAGTTCAGGGCGCTGTGCTGAGCGCTTTGCCAAATCGGCTTCTTTGACGGCAAAAGCGTTATCGCAGGTCAGCACGATGTCTGCGCGCAGCAGTAATTGATCGAATTGCTCTAGTCCACTAGCAGTACCCAAGTCCAATGTGAAGAAGCGTCGGTTAGATGCGAAGAATGCGTGCCACAAAGAAGCTTCGGTGGCTTTGTCTGTAGCCGTCAGCGGGCCGCGCTGTCTTAGTGGATCGCCCTCTGGTGGTTCGGGCCGCACGACATCTGCGCCGAGGTCGGCGAGTAACTTGGCGCCATAAATCCCTCTTTCGTCTGTAAGATCGATTACCCGTACGCCGCTTAATGGCATGTGTTGCCTCCTCTCCTGAATAGGTCAAAGGTAAAGCATATTTACCTCAGCGCCAATGTATGGGCAGTCATAGCCGCGGTTGTAGTATGCTCAAATGAGGAGGGCGGGATGTTAACTACAGAACAAATCGGTTTTTTCAAGGCAAATGGTTATCTGTTGCTTCCTGGGGTTATGGATCTAGATCTATGTGCCCGGGTGCGTGAAGCGATGTGGGACTCTTTGCCTGAGAATTCAGAAATGTGTCAGGACAACCCGGATACCCATTTGGGGCCTTTTCCCGAGGGGTTGCAAAGCGCTGACAGCCTGCACACCCGTATGGGCTATCGCTGGTTGAATCGCCACCTTGGGGTTACTGAAGATGTGGTCAGTCTGATCTATAGCGATACTATTTGTGCTATGGCACAGCAACTGCTGGGCGGCCAGCTGCGTCAAGTGGTTAGTAATGGTGAGCCTATGGGCAGTCGCGGTCCGGCGTGGCCTGGAGGTCCAACGGATCCAGCTGTGGGCACAGATGCGGCACGCGGCGTCTATTGCACTCTGCCATACGGAGAGAAACCCCGAGAGCCGGACGCATGTCATACTGATGGGCATCCCTTTCAGCTTGGAGTTGTCGGTCTGTTAGATGACAGTCCCCAAGACGGTGGCGCGTTTAAAGTTTGGCCAGCATCCCACCGCACGTTGTATCCAACCTTTACTCTGCGCTACGACCAGCCACGTATCCCATATTACGAGCATTTGCCCAGTGCCAAGGGCATTGTGCATAGCCCGGAATACCTTGCAGAAATTGAACGCCTCAATGCCGAGGTGCAGCCGGTGGAGTGTTGGGGGCGAGCTGGAGATATCGTGTTTTGGCATCATCGAACCGCGCATATGGCTGGACACAACTACACGGACGTTATGCGGCAGGCGGTGCTCGCAGATTTCTGGACCGAAGACTTGGATCACTTTCGCACCACTGATGCCCAAGGCGATATGTGGCGGGATTGGTCAGAAGAGGTGCAAGGTGTTGCCCTAGAGTACTCGCAGGCGCTCGCTAAAGATCAAAGATTAATTAATTAAAACATACACTTAGAAAGTATATCTATAAATAGGATTATTAATGTCGAATGAAACCACCGATCGGCCAGGAAGCGCGAGTCAGCATCCAAATGATATGTACGGCAACATTGATGCGCGCAGCGAGGACGACAGTGGCGTTGCAGCACCGATACCCGCCGCAACAGTTGTACTGCTGCGAGATGGGGATGCGGGCATTGAGCTGTTAATGCTGAAAAAAAATTCCAAGATTACCTTCGGAGGTATGTGGGTATTTCCAGGCGGCAAAATAGACGCTGAAGATTATCCAATCAGTGGTGATGTGGATCGGGCGGCTAGAGTGGCGGCAGCGCGAGAAACTCAGGAAGAAGCTGGGTTGTCTGTAAGTGCTGAGGAGTTTGTGCAGATTGCCCATTGGACACCACCACCGGGACCGCAGAAACGTTTCGCGACTTGGTTTTTTGCCGCACAAATCTCTGGTGACGAAGACATCGCCATAGATGATGGCGAGATCAAGGCCCATGCTTGGATTCGCCCCCAAGACGCTTTGGCGAAACATGCTGAGGGTGAGATTGACTTGGTGCCGCCTACCTGGATCACCCTATACCACCTGTCTAAGTACAGCCCTGGGTCTGAGGTGCTCAACCATTTCCGGCAGCACGGTTATAAAACCTATCGAACCCGAGTCGTCAAAGCGGCCAGCGGTAACCGGGTGGCTATGTGGCATGGTGACTCAGGTTATGAGCCCTGGGATGCCGATGTGGATGGCGAGCGTCACCGCTTGGTGATGGCGAAAACTGGATTTCGGTTCGAAAATACCGTTGAGTCCTACTAGCCACGCCTCCATTCGGCGCTCGGTATAGAGTACAGGCAGGGAATTTTTTTGAGGGGGAAATATGTCTGAGATTAAGCCAATACCGCGTGCGACGATCTACGCACATGGCTCGCTGGGTATGCCGATGGCTGTATACGGTTACCCGCTGGCAATATGGCTTGCACCGCATTATTCCGGTGTCATTGGGCTGGATCTGGCAACGGTCGGGTTGATCTTGATGATCGCGCGTTTGACGGATGTGGTTACGGATCCCTTGATTGGTGAGTTGTCGGATCGCTGGCGGACCCCTTTTGGGCGGCGCAAACATTGGCTGATTATCGGTACGCCGGTCATGTTGCTGGGAATTTATAAACTATTTATTCCAGCGCCAGATGTGGGTCTGCTCTATATGCTTGTTTGGCTGACGGTGTTTTTCCTTGGTTCGACAATGATCGCGCTACCGCATAGAGCGTGGGGGGCGGAGCTTTCAACTGATTACCATCAGCGATCTAGGGTGACCGCAGGGCGAGAGATCTATGTGCTTGCTGGCTTATTGCTTGCGGCGACGGTGCCGCTTGTTGTCGAGGTCACGGCGGATGGTGGTGACAGTGTAGTAGCGGTATTCGGCAAAATTTGGACTGATGCTACTGGCGCCTTTACCGGCGAAATTATGAATGCCGTGCCAGTTGATCGTGGCACGCTTACCGGCCCAGTTTTGTATTGGCTTGCGCTAGTGGTCATCGGCATGCTTCCGGTGGCGGCTGCGATATGTTTCTTTATGGTCAAGGAACCGCCGATTCAGGCCGCAGTAGCGAAGGTGTCGCTAAAAGAGAGTCTCGGTCACTTAATGAAGAATGGCCCTATGGTACGTGTACTCATTATTGTGCTCTTGGTTCAGTTTGGTGAGGCGTTTCGCAATGCGGTATCGCTGTTTTTCATTGCCGACATAGTGGGTGTTCCAACGATTGGAGCAGCTTATTTCTTTTACTTTGTTGCTGGTTTGGCTGCCATTCCGTTCTGGCTGTTTTTAGGCAAGAAGTTCGGCAAGCACAAGGCGTTTATGATGACGCTGATCACCGTTGCTTGTGTCAGTGCGGCTAATTTCCTCTTAGTCGATGGGGACTATTTCGTTTTCTTTTTGCTCTTTATCGTTAAAGGCTTTTGTTTTGGCGGCCTACAGTTTCTGCCTCTGGCTATGTTGGCAGATGTTGTAGACGTTGATTCAGCGCGCACCGGTGGTAAGCGAGCGGGTTCTTATTTTGCGATCTTAGGGATCTCGGAAAAGCTTGCCATCGCCTGCGGCACAGGATTCTCGTATTACATTGTCGGACGCTTGGGTTTTGATCCTGCTCTCGGAGTTGAAGGCAGCACCGATCTAGGCGTTTTAACCCTGCGGCTGGTTTATTGTTTTGGCCCGGTACTGTTCTATGGGTTGGCAATGAAGCTCATTTGGAATTATCCGCTGACGCCTGCGCGGCATGCGCGATTGCGCGATACCATTGCGCGCAGGGAGGCGCGTCTTCAGGCGAAGTCATAGTCGTAGCTAGCGGCCCTCGAACAAGCGGCGCGGGTTGTCGACGAACAGCATATTAATGTCCTGTTCGCTCGCGCCCATGGCCAAAAGGTCTGGGATGACATGCCTCTGCATATATAGAAATTGATCGGGATTAGAGCGTTGGAATACGTGCTCGGTTTCAATACTGCCGTCAGCTTGCTCATTATGGATATGCAGGCATATGCAATCATGGCTCGGACATAGACGCTCTCCGTAGCCCATATCGATTAAGCGCTTGAGCGTGACCGTGCGCATATGCGGACTCACGTGGCGCCCCGGGTAGCGGTCTAATCCGAGAAAACAGCCCTGATCGAGAATCCATTGCAGATATTCGGTGTCGGTGGTGTCGTTGCAGTGATCAATTTTCACCCGGCTTAGATCTACGCCCTCCTCGCGGAAGATTTGAATCTGGCGCCGGCCCACCTGGCCGGTAGGGTACGAGTGCACCATAATCGGCACGCCAGTTTGCACGTGTGCTCGGGCGACTGCTCTGGCCATGGTTTCTAGTGGCGGAGTAACGCCTTCAAAGTCAGCGGCGCACTTCAGCATGCCGGCTTTAATATCAGTGCCGCGGAACCCCTCGGTTAAATCGCGGATGAATTCATCAGCCATTTGATTAGCGCCTACGCCGTGCATAAAGCGCGGTACATCCAGCCACCAGCCTGTGACGTTAATCAAGTTAACCCCAGAGGCCGCGGCAACGCGTTGTAATAACCTAGGGTCGCGGCCTAAATCGAAGGTCGTGGCATCGAGCATGGTGTCAATACCGTTTGCCTTGGCCTTCTTAAGGCAGTCAATAGCGCGACTTTCATAGTTTTGCCCGAGCAGATCCGGGTAACTCTGGGTTAAACCGCTGGCGGCCACAAGGACATGCTCATGCATCAGGGTAAAGCCCAGATCAGCGCTATCGATTGGGCCAGTAACGCTATTTATGCTTGCCATAGTTGCCGCCCTCTCTGGTTTAGGGCTTTGCCGCCAATTTGATGACCATTTCCTGATCATCCGCAGTCTTAATACGGACGTGGAATTCCTCACCCACTATGGCGTAGCCGAGTTTCTTTAAACCTCCAGGGCTAGCAGCCGTGAAGGCCACAGATTGTTCGCCCAATTCACTAAGGCGCATTTTTTGTGCCGGGCTGCGCGGTTTGAAGCCGCTGTCCCATTGTTGGATGTGCAGTTCCAGAGTGTTCTCAACCTCTTCGATGTGCACAATTTCGACCATTGCAGTGCCTTCGGGCGAGGTGATGCGGACCAGTGAAGCAATTGTGCCCGCCGTGGCAGTGCTCCAATTCTCCTCCAGCACGGTGTCTGGGCCGATTGGGCCACTCCATCCGCCGGTCATCCAAGCCAAGCTGCCAATGTGGGGATGGCTGCCTTTTTCGCCGGGTAAATGACCGTTAGCGACGGCTGTCGCTGATATAAAGAGAAGCAAACTTAAAAGCATCGTGCGCATGTTTAATCCTTGTTTTAGCGTGTAAGCAAATGGGTAAGCTGCAGCTACCGTGTTTGAATGGTAATTTTTGCAATTCTCCCCACAACCGAAGCTAAACGAGCGGCGCTGATTTCGCAATCGTGTCTGGCATCAGGATATCCCTGGGGCTAGGCTGTAAGCTAAATTTAGGACACAGGAGTTGGGTGTGTTAAGCCAAGCCGACGATTTCCCGATCCATCAGAATCCCGAACCCATAGCCTATGCTGGAGCCAGCAGAAACTTCTACGACCGCTATTTCTTCAACGGTTACCATTTGGAAGAAGACATCTTTTTTGCTCTCGGCATGGGCATATACCCGCAATTGGATGTCATTGATGCGGGGTTTTCGTTCATTGTCGATGGAGTGCAGCACAATCTGTTGAGCTCGCGAGTGCTTAACCACGAGCGTATGCATACCCAAGTTGGGGCGATTGCGGTGGAGGTGGTGAAGCCATTGCAGTGTTTGCGCATCCTAATTGACTCGTCGGAGCATGGTTTAAAGGGCGATCTTCTGTTCAATGGGCGTGCGCCTGCTCAGGAGGAGCCGCGGTTTACCCGGCGCATTGGCACTCAGACCTTCATGGATTACACCCGGCTCACGCAAAATGGTCACTGGCAAGGTTGGATCGAGTTTAGGGGCCGAAGAATTGAGGTGACGCCGGAGCTGTGGTTAGGCACCCGGGATCGTTCATGGGGTATTCGGCCGGTAGGTCTGCCAGATGCGCAGCCAAATCCTCAGGCACCCAGCGTTAATCAGTTTTATTGGCTGTGGGCACCCATTAACTGGCCGGATGGTGTCAGTCTTTATCATCTGAACGATGATGCGGATGGCAAGCCGTGGAACACTGCCGGGGTGTTTGTTCCATTAACTGGAGAAGCTCAGCCCATGCGCCGAGCGAGTAGTGATATCGAATTTATTACCGCAACCCGACATGCCAAGTCGGCAGTGATTAACCTGCAGGCCTTCGATGGTGGTGTTGCGCAGATTAATATGCGGCCGCGTTTTCACTGGTACATGAAAGGTGTGGGTTATGGCCACCCAGAATTCGGCCATGGCCACTATCATGGTGGCGACGCTCAGCTGTTTGAAGAATATGCGCTAGCGGATGTAGACGACGCGCTAAATTTACACATTCAGGCGATATGCGACGTCACTATGGAGGGCGATCTCGGTCGCCGTGCCGGTAGGGGCGTATTGGAACAACTAATTGTTGGGCCGCATGCGCCCAGTGGCTTCACTGAGTTATTGGATATGGCGCCTTAGTCGAGGCTGGCCAACCAGTCGAGTAAGTACTCGTTAGTGGCCTCGGCAGCCTCCTGCTGAGTCCAGTGACCGATGCCGGGTATCAGCGCGTTGACGCGCAGATCGGTCACGTAGGTTGGCATGTTTTCCAAAGCCTGGGCACCCATAGCAATAACGCCGTCGCGATCGCCGGCGACAAACAAAGCAGGTTGCTGAATCTGCGTGGGTGCACCCTCAGTCAGTTCCCAGGTGAGATTGTGATTGCGATAGTAATTCAGTGGTCCGCGAAACCCACTGCGGCTGAACTCACTCACGTAAAAATCCAAGTCAGCATCGCTCATCCAGGCGCCTAATTGTTCTGGATCCGGGAGGTCAGACAGCAGGTCTGCATCTGCGGGTTTATCCCATATCAGACCTATGTCCATTTGACCGCTGGCCATGTGATAGAACTTCCGCAGCGCAGTGCGTACATCGGCCTCGAGTTCGGTTTCGGCAATGCCGGGTGTCTGGAAGTACAGTTGATAGAAAAACTTATCTTTGAAAACAATCTTCAACATATCCAAGGGCGGCATTTCCGCACGCGGCGAAAACGGTACGGATAAGGCACCTACTGCACTAACTACCGTTGGATGATTTAGTGCAGTACTCCATGCAGTAGGTGCGCCCCAATCGTGACCAATCACAATGGCGGTTGCATAGCCTAGGCTTGCTATCAGGCCAATGACATCATTGGTGATTTCAACTTGGTTATAGCTCTCAATAGGTTCTGGGTGATCACTGTCTCCGTAACCCCGCATATCCGGGGCTACAACGTGATAGCCCGCCGCCGCGAGAGGGGCGGATTGGTGACGCCAGGAATACCAGGACTCAGGGAAGCCGTGCAGTAATACGATGAGTTGGCCATTAGCGCTCTCCGGGATCTGCTCTGCGATGTTTAGGTGAATGCCATTGGTCGCAACTCTGCGGTTGCTTATGTTTGGGAAAAGGCTAGATACGGTCATAATTTGTAGTCCCTGTTGCTATGGCCATAACACCACGCTTCGACGGGGCAAACAATAGACCGGTTTCCTGCTTGGCGCGCTATGATGATCACCCAAGGTAAGGTTCTATATTGTAGGCGGCTAATTGAACGTGACTCAGACACCATTATTCTTTGACCTCGATGGTACGCTCACCGATCCGCAGCAAGGTATTACTGGCTGTATTCGCTTTGCCATGCAGCAATTGCAAATAGCTGCGCCAGCCCAAGAACAACTGACTTGGTGTATTGGACCGCCGTTGCACGAGAGCTTTGTAGAGTTGGTAGGCGAAGCTAAGGCGGATGCTGCGGTGGAGTTTTACCGGCAGCGTTTTTCCCGTATTGGGTTGTACGAGAATGAGCTTTATCCCGGTATCCCACAATTGTTGGAGGAACTGCGTAGTCGCGGACATTTGCTGTTCGTTGCTTCTAGCAAGCCACGGGTATTTGTTGAGCGAATCCTTCAGCATTTTGATTTGGCGAAATTTTTTACGGCCATTTATGGATCCGAGTTGGACGGGCGCTTGCAAGATAAAGGTGAGCTGTTGGCCCATGCATTAGCCGACCAGCAGTTGCAGGGAGTGGACTGTGTGATGATTGGCGACCGTCAACATGATGCTCTGGGCGCGGCCAATAACGGTATGGGTTTTATTGGTGTCTTATACGGCTTTGGTTCGGTGGAGGAATTCAGTGCTCACGGATTTAGCCATTGGGTAGAGTTGCCGGGGCAATTACTAGACGCGGTTACATAAACCCGCAAACCAGGGCCACCCTTAGCCGGGTCGATTACTGCGCCCCGCAAATAGCT
>Ga0163111_10002968_pt1 | contig 10874 bp, 9 predicted proteins | sample CRUFie1St18metaG_FD_109645 | JGI IMG/M metagenome (GOLD analysis project Ga0163111, IMG submission 109645) | Marine microbial communities from the Costa Rica Dome - CRUD Field 142mm St18 metaG | ecosystem: Environmental > Aquatic > Marine > Oceanic > Photic zone | place: Costa Rica: the Eastern... | reverse complement strand
TTATTTTAGAAAACCTAATGGTAGTTCTAATATAAAATTCTGTAACCCTAATGATTATATCTTGAGGTCTCAACCTTATGCTATGATGAAAGGGATACATACTATAGCAACTGAATTCCCTGCTGATCAGTATGAGTATATACTGTTTCCGTCATGGGTCAGACATAGAGTAGATCCTAGTAACATAGGACCTCGCATAGCAATGTCATTTAATTTTCAAGGTTATGAATAGACTCCCTATATCTAAGAGAGTATACACTGAGACTAAACCTATACTTAAACCAGTAAGTGAGTGGACGTACAGTTATCATAGTAAGTATTGGATAGTGCGTGACATCTTTAAAGAAGGTGGTCTTGAACTATTCAAAGAGATAGCAAAATCTTATCCTATAGTAGATACTAATAATCATGATGAAGATTGGGATCACAATCCTTTCATGGTACATCATCTACCATACTGGATTACATCACCTATATGTGAGGCAGTAAGAGAGTTTGTTATCAAACAACATTTTGGTCAAGGACCTGAAATGGAATTGATAGATGAACGTCTATCAGAGTGGGGTAACATATATGTGAAGGATGAGTGTCGTCCTCTAGTAAACTCATATATCCCACACGTTGACTTCCCTCATGATGAGGGATGGATAGGAAATTTATGGTTATCAGAACATGAAAGAAAAGAAACAACGACCAACATCTATGAGTATAAGGGAGAGGTCAATGAAGGACGGTACGATTTCCAACTTGATCCACGTCACCAACGGTATAAAGAGTGGCACGAGTGGGTTGGAGACGGAAGAAATCATACAGACAGCTTTCAAAATCTCGACAGTTCGACAGCGTTCCACTGGGGATTCAAGAAATTAGCAGAAGCACCATGCGAGTATGGGACAATGACAATATACAATGGTAACTTACCACATTGCCCTTTCGTAGCAGATAGTGTACAATATAGATGGTCTCATTGCTTTGGGTTCAAATATAAATCCTTAGCAAAAATCTTTTCTACTGAAGAAGTTCCTGTTTAATGTTTTTAGACGCGATATTTCCTACACCAATATGGGGATTCGATCTTCACCTTGATCTTGACAGTATCAAATTCTGGTGCTATGAAGAGATGAAGAAAGATACTGGCAGGATATTATCTAACGTAGGTGGATGGCAGTCCAATGACTATTGTGAGTTTGATCAGACACCTCTAAAAGAGTTTACTAATTATCTGATCAAGGAATCACATAACATGTCTAAGGACTTAGGCATACCAGAAGGAGATCGTCATATAGCAAACCTATGGATCAATATCAATCCAAAGTATTCTTACAATCAGGTTCATGTACATCCAGAAGCTAGACTATCTGGTGTGTTCTATGTGTCTGCTCGTAAGAACTCAGGTGATATTTGTTTTACCAGATCAGGTGGTTATGCTCTAGGAACAGTCGCACCAATCTCTACTAGATATAGTAGTTGTGAGTGGACTTATCCACCCATAGAAAATAGGTTGATTGTATTCCCTGCTTGGCAGGAACATCACGTGAAAGCGAATCTATCTGATGAGGATAGAATATCAATATCATTCAATATTCAATGAGAGAATTTAAAAACTTTTTGCCAATCTCGTTAGCAAACGAGTTGCATGATAAGATGACATCTAATGAGTTCCCATGGTTCTGGTTAGATGATGTTACAGTATCACCCGAAGAGAGATCAGAGGTTCCTGAGTATTATAGAAGTCAACCTGGCATGCATCATACTCCATATCGTGATGGTAACATGAGTAATTGGTATGGTGATTTTAGTTTCATATATCACTACATCATTGACGCACTTGATCTAAGATATCAAGAATGGTATTTGTCTAGGTTAAGATGTGGATTAAACTTTCCAACATTTAGAGAAGAACATATATTACATAACCAACCACACGTTGACTTCCCTGAGTCATCAGGTGTAGATCATTTTACTTGCTTATACTATGTCAATAATTCGGACGGTCCGACGGTGGTCTTTGAGGAAAAGACAGAATCAAAAACATACACGACGAAGTACGAGTGTCACCCAGAAAAGAATAAGTTATTTGTTTTTGATGGCAAGCACTATCATGCTTCCTCATGTCCTCAGAATCATGATGCTAGGATAGCACTCACAATTAATATCGTTAGGAGACAGCAGGATGTTAAGTCGATTCTTCGCGTCGCGTGATTTAAACTGCGACGATGGAGTGGTATACATCCCGCAGTTCTTAGACAAACCACAGGACTACCTATCATGGAAAGATGTAGAGACATCTCTTACCCGTGATGATTTGTTCTGGGAACTTATTACTCATGGTGGAAACAAGAGACACCTACCTGACTACAGACCCTTCTGGTCACCTGTACCATGCCAAGACAAAGGTATGATATATGATCATATACAAACTGGTGACAGTTTTGTTATCACTGGTTATAGTAAGACTAAAAGAAAGACACAAGACTTGTGTATAGAAATAGAAAGATCATTAGATGTCTGTACAGATATACATGTCTATGGATCTAGAGGTAAGTCACCATCATTTAAAATACACTGTGATCATTTCTCTAATTTTATTATACAGTGTGTAGGAGAGACACCTTGGAAAGTATATAAGAATAAACAAACATCATTGCTTAGATGTAGTAATGACAAACCACTGAACTATGATATAATGGAAGTGGAATGGGAGGGTGTATTGGCACCTGGCGATCTCCTCTATATACCTGACAGAGCATTTCATGGTGCTCAACCAAATCAGGCAAGGTTATCAATGAGTATTCCTTGTGTACCTACCGTGACAAACCCTGACTTTTATGACAGACGTAACTACAAATTACAAACCGATAATTAAAGTCGTTAAGGATTTCGTTCCTAAACCAGTAGTCGAACATCTCTATACAGAGTTTCGATTGATGAGAGATGCGTTGCTTGCTATGGGCAGTAACGAAGGTTACAATGACCCTACAGTTCCTAATACTTTTTCTTGGTATTCACCTCTATGTTTTGAGGCAATGATGCTATCATTGAAACCAAAAGTAGAGAAAGTATTACAGACAAGAGTCGAACCGACCTACTCTTATGGACGCATATATACTGAAGGAAGTGAACTCGTCAGGCATACTGACAGACGTTCCTCAGAGATAGCAGTCAACCTGTCTATCGCCAAAGACATCAAATGGGATCTTTGCTTTTTATGGAAGGATCAAAACTTACGTATTGACTTAGAACCAGGCGATGTGGTAATATACAGTGGACATATTCCACACTGGAGAGAGAAGTATACAGGCAAAGAACATATCAATGCCTTTATGCAATTTGTATATGCTGATGGTCTACACAAAGACATGAAGTATGATACAAGACCTTATCTCGCCACACCCTTTGCTCTAGCACAGCAAGATATACAAGATGAAGTAAAAAATTATGTCTGAAACACCCGAATCAGCAGGAATGGGTACCGTTGAAACTGAACAAAAAGAATGGACTTTTGATATGGTATGGGAAGACTTCGTTGCTCAACTTAAAGTAGCAAGAGAAGACGTACGCGAGAAAGAAGAGGAGCTCGATAAGAACTCCAGTCTCATGACTCGCATAGATCTAACAGATCTTAACGAAGCACGTACAAAAGTGAATCGTTTAGAAGGTGCTTGCGAAGCACTTGACATTATACGCACCACAGTCTTAGGTGCTGAATCTAAAATACAACGTACTGAGGAAACTACAGCATGACCATTGATGAAATGATTACAGACTTTACTGAGCAATCAAGTAAGGTAAGAGCAGAAATAGCAGAGATTAAGGATGCCCTTAAAGCAAGAGAAGACCAACTATTACGTCTCACAGGAGCAATAGAAGGTCTTCGTTTGGCAACACAAAATCAAGAGGCACCTCCAGAAGAGGCACCAAAGAACGTAAAGGTTAAGTAATTATACTTCGTACTTGAGAAACTTGGTTGATATTAGATCATGCTTCTCATCAAATTCAAATCTGTTTCGGGCATGGGTTTTATCTCCTTGTACAATGAGGTAATACCTTTTTCCGTATACATTTTTAGTAACACCTATCGCTAAGATAGGTCTTTCTTCGTACTTATCTCCAACATCATAGGGAATACTATCGGGACTACCGTCAAAGGGTGCTTTGATGCGTGACCATAGGTGTTCCCTATTTCTATATTCACCTACAGGTGCTTCTCTATCTCTAAGTCCAGCCATGAGTTCTATAAATACAAAAGAGGATAATACTGACTAATATTCAATGGCCACCCTTTTAGTAAAGGTAGCAGATTCTATGACTCTTGATGGTGCTCAAGCACTAATACAAGGTCAGCATAGTTATTTAGAGTTTGTTCGATCTTTCCCTTCATTTAGAACTATCCAGTTTACAGCACCTTCTGAAGATCAATCTTCTATAGATGAGATCAGAGGGTTAGCATATGTTGTCGGGGCAACATACGATAAAGAATACCAGATAGATCCAGTGGTAGGTGGCAAGGTAGCGATAGCAGAGTATAAGTCAGACGTTCTAGAAGATAATACAAGTAAGGTAGCAGGGACAAGAAATACAAGAATCATCACTGGTAGTGGTGGAGGAACGATATATGTAAAGGTAGCAAACTATAGTGGTAATCTAAGGTTTCAGTTCTCATCATCTCAAGGTGGTGTCTATAGTCGTATCGCAACCTATAGTGGGTTCGTACAAGGTGGCACATACACCTTTGATCAGAGTGACTCATCAAACACAGGACACAGACTAGCATTCTCCCTAACACCTGACGGTACATTTGGAGGAGGTGTACAGTATACCTACAAGGTAACTACAGCAGGAACGCCTGGTTCATCAGGTGCCTACACTCGTATAGAAATAGACGGTGTAACAGCATCTGTTCTCTATTGGTACAACGTAAGTAACTCAAACTATGGTGCTTATGATGATAGTCCACTAAGATATGGTGCTATCTGTGTACATGATTTCTGGCATTTAGACCGCATTTCAAAACAAAGCAGGAGTTTTTTAAATGGAGTATACAACACTACGGAAGAAGCTGACGGTGTTGACGTGTATGTACTTGATACTGGTATTAGAGGAGCTTCGAGACCAACAGGAACTAACGTAGGTCTACACCCAGAACTATTTGACATAGACAACAACGCTGACCTCAATGGTTTATCAGAGCAACAGTCATACCGTGTGTATGAGGTAGCAGGATATAACTCAGGATATACAGTTGGTGGTACAGCAAACAGTAATGAAGATGACAATGGACACGGTACATATTGTGCTAACTTGATAGGTGGTATCAAGAATGGCGTAGCAAACCAAACTAAGTTCTATGCTGTAAAGTGTTTTAGCTCAGGTGGTAGTGGATCTCTGTCAGGTATCATGAACGCATACCAAGCAGTCATCAACCACAATGACAATGGACATGTCAACTATAAGGGTAATACTAGACCCGCAGTTATCAACGCATCCTTTGGTGCCACACAACCTAGTGGTTCTTTCCCATACATTGAGTTGAACGAAGCAGGAACTGACGCAGGATTTGACGTAGAACTATATGACGAGACAGAGAAAGACGTAGTAGATGCTAATATTGTACTCGTTAGATCAGCGGGTAACGGATTCAAAGATGCTGCTGACAGTTTCTTAGGACCTCTACAAGGTAGATTCCAACCAGGTACTAGATCAGCAGGATATCCAGACGGTGACGTAAACACAGTTGATACAAATATCGCGTCTATCTCTGTAGGTGCTACAGACTATAATGACAGGTGGGCAGACTTCTCTAACTATGGATCTGCTGTTACAACTACAGCACCTGGTCAACACTTAACAGTTCCAAACTACAACTGGACTACCAACACACCTTACAGTTCAGTATCTAACTACTCAGTCATACAGGGTACATCATTCTCAGGTCCTGTGGTAGCGGGTGTGGTATGTCAGTTCATAGCAGATAACGGTTACAATCATACTACAGGTACACTACCAGTATTATGTAAGAACTGGGTAAGAGGAACAGGATCACCTGGCAACTTTGCTGCTACAAGCACAGACGCATATCCTACAAACACAGCACACGAGTATAAGTTACCAACTAATCCTTTCGCAGTCAGCAGTGGTAGTAACGTAATAAGAATATACTATAACTCAGTAGATTCATCAGCATTTTTGAACAAGATTGGAAAGAAGATACAGTTAAGAGTACCCGATACAAGTCTTGTATTAGGTGGTATCAACCTCTATATTGAGTCTGGGACATGGTGGGGTATCACAGCACAGGATCCTGCTAACAACTACATTGAGATAACTGTAGTCAACAGTGCTACAGGTAATGCTACAGGTGGTGGTGACAATAACTATGCGTGTATCATATCTGACACTCATGAGGGAACTGACGGACCTTCATTTGGTAACGTCACATTATTTGCTGAGTTAGACTCAGAAGAATCAGGACACACAGGTCGTACTGTCAAACAAATACCAGTAGACACAGGTGTTGACTTTGATTACAGTCAGACAGGTGCCTTGATTAGTAAGGTCAGAGGTATCTTTACAAGATATATCTCTAAGACTATTACATGGTTCTACAATGGATCTTTAAGTCAGTCAGGTGGTCAAGGTGCTCAGAGTGGAAGGTTGTACTGGGATACCACAGGGGTATCAGCAGGAACTTACTACTACCAATGCCAGTATCATGGTGGAATGGTTGGACAGATAGTCCTATCTGGATCAGGTGGTAGTGCCAAGAGGTATTGGAATGTAACTGCTCCTAACAGTAGTAACTATGATCTACAAGAACAAGGCGTATCTCCAGTAGTCAACACATATAATATTTCAGTAACAGCTGCTAACAGTAGTAACTACACACTATCAGGTTCTGATAGAAATGGATCAGTTAGTGGTAGTGACCCTACAGTTACAGTACAGCAAGGTGACACAATCAACTTCAACATGAATGCGGGTGGTCACCCTATGTACATCAAGACAGTTGGTGGTACAGGAACAGGTAACCAAGTAACTCAAGGTTCTACATCAGGTCAAGGTACACAAAGTGGTGGTACTATACAGTGGGTTACTAATGGTGTAACGCCAGGTACATACTACTACAACTGCCAATACCACGGTGGTATGCAGGGTCTCATAGTTGTACAAGCAAACAATACAACAGGAGATAGTGGTAATGATGTAACTATTACTTCTACTATAGGTGATATATTAGTATTCGATCTCAATGTTTCTGGTCATCCATTCTTTATCAAGACAACAGCAGGAACTGGTACAAGTAATCAAGTAACTACAGGTAGTGTTGGTGGTGATGGATTTGCTCACAACAGTTCTGTCAGTTTAGATGTAGGTGTTGATGAGTTCAAGAGTTATGCTAACGAAACATTCAACGCAGGAGAAACATATACTCTGTCAGGTGATGATATATCTGGTACAGGACTCAGTTTGAACACATCATCAGGTGTTCTATCAGGTACAGTCACATCATCCTATGACGATACATTCTATAACATCACAGTTACAGAGGACAGTAGTGGGGAATCAAGAAACTATAACTTCCACACTGCGGGTACAGGTGTTGTAATCACTATCGGAGATCAACCACAAGATGTAACGATAGAGGCAGGAGCAGGAACCAACGCACAGTTCGGACCTTTGAACGCAAGCATATCAGATGGTTCTACTATCAACTACCAGTGGCAGTATAGTACAGGTGGTGCTTGGACAAGTATAAGCAGCCTATCAGGACATAGTGGAGAGAACACAGATACACTGACTGTAGATGACAACTACGCATACAACGGTTGGCAATACCGATGCGTAACCAGTTCAAACACAGCAGCTGCTGATACAACATCTAACTCTGCTACACTGACAGTAACTAGAGTAGTAACAATAAATTCACACCCATCTTCCCAAGCAACCATATCTCCAGCTGCTGCGACATTTAGTATCAACGCAACAACTGCTGATGGTGCGGCTATATCATACGCATGGGATAAGTCAGAGGACGACACAGTATGGCATCAAATACCTGGTGCTACAAGTTCATCATATACAACTACAGCTACTACCTATGACAGTGGTGGTGTACCTCCCGCGTCATTTGATGCTGACAATGGTGACTACTTCAGATGTAGAGTCAACGCAACAGGTGCTAATGAAGTCACATCTAACAGTGCTCAGTTAGTAGTTACAAGACAGATAACTGTTGACACACACCCACAAAATGCTACGGGCGTAGTAGGTGGCACAGCACAGTTCACTGTAGCAGCTAGCATATCTGATGGTGACAGTGCTGACATCAACTTCTTATGGCAAGTATCACTTGACGACGGACAAAACTGGTCAGGTCTATCAGGAGCAAACACTGCCACATATACAACACCTACACTCACAGCTCAGTTTGACGAGTATCAATACAGATGCTTAGTATCAGCAGCTGGTGCAACAAATACATTCTCTAACGCAGCAGTATTACAGGTAGAAACCGTGTCTGTATCTGTGGTTGCTAATCCAAGTGACGATCAGAAAGACGAAGGACAGACCGCTACCTTTACTTGTGCGGGTTCTGTCACAACCACTGCTATCAGTGCGTTATTGAACTCATCATTCGGAGTCGGTAACTGGACAACACCAGCTGGTGGTGGTGCATCTGCTAAGGCAGAAACAGCTGCTAATCCAGAGCTATACAACTCTATCTGGTCTAGTCATGCACCGTCTGTAGAATATCAATGGCAGTTATCTATACAATCAGCTGAATACGCAGTTATTGTTCAAGCAAAAACATCAGCTCATGCTTACTTCGGTCAGGGATCTGGTAAAGGATACTGGTTGACAGGTGGTGTGTATGGTAGCACTCTCACACAGGCACCTAACATACACTTCAGTAAGGGATCAACATATACATTCAACCAGAACGATGCATCTAATACAACACATGCGATATACTTCAGTGAGGTAGAGTCAGCATACGGTGGTACTAACAGATATGAAACTGGCGTGGTATACACATTAGATGGCGTAGACATGAACTATGATGCCTACGCAACAGGCTTTGCTAGTGCTACAAACCGTCAGGTTAAAATTACAGTGGCAGGAGATGCACCTTCTACCCTTTACTATGCTTGCCAAGCACACGGGTATATGGGTAACGCAATAACAATAGACAATATTAGTTACAACGATATATCTGGTGCTACCAATGCGTCCTATACTACAGGTACACTGACATACGCAGAGGATCACGATGACAGATACCGTTGTAAGTTATCTGCTATAGGTGCTGAGGCAGATGTATTCACTAACCCTGCTGTACTGACAGTATACAGAACACATCAAATAACAGTTCAACCAGTCAACGCAACAGGAAATGAAGGAGGAACATCATCATATACCGTAGCGGGTACGACATCTAGTGGTACACAGACATTCCAGTGGAGTAAATCAGACAACGGTGTAGACTACTCAACCATACCTGGTGCGACAAGTGCTACATACACCACTCCTAACTTGGTATTTGTTGATGACAATGACGATAGATTCAAGTGTACATTGAGTCTGGTAGGTGCTCAGAATACTTTAGAGTCAACCTTTGCTGTACAGACAGTTCTTAGAGTTATCAGTATAACTCAGCAACCACAACCTCAAACTATTATTGAAGGACAGACAGCAACATTCAGTATTACTGCTGATATAACCAGTGGATTTATAAACTACCAGTGGCAGTTATCTACAGACAGTGGTGGTAACTGGGCAAACATCACAGGTGCTACCAGTTCTTCATACACCACAACTACACAACCATTCCCAACACTCAACAATGAGTATCGTTGTGTATTGTCTAACTCTAATGCTATATCAGTCACATCTGACTCTGCTACTATAACTGTAAATGAGTCTGAGTTTGTAGAAGCAGCTGCTTCTATGACTGTCAACATAGACCCATCAACTAACCTAACATTCAATAGACAACCTACATTTACATCAGGAGACTTTGTATCACAGTACGCAGGATCTACTCACGCAGCTTCATTCTGGTTGATCAAGAGAGTAGCAGATAACGTAACTGTATATGATACATCTACTATCACAGTTCCTGATCTATCAGGTGGTGATACTGGTAACTTGACTACGTTCACAGTACCAGCTGGAACTCTTGACTTCCAAGTAACATACTCAGTTCAAGTTAGGTTCAAAGATAACGCAGGACTAACAAGTAATTATAGTTCTCCTGTACAGTTTGCTACACCAGTGGTAGACCAACCAGAAGTACAAACTATTACTCCCGCATTCAATCCTACGATCAATGTGGTCAGTCCACAAATCAAGACAGGATATGGTCACAACTCTACCGACTGGCAGTTCTCACAAGCAGACACATTTACTGATGTCATACACCAGTCACTAGGTAACTCAACCAACCTATTGTCTTATACATTACCAGGTGACGTAACACTGTTACCTACAACTACATATTATGTAAGGGTGAGATTCAACGTCGATTCAGTCTAATGGCAAAACCAAGTAGCAGAGAAACTCTTATAGAGTATGCTCTAAGAAAACTAGGAGCACCCGTCCTAGAAATAAATGTGGATGATGATCAGATAGATGATCTAGTGGATGATGCTTTACAGTTTTTCAGAGAGAGATCTACCGACGGTTATATTAGAACATTCCTAAAGTATAAGTTTGATCAGACAACTATAGATTTGATGAAGTCTGACACCACTACCACAGTGACACAGGTAGGTGCTAGACAACCAGAGTTTCTTGAGCAGAATAATTTTATTACCATGCCTGAGCATGTCACCTCAGTCATCAAGATATTTGATTTCACATCTAAGAATACT